>JAAUXT010031006.1_pt1 | contig 14702 bp, 12 predicted proteins | sample 7278171 | NCBI WGS metagenome assembly JAAUXT01 (sample SAMN14350112, study PRJNA611818) | marine sediment metagenome | isolation source: surface marine sediment (1.8m) | place: French Polynesia: Moorea | collected 2018-08 | reverse complement strand
CACTCTCCAGGATTTTTGTCAGACTGGCGCGAAAACCTACATCCGGGTACTCAATGTCAAGGACGCAGCCAGTGACACAAATCCTACAGTCATCAAAAATCCTGCAGTCATCAAAAAAACATGAAGTCATCATCAACTCGGAAAGAAAATTTTGATGACATCAGTTTTGCAGTCAGTGTCAAAAACATGGACTGCAAAACTGACATCGACTTCACTTTTGCAGTCGCAGTCGATGTTTTTGCGGTCGACGTCACCCAACGTGAAAATCCCTTTACGGTCTGCAAAGAAATCGAAAATTAGCCCATTGCAATGCACACAAAATCACGCCACTGCAGTCCCGCGTGGAAAAACCACCGGTGACATTGTTCACAAGGGAGTTTTTGCACAACAAAAACGTACACGTGCACGTGAACGTAGACGTAGAATCTCACCCTGTGGGGTGTATTACACTGAAGTTTCAAAAAGTTCAAAACAAAAATGAATTTGTTTCAATTTTTGAAGGAAATTTTTGAGAAAGGACAGAAAGAAGTCAAACCAAAGTGCAAAAATTTTGTTCAAAGGCAAAGATAAACTCAGAAATCTTTGGAGTACTGCTTCCCACAGGGTGAGATTCTACGAAGGGACCTCCTGATTTCATCAATGCTAAGTTTCTGCTTGTGTTCCAAACTGCAAGATCAAGAGGCCAAATGTTGCAGGTGAAAAGGAAAAATGAAGTTCAGACTTTATTTTTTTCTGTTACTCAACTTGGTAGTGAAGTAAAGTCATTCCCCTATTTTTTCTGTGTTTCCTTGTTTTTGTCTCTAAACCTGATTGGAATAGCGTGCAAACATCTAGATTTCTGCATTAAGTGTACAAAAGAATAAACTCCAGTAAATTTGGAGTGAAAGATCCTGAAGAACGACTCACTGGTTCCTCAAAGTTTTTGTTTACTTGATCCTCACACGTATTTCCAGTGGACACAACATCTGTGTAAAGACTTAACTCAGTGTGGTTTCATTTCAGCCCAAAAAAATCGCTGGGAAAGTTAGTTTTGGAGGTCCCCTCGTACGTCTGGGTTTGCACGCACGTCTACGTTTTCACATGCAAAACCTCGCTTTACGTTGGCCCACGTACACGTGGCACGTCCAGTTGCACGTCCACGGCATCGCACCGGACGTGGGGCCGGATTTGAGCCCTTCACACTGCACAGAAACCTTCCGTTTCCAACTCGGCAACCCTGGAGTTCTCAAAGCTTGGAAGCAAAAGAGCGAAAAAAATTAGCGGTGCTAAATTTCATTTGCCTCTCTAGATTCCCACGAAAATCAGGGAAGTGAGCTATTTTTGTGACGCCCACATTTCGGGCTGAGCAATTGAATTGCATGCATTATTCAAAACAGTTCCTCAGGATCCAACAAAAGAGCGAAACAGCGACGCCTGAATTTCAAGCAGAGTTTTAATGTTCCCCGTGAATTGTTTCATACAGCTTCAGCTGTTGCACAGTAACAGGTTCTGACAATTTATTCTCCCACCAAAGACGAAACCATTTGACATGAAGAGTCTTCTCAAGAATGAAATCACCTTTTATTACCTTTCCCATTTAGTGGCTTTATTGGAATCTACAAAAGGAGCCTCGTATGTTTTGAAGTGCTTGTAAACAAATCTGACTGGAGACAAGCATTGTCTGAGTGTCATGTGGTTTGCTCCTGTTGAGTGCATATTGCAGCCCCATCAAGATTTTGACGATGGCCCAGGCCAAGCTTCCATGAGGTCGCGCACACATGCACACGAAAACGTGGAAAACATTGAAAAGCAAACTCAGGTCAGAATTTTGTCTGATCACCTTGGAGTCATTTGGTCATCACCTGGAAAACAAACGCTGATGTCACACAGAGAGGCTTCAATTTGCGAAGAACCATTTGCCAGACATTCAAACGCCCTTGCCAACCTCACTCAAGGCTCTCAAAAACCCAACACGAATGGAGAGATTTCACAAAATTTGCAGGCTGTCCACAATGCAGTGCGTTCGCAGTTCTGGAAGCTCAAATCAACTCACAAACCAGCCTGAGATCATTTTTGTCGCAACTGACGCTCGACTGGATGGCGGAACCTTTGTGACGACACAAAGTGAAGACAGTCATGAAGGTCGTTTGCCTCGTGGTAAACTTGTCAAACAATTTCGTGCACTTGGGTCCTGTCAGTGCAAACTTTCAGTGCCTATTGAGAAAATTTGCATGTTGCTCACTTGTTAGACTCACTGTTGCGCTGCTGCCGATCGAAAGGTTCACTTTTCCAGCTTGAAAAATATTCTTTTAGTCTGTGCGTTTCTTCAAAGTACCTCCCTTGCATCCGGATGCATACTCACAGAAGCCAATGATCGAATGCATGATAGCAGTGCAATGCTGATCACTGCAATCACAAAACCACACCCTGTCTCATGGATCCCTTCAGTTACTTCTTCATCATTGGGAAGAGGCAGAAATCCGAGGGTGCAATGTCTGGGGAGTGAGTGGGATGAGGAAGGGGAAGTGCATTCATCCTCCTGAGAAATTTCTTGTGACTCTGGTTGAATGTGCAGTTGCATGATCGTTGTGCAAAATGAACTGGGCGTTGCTCCTGAACAGCTGTGGCTGTCTCCTGAGTGCACGTCTGAAATGTCTTGTTGCTAAATTCTTGGTGAAATCTTCCGTTCAAAGTTCGTCACCTTCTGGTTTGAATGAGGTAAGATTCTGCCTGTTTGACAACACAGAAATGCTGCGCAAAGAATGGTTTCTTTGCTGATTTGAAATCGCGAACGACAGCTTCCCATTGACCCTTAGATCGACGTTGTACATGCCAGAGATCTGCCTCGGACAAATATTTTGAGACAAACTGTCGTGCATTGCTCTAAGTCGTCAAGAGAAGCTGTCCAATGAATTTCAGACAACCGTTCTTTTGGGCCACTTGTGCAATCCAAAGCAATACCGTAAAACTCCGCATGTAAGTCGCACGCCAAGTTTGGCCCCCAAAATCAGGTATAATTCCCCCCCTCTCATTTTTGTCAAATTTAGCAACACCAAACGCCAGGGGGAATGTTCCCAAAAACATTCCTAAATATCCATATCATTTGTTTCTTTGGCTTCTAGAAATATGAAAACATGTTGAAAGACCAAAAACTACTACTTTTTAGTCAAGTACCGGATCCCCAAAAATAAAGTTGCACTAATTTTAGGCCTCCGAGGGTCATTTACCAGCAGAAAATGAAAAAAGTGAAAGTCACACCCCAACTTTGATGTCAAAAACTTGTTCAAGAAAGTGCGACTCACACGCGGGGTTTTGCGGTAACTTTGGTCCTCCGTCACAGTGTTGAACTTCCCCTCCCACCAGGTGTCTGGCTGCGTTTGACCTACACTTGGCCAGAAATCTGACAGGTTCGCAGCAAGCGCTCAGTGCGTTAGGTTGGCGGCAGCCAGGTTTGGCAGGGCAATTTTTAATGGACTTGGGAATGTCCATTTGGGTATGCCCATCTGGGTTTGTTGAATGACTGGTCCTATACATGTTTGGCAGATGTCAAAGGGTTCTGAGGGACCAAACAAAGACCACCAAACATGGCTTTTTTGAGCCAGGCCAGGCATGTTTCCCAACTGGAACTGGACCTCAGTGCTCACAGACCCATCTGAAGAACTCAGCGCTTGGCTGCCTCTTGTTGCGCGAGACGCACCACCGAAACACTGTTGTCTGGTGTTTTGGCTTGATGTGATTTCTTCTTGTGCAGGTGCCATTTGAAGCGTGTTGAAGTTTGATGTGGTTTCGTCTGAGTTCCAGAGCGCAGCAAAAACTGCACAAGCTCCGAAACGATATCCAGAGACGCACGATGGACTTGCTTCCGAGCAACACACAGTGACCAATCCGCAGAAGGCTTGGTGCCACAAAGGCTCAGCTCAGATTTCTGTTGAGAAAAACCAGACCAGAAATTGGAAATAACTGCTTGTCCGTTCAACGGAAAGCTGGTGTTTCTCTCTGACGTCCTTGCGGTGAAGAACAACAACTGAATGTGTTTTCAATCGTGTTTGTTGTGCACCAGCTCGGTGGTTCATCGGAACGCGCTGAGGCCGCTGGTTTTGCACTGAACCACGAGTTCGTATCTGAATTTCCTGACTCCGTGTGAGGTTTCTCAGTCCACGAGACAGGAGTCAATTTTCCAGAAATTCAGTTCACCGTCATTCGCTGGCCCCCAAACCCTGGTGGGGTATTCTTGTGTAACTGTGACGATAGAAAGCCCGATATGAAGGCAATGAACACCGGAAGCTGACTTTATGAGTTTTATGACATCTACCTTCTTGACCCACTTCTGCCTGGAATGTTGCGCACTTTGAAATGCCATTCTGGCATGTCAGGGAAACGGCCTGAATGACGCCGCACAGTTTTTATGAGATGACGCTGTAAAACACCTTTGTCGTGGCTGCGTTTGCCTGAGCCATTTTGTGATTGCCTTGAAAAAGTCTTTTCTGCTGACGACTTAAATTTGGTCTGTACACAATAACTGTCAAGAAAATCCAAGCCAAAGTGTGGATTGGCATTTCGCTTTTGTTGTGTTTCAGGGGACTTTCACTCAGGAGATTTCTCTCGCCGAGCAAGGCTCAGCAATGGGCTTAACAATTTTCCTGGGATCTTGTCCAGCAGCGAAGCACAAAGCTTTCTCGGCCTGATGCCTTTCCTGGGTCCCACCATGGCGACTGAAGGAGGTTCAGGTCGTTTGCATTGCTCTCGGAGAGTGTCACTGGGTTTGACGAGCCCAAAAGAATCTTGATTTAAGTGCCTCCCATGACTCGTGAGTAACGAGTTACTTGCCGCAGAAGAAATCGTCTATATTTTGGAGATGAATGTTTTATGTTGTCAGGCTTGCTGCATCGCAACAAGCTGTATACACTCCAGTAGAACCCGGCTAATTTGGTGCCCACAATCTCTGTCGCTTCTCGCAGATGTAGCTTCTGGGTGGTGGGACAATCAAATTTGTAGATTGTCTGTCCAACCGGAAATAACATTGAACACAGTGCGAGAATTATCAGCTTTGACGCAAATGGTTGTTTCGGGGTAAATGCGGTGTTTGGCAGTAAATCATCGCCACTGAAGGGTGAGCATGTCTCGCAGGGTTCGGGGAATCGAATTTATGTGCGCAACCGGTCCCCCAGAGATGGCTGGCAAAGTGGCTCCGATGGAAACCTGCTGCATGTTGCTGCCGCTATTTGTAGCTCACAAAAGTTGGCGTTCCCTGTGGTACCTTTCATGTAATCTGCTTTTGGGTCTCCAACCAGCCGTACTATCGTTTCATTTGCTGCCACTCACCGGTGTGTGTGCTTTGAGGAGTGTACGAGTTTCAGTCTCGGTTCTTTTGATTTAGGCACGTGCCACAAAACCAACATTGCCACAAAACTTGAAAGATGCAGGCTGTGCTGTGGCAGACAAAAACCGTTGCGCACTGCGTCAAACCAGTTGCTCAGGATGTGGGTGTACCGCGTGGGCCGAGCTTCCGCAGATTGATCGTCAAGAGTTTCGGAAACATCGTAAACGAATCGTCCTCAGTGGGTCAGACATCACGTGTGCAGATGTTTGTTGCTGATGTCTTGAAAACGTTATTGCCAACGACACAAAAATTTGTCATGACACTTGGCATCGCCCAAATACGTCAAAGCAGCCTACTTCTCCACTTCTCCAGCATCTGTTCTCGTTCGCTCTCTCGATCGGCCGTGGCACCAAAGCACGCGCGAATAGTTTATGGTGGCGAACAAGGAAGCAGCCACTCCAGCACAGCTATATTTAGTAATTCTTGGCCTCTGGGGGTCATCCAGGCAGGATTTGCACATAATTTTGGCAATAAAGAAACTGAGCGAGACTTGACCTGGGAAGTGGTGGGCTGCAGCTCAAGCAACTTCATGAAGCACTGAAAGAAAAACTCGTGAGACCTTGGGCTTATTTTGCGGACCCAAAACACAACAAGTCTGTTTGTTGTGAAGCACATATTTGGATCAGTGAACCAGATATCTGGAACGAAAACCTGACCACAAGAGTTTGCGCCAGGAAATCAATTTCACTGCTTGAGGTGGCTTGTTCGGGTCACTCCCCATTTCATTGGAGCAACCCGAACAAGCGACCCGAACAAATCACTCAAAAAAAACCTTCTCCATCTGATGAACAAGTGAGCAGGTCCGTGTTTTCAAAGAATGATGTCAATGAAGTCCATGTGAGTTTTGTAACACCCGCGACAGGCCACACCCAGTCCACAGATGCGCCGATCATTCACAAAACAGTGTCAGAGTGTGGGCCACGAGTCAACCTTTGAAATATTGCCTTGAGCATACAAGCATTTCAGCAGTCTCTGATGGTATGACTGGAGTGCACGCTGGAACTACCAGCTCGGAATCTGACTGACGATGTGGTTGATGGCGTCTCACAGGTCTTTCAGGGTTGCACGCCTCGTCCCTCTCAGTTCAGCCTTTATCCTGTTGAATAGCCAAAAGTTGAAGGGGATAAAAATTGTCGTCGTGCAGCCACCACTGACAACACCCAAGGATACCATTTCAAACCATGATTCTCCCTGGTGACAATGCAGCTGAGGTTTGAAGGCACCTTCTTTGTTGTGTCCAACAAGTATTGACTTGTTTAATTTTGGTGCATCGGAGTCAGTTGGTCACTTCTCCCAACACTCAGTTCCTCAGCCTCACATCTTGAGTGACTGGATGGGATCTCAGCAACAGCATCCTTGAATTATTGAAGTTTTTCAGCAGTCCATGGAAACTGTTTGCCACCCATGACCTTGCCTTGGGTTTGCAGAGGGATTGGGACGGACCTTGCAATTTTCACACCCAGTGGCTCACCGATGTAAGAGAACAGTGCCCTGTTGTCCAAATCTTTCTTGAAGAGAACGGATGATCTCACATTGCCTCATTTGATCTACACCATGAACCCCATTTCTGACTTTGGTCGCATCCAGGTGTCATCCAGAGAGACAGAGAGACCACAAACAGGAACAAAACTTTCCAGAAAAAATGCACATCTTGAAAGACAAACTGCCCACTGTCAGTGCTCTCCTTGCTCCGCAATACATCACCTTTCACTACTTCAAAGGTCGCTCAGCGTGAAGCAAAACGAGATTCTGATGGCCCGGAGGATGGTCTGTCTTTCTGAAACCGTGCATGCTGGAGGAAAAATCTCTTTGAATTGCAACTGGCCTCGTCTGTTGTGAATCTCAAATGAAACCCAATGATATCGTGTTTTCAGCTTCAAACAGCAGGCGTTGGACGGGGACCAAAGGTCTTTTTGTTGAACATTGATTGTTCTTTTGATTGAAACGTATCGGTTCAGTACTATCACCTGATCCGCCAGAAACAACGACCCTCAGATTCCACACCAGCCAAGTGGCACATCAACCGTATGTTTGGTCAATAATTGGCAGCTTTTGTGTTGAGACAGAAAACGTGAATATGAGAAGAATAATAGACTGGGATTCACAAAAATATGACGCCACTGTCCAACGTGAACGAACCGATAAGTGTACATTCGAGTACGAGTAGTTATTTTGCATAGCCTCAAAACAAAGGCCTTTTCACTGGAAAAACTCACTGATTTTTGGCAGTGGTTTTGCGCAAGAAACAAGGGGGACTATTTCCTATTGAGGAAAGTGGCGCGCTACACGCAACATGTTTGCAAAACTTAGACAAGAACTGCAAAAAATACTGCGCGAAGGCCGCGGGTTGACAGAACCTTTCCCCCTGTTCTGCCCGTGCAGTCATTGTTTCCGCAGCTCGTTAGTTCCTTCCGCGCCCTTTCACTGAAAAGGCCCTTCGTCATACAACACCACATCGCATGGCTGAGCAGTTCCAATAACGACAAATTGACATTTGCAATCTATGGTGTGCCAGTGCACGTTGCTGAGACGGTACTGTCGGAAGAAATGTCGGACTCTCTTCAGCAAATTTTTCCGGTGGTGAAGAAGGCGCTCTCCACCCTCACAATGGCGTGGCCTGGAAAATCGGAGTGGTCGACTCAGCTCCCGTCCTTTTCAATTGCAGTTTTTGCAGTTTTGCTTTTTTCACAATTTCTGATTCCACTTGTGATTTTATCGACAACAACGGTGTTGGAGCTTGCAATTCTCTGTCAAATGAAAGTAAACATGCAGAGGAACACAACAAAAGGAAAATGAAACCTCATGTATTCTGGGAACATAGAAAGAAAAAATACTGAGTACACTTTGTCGCCTTTTTGTAAAAATCACTAAGATGAATCACACAAGTTTGTCAGTGAGAGTCAAGGTTTTCAACAGTCAAAGCTGTTCGTATTTCACCCGTCTTCGAAATGAGACATTCCAAACACATGAAGAACGCCAGCATTATTCTCGAGATTTTCTGGCACCAAAAATCGTCTTGGCTCAAGGTTTCGTGGAAAATCTAATCGCGTTCAACATTTGTGGATCTTCTCGTTGTCGTTCCACAACCAGAACCTGGTGTACCTGAGGCTGATACGAGCGTGTGCGCAAATCTTCAAAGCCGTCTGTTCGTTCTCACTTCATCAGTGGACATAACAAACACAAGTAAGCCTTGGGACTGTTTGTTTTTCAAGACGTCCAACGTGCTGTGTCTCAAAACACTCTTCATTTTGGGTCCTGCTGGGTCGACGGTGCTGACTTGCTCATGATCGTGATTTGAAACTGGATTTTTCAGCTATGAAACAGTCGTGCACCTTTCCACTTCTTTGCCAGAAAGGTTTCCGCACCCCGTCCACCCCTCCCCCTCAGCGTCTGCTGTCTCGACTGTTGCCTGGAAGGATGCTGATTTCGAATCTGTCTTCTTTCATCAAGCAAGGTGTTTTGCGCACATGAGGCAATAAACAATCCAAAGAGAGCCACGACAAGTGTCTTGCCCACACGTTTTACTCGCTGCGGTCGTAATTTTGAGTCTCGTTTGGGTTTTCGTTGTTTTCGTAAACTTGCTTTTGGTTGCTTTTTCCAAAGAGATCTTTCTGTCAAACTTGAAACACGCAGAAACCTTGATCCAAAGTGCAGTGTCAGCAGAACAATAATGAGGAATTGTACACTTGTGACGTCAAGATGTTTGAAGCGCACTTTGAAGAAGGCAGAGTTGCGCAGTCCGTCCGAGCAACAGTGCATTTGTGCGTGCCACCAGTTGTGCGTTCAATTGGATCCGGCAGGATTATTTGCATGAAGCCTGCCATGTGGATCTAAACCTGTCGCCCAATAGAGCCATGTTGGCGGGTCAGGCTCAAATAGAGGGATTTCTTGCACCCGCGGAGAAGACCTCGTATCTGTGACAGGCTATCTGTCTCGATTGGTACTCATGTAGCAGAGATGCAATAAATCAAATCAAGCTGAGTGAGTCTTGTTCAAAAATCCGAGAAAATCTGCTCAGGCAGAAAAGGAATGCATATTCGGAAATTTATGGCAAAATGTACTCATGTCTGTTTGCTTTCCAAACTCAGTTTGTCTCCGGGAGTGCGTGTCAGTGTTTGCACAGAAAATCTGTGCAGTCACAGGCGTACCAAGGAGGCGAGCAATGAACTCGTGTCCCGCTGCACCACCCAGTCTTGCTGGCAGAGCTGCTGACCTTGACACGAACCCACTCGCTCGAACGTCAGTCAGCTCCAGTGAAACATTTCAGAAAGATTCGAATTCAAATGATGGAATTCTGTCACGATTTGACATTCTGTCCTTTGTGAGTCGGAAATTGAAACTTGAAGCGCGTGTGTTTGTCCAGAGGAAGTGCACCCAAGGCTGTTTTTTCTTCGAAGACAACGCTGTCTGCGAGTTGAATGTCGGGACTTAGTTTAGAAACGCAATGTTGTGAGCGGGCGAACTGAGCACAGATGTGTTCCAATGCGCGTTCAGAGATGGCTCATGTTCCAGGGGTTGGACCTCCGAAAGTCGGACAAATATTGTTTCACTTCAAACCGGTCAAAATTGCTGCTTATGACAGAAGCTACGCGCGCTTCACACAGCCAACCTTTCGTTTGAATGTGACAAGCAGCTCATCACAAGAAAAGGAAGTTGGCTGAGCAGGGGGGGGGGGCGAGCTTGCAAGGTGGGTGGGGTCAGGGAAGGGGTGCAAAATTACGGACATTTTTGTACACTGAAAGCTACTGGTTTTGAGCCGTTTGCTTCACCTGCATCTTCCGCGACCACAAACAAAAGGAAAACCGAAGTACAAATCCAAAATATTTTTCAGTTTGAAAAGTGCTGCTTCAGCAGTCTATCAGCAAAGTTTGTTGACTCTGCTGTTCAGTCGATCCCCAAACGGCGAGACAGCACCTGAGTCCTGAACCACGAGCGCCGTGCAAAGCCGAGGCGTTTTGTTCTCTTCACGTTCGTGGGATTTTGCTGAAAAGGGAGAAGAACGAACGTGACCGCTGCAATAAGCTCGGCAATAACGCTCACATTCAGCTTTCAATAACCAATTCATCTGGTCAGCCTCCTCCACAGTTACTTTCCACCCACAAAAACTTGCAAATCTGGAAAACAGATCATGGTTCTTGGGCCAGGGCTGTGATTTGGTATTCTTGTCGAGTGCATCCATCAATTGCGAGCGAGTCTTGCTTTAATCAAATTTGAAGGCTTTTTATGAATGGATGACGAAACTCCAAATGAGGGAAAGGGAAAGTATCTCTCAGTCCGGAAGAAATAAAGTGGCTCCACCTCAAGTTTTCAAGCAGTTCATTCACGCCGATGGAGAGCTTGCTGAGACAACATGTTCCATAAGTGTCTGCCAGTTCATAGTTGGATGTAAAAGTTATGCGAGCAGCCTCACTTGCAAGTGGTGTTGACAAAAAGAACATACGAGTGTCGTTGCATCCGATTTGGGAAAAACATGTGTGCACACAGGGTGATGTTCTTCTCAGGTTCTGCCAGAGACACTTAACATTCTGTTCAGCATCTGGATCGTAAATAAAGCCGGGCGAGTAAAAACAAGCGATCGCCTCGGAGCAGCAACTTTCCCCGAGGGCAGTTGAGAATGAAGGGCCAGGAAGCCCGTGGTCGTGAGGAATGACGTCTGGGCGCTGCTCTGACCCGAGCTACATGATCGGGCTGTGCCTGCATGCACAATTACCTGTGCTCGTTCGTCCATTGTCACTCGAACTTGCACATAGATCTGGAGATCTTGTCCTCACAAAGCCAGAAACGTACATACCTCACCTGTGCCTTCAAACGAAAACGATAACGGACTTGGTATTCAGAAAACCCTGCATGCATTTAATGCGATTGAAATGAGAACCCACCTCGCGTGCCTTCAAAGAATCTTCAACAATGAAGCTTCTTTTGTCTTTTGTCCTCATTGTTATGAGAGCTCCAGTTCTCTTCATAACATCCATTGCAGGATTTTCGGGGTGAGATTTTGCAGAAACAGCGAGTGTTTTGCGGATTCTCAAACGCCACTCTGCAACAAGGGTTGTTTGAGTCTGCACGCCATTCTACGAAGCAAACATTGCACTGAGATTCTGTTTTGGGTTCTGGAATTTTGCAAGGAGCCATCTCCATCATGCAGGGAGTTCGTTGTCTCAGCAAACAAGCAGAACGTTCCAGAGCTTGGTGACATATTTGACCTATTTTTTCTTTTGTTTCAGAGAAGAAGAATGCAACAAGTGAAAACACTGAGAGCGAGATTTGATGTGTATGTCATTTGTGTGGACTGCTCTGGAAGACTGGTTTCGCAGAAGCAAGCGACATGCGGCGATCTATGAAGACGGTGGACTTTGGAGGAGGACAGCTCACAAACACGCATGAGCGAAACAGCCTTTTACTTTTCCTCGCATCTTGTGAAGTATGCTCAAGGACGAGTGAGTAGCGACGCAGAGTTGGCGTAGACGTGTAAAAATTTCGCACTTGTGCCTTGGACACACGAGCAAAACCATTTGTTTCAAACCTCATAAATACGGAAGCATGTTTTCCAGTTGTTCACCTCGATGCCCTCTGTCCCTTGCTTCTTTACCATTGCTCGCAAAGACAATGAGTGATGCGCAGGAATCTTCTCGCTTGGTGTGTCTGTTGTGGATGCAATGCAAATCAAATTTGCAAGATAATTTGCTTTTGAATTTTTTATTGAGCACAGTCCGTGATGGACAAAATGCGTTGTCTGCACTTTTCCCGGAAGACCTGCCATGTCTCTGTCACGACGATAGTCCTGAAGGCGGCGGCAGCTCCGTACTCAGACCTGCTGCGTGCGCACAGCAAAATCGCCAAGGCGAACAACTCCGGTGTGGGCTGTCATATCGTGACATGGGTCTGCTTGTATGAATTTATCGTTTGACTGATTGATACGCCTGTCTCGCTCACATCGGAGCTTGTGTCCAAAATCCTTGCGCAATGATAATGATGGTCGGGGATCAGAAGTAAAGACGTACGTGGCCTGCGGGTGAGATTTCTCTCGGACCGTCGATACCGGCGACGCGAGACATTCGAGGAAGCGGCTCCGTCGCCTCCTGCTTGAAAAGAACATCCTCTGTTCGTGAGAGCTGCAACTCCGGGCTGTGCGGCCGACTGGTGGAATTTTCCGCCGATGAAGCTGTGTCCTTTTCGTAAAAACATGATGGGAAAACGCTGTTCCAGACTGAGAGCCCGCCCACTTTTATGAATAGCAACTGCACTCAAACCCGAAGCCTGCAAAAACAATTGGTTTCAGATATTTGTGACGTCTTAATTGTGCAGTAAAAGCTTTCGAGATATCTTTCAGCGCAAAGGTACCATGCTCACCGCGAGCAGAAGCACCAGAACACGTCCGCTTGCAGAGCAGCTTCAAAGAAAATAAATCATCATAAGTGACTCAAATGAGCATAAAGACAACTGCTCTCTGCGTGAGCCATCATAAATTGACAGATTCTACACCGAGATAGCTTGTCGAAATCTAGACTCGGTTTTTGTTGGAGTAACATCGAATTAGCACCATCTCTCCAGCATTTCTCGTCAGGCAGGGCTCAGTGTTGTTTTTGTTTTTGTTCCGAAAATAGACAAAGGTGATTTGGAATTCAAATTGAATAATCGACAGGAAGATTGACTTCAACTTTGTGCACCAAACATTTGATGCCAGAGTTTTTGTTTGCCTGCTAACAAAACCGAACAACTCGACCAACAAATCTCTTTGAAGCAAAAACAAAACGTCGCGCGAAATGAAACAAACCCAGAACCTCTGAGTGGAACAGTGGCTGTGTTTATTTGGTGAAGCAGTTCTGCAGATCCTGTTAGATTTGTTTTGCCGTCTTCACTCGCAGCGCAAAGCACCTGAAGATGATTTGGCAGAACAAAGTACGCACGCGACTAACTGGCTGGGTGTCACAAAGAGCGACAAATGCACACAATGCGATCCAGTCTCATCAGACGGAGCAAGTTGCAGGCCGGGAGAATTGATTTGCAGTGATAAACCCGGTGAGGGTTGCCATTACCTGCACCAAAAATGATCCTGGCCACGTTGCCGGACTGGGCGGGATTGTGATTCGGATGCAAATTGTGGGAGACAGGCACTGGTTCACCCATCCCCGTCTCCTCGCCCACTCGCGTATCTTTGAATGACAATACTTGGGCTTTGGCGATTATTTTCAACTGCAGAGCTGCACTAATTCTGAAGCTGCAGGGCCCGTGCACGCCGCCCAGGGCTTGTGGTTCTCATCACAGCTTTGCCCGGTCCCATCCAGTGGTTCCACTGAGTAACATTTCACTTCTCTGGGATGGAGAGGGTTCTGCCTCGCCCAGCCAGACTTTCACCCTCGAGCCTTTGCTTGGCAGGAATATTTCCTCCAGCAGCAACATTTGGTATCTGCTGAGCGCGGGTGTTGAATTTGGATTGATTCCAACAAATCGGAATGACAATGAGGACTATAAAGAATGGTAAAAAATATCGTTGTGGATGAAAAATCACAAAAACAGGCAAGTGCATCACATTAGTTTCTGCTGTGACGTGAAGGGTTCTTTTTGTTGCATTGTTTGTCAAACCCCAAACACGTCTTGTGTTTTGAACCTGTGTGCTCGTATTTGTGTGGTGTCCGACCTTTTTCAAACTTCAAACTCACTATTTTCCTTGTGGGCGAACATCCCGCAGTTCCGGCGACTCCAAACGGGATTGGGCGGGCGATGACATTTGCACGAATGGAAGCAAGATGTGGACCAGACGGCGCAAGAAGGAGATAAATGTCTTTTGTTGGCGGGGGCGGGGTGGGGGCAGGTGAGGGGCGGTCTTGTAGACATGGACCTGTGACTCTGAGTGACCCCTCAGGGGTTTTCCGGGAATACTTTCTCCTGAAGCCTGCCAGAACCGAAAAAAAAAAAAAGTTGTCGCAGGTTTGTCCGTTCAATAGGAAACATCAGAGTTACGGAGGCAAGCCCCATTCCAGCAAAAAAAATAATTTCCCTCTTTCTTTTGCACTCTTTTTGGATTCGCTTGCCAAATAGACTCATCTTCTCGCGTTTGTTTGCAAATTTGGGTCGGACCCTGTTTTGTGAACGCTCCGCTTCTGCAACTTGCATGTTGATGCACTCGTGAAGCATGAAGAATACAATTGCACTCGTGAGGTTGTATTGTTTAGTTTTTGTCATGTCTCAATTGGAATTTTGCGCAAGTGTTTGCGAAACAGTTCTACGGGAAGACCTCCAAAAGAAACTTTCCGGAGCGAATTTCAGTGTAAACAATTTGTTGCTCTTCAGCAACTTTTTACACAGGCAAAGACTAAAGTCTTCTCAAGTTTCACAACACCAT
>JAAUXT010022001.1_pt1 | contig 14704 bp, 12 predicted proteins | sample 7278171 | NCBI WGS metagenome assembly JAAUXT01 (sample SAMN14350112, study PRJNA611818) | marine sediment metagenome | isolation source: surface marine sediment (1.8m) | place: French Polynesia: Moorea | collected 2018-08 | reverse complement strand
TCACCTTTTGTTCTGCCTTTTGTTCTCAATGCTCGCACAAAAGAAATTGTGTCAAATACCTTCATCATGTTCAGTAACATTTCTCGCCAGAAAAGGATGCCCCTTCGTATGACTGTGGGTCAATAATGATGATCTATTTGGTCAATTCTGGGAAAAGTGAAGATCAGACACTTTACAATACAGATGTGCAGAGAGATAAATGCTCTTCTGTACACAATAAAGCTGCTTGAACTTTGACTTCGGACCAAATAAAATAATAATAAATGTAGCGGAGGCTAATAATGTAGAGTCAAAGTATGGGTTCTGGATCGTAAAATCACAGTGGACGTTAGTTCCATTGACCCAGATCTGATGGATGCTGCTATTTCTAGAAAAATTAGCGTCACAAACTATCCTGGAAGTGAGGCAAATGGACCTGGTCACAGTGACTTCTGCAAGAGATGAACGGTCATTGCATGCCAGCCTTTTTCCCTTCTCCTTGAGTTTTCAAAAATGTTCCCATTTTGGGGGGGGGGGTGCTATTTTCTGGCTCACCGGAGACTGTTCTTTGCTCGAGTTACTGGAAGCTTGCACAGAAGGAATTCAGGAGTGTCGTTGTCCTCTGCATGGCCTGCGTGCGAAGTTGGAGGAAACAGGAAAAAGCACACAACGGCTTGCTTGGCAATTGCAAAGGCTCAAGGAAAGACCAATCCCAATAAAATTGACACATAGAATCATCAATGATTTTCCAACTTGTAGTGATTTCGTACTTTTATTGATCATCAATTGCAAACCAAGTGCACTTTTCTCGGAAATGATCGAATCAGCCATTTGACGACTGACATTCTTTCGTAGACGTTCACAATCCAACAGGGGGAAGTTTCCCATGAAGCAAAGTGACCCAGACCACGCACGACAGTTCGAGAGAATCGAGACAACAGAACAATGGCTTTGTCCAATTTGGTCAGTGTCGACGCTACGCACTGGAGACGCGTCAACTTTCTGCTGGGGCGGGGTCCCACACTCAATCAACCTGGTGAGCAAAATGCCTTGTCTTGCAAGAATTCCAGCCTCGATCGAGAGGACAATTGAGAAGAACCTCTCTGATGTGGAGTCCATCCCATTTTTATCTGTGAGTTGAGCTCAAGCCTGAGCATCGCGCTTTTGCAACATGTTATTATGTTCGTTCTGGTTTTAATCGGACGCGCACTCTTTCAAACAAGAATCACTGATCCAGCCGGTTGATTGCAAAAACATAAAACGACGATAAAATGAAATGGAAAGGGCAAAAGTGAGAACATCTTTCAGAGATGACTAAGTCGTTTTACTGCATCCCTGGGACTTGCTACGGAAATGGATGCCGATAAATTTTTATTGCCACAATCGCAGACTCATTGCGAGCTGGAGTTATTGAGATATAAATATAGGTCAATAATAATGATGCAGTGGACGATTTCCTGGAAGTCTGTGCGATCGCCAGACATTCACTGCGTCGTTCCTCATGGGAAGCCTCGCGCAGGTCCCTCGCACTCCTGCAGCAGTGAAGGGTCTCGGCTTCCTCCCGAAAAGGATACTGTTCCTCGTGATTCACAGCAAAGAATGGTTGTTTGTGTGTTTGCACTCCGAAAAGGTAAAAATGAGCCGTGGTGCCTGTGCTTCGCTGTGAATCAATATCGCATTGCAGCCCAAATGTTGCACCCAACCTGAGAATCTTACAACACAGTGTCTGTTGAAAAACCAGACAACACAAAGTTTTTTTTCTCTGCTTACATCTCATTTGCACTTTAAATTTCTGTTGTTTTGTCCGACAGCATTTCAGTATTGTCTTTTCGGTGGAGTTGCTTGTTTCGAGTAATTTTAATTTTTGATTTGAAAAACAGAAACACAACCGCAATTTGTGGTGAAGGTTTGTGCACCGTGCGTTGTCTGTTTCCTCTGCACTCTTCATGGCAACGAACCAAGCTTTTGCAACAATGCCCTTCCGTCGTATGCCAAAAGATCCTATCACACCGTGACTACGACAGCAAAGCACTCAATATCCAGTTTGAAACACAGGCGAATGCCAAGCTGCTGTGAGGTGCATTTGGTGCCAACAGCAAATGTTTTTCATCAGGAAAAGAGCACTTTTCACGTCTTTTCGGCACATGTTTCAAACATCAGACTGGTGACCTTTCGATCGAGAATCTGTTCGTCAGCTATCAAGAATCAACGCAGGTACCGCAAAGGTTGTTCGTCCACGACTTGTGTTGAGAAGCCGTGTTCAGAAGTTTCCAAGTTTCCACTCGCCCAATGTCTTCGGTTTGAAAACCTGCGGCTGTCTTTTCGTATGATCGTATCGTTCTCCCTGAAACAGTCGCACGGACAAGCTCATCCTGTCTTGCGTGGCTTTGCGGCCAGGACACATTCGTATTGAAGGAGACGACTTTTCAGGAAAACGTTCTGAGCCTGTGGGTTTGTGACAAAAAAATCATGAAAGCAACACGACTGCGGCACAAACACAGGCAACGAAAGTGAGAAGAACACATTTTCTGCTTGTGGTAGAACGCTTGTGAAAATGCGATTGGGCGTACGATCGCTTGTTCTCTGTGATGATACCATTGATTTTGGGATAATCTTCGGACAAATGTCACGATTTCATATTATCCTCAGAAGAGATTCCAAAGAACACTCAGAATAATTTATTTGTCTACACCTGTTGTCCTCTGGCTGCTATATCGGAAAATCAAGAGGTACTTTCAGGGTGACTGCTAATCCACTAGGACATTTGTATTGTTCATCGGCAAACGTAATCGATGGATGACATTAAAGTGTGTACTTGACAAGTGCACAATACCTCAGTGTTGAATATACACGCCTTCCGAAAAGGTCTCGCACTTTTTTGCCAGGCTCTGTTCATGTGGGGCTGGTCCGTTTTCAAAGTTTTCAGGAAACAACCTTGTTTTTTTCCTGTTCCGTGCTGACATTTTCTCGGCCGTCAACCACACAGTTCGGATCCGCTGAAGGTGAACAAAGAGCTCCAATTTGTGTTTTGTGTGCATTTTGACAAGTGTCCGGATTGTGGCCTGGGGAAGCTTTTCATGGCTTTGCTTTTGTTGCAAGTGGTAAATCAGTTCAAGCTTTTTGAAGAACAGCGAGGAGAGAATTTTGCAAAACAGCCATGGACTTGTCAACAGCTTTGCTTGTGGCGTTTCCTCCAGTCAGACCTTCTTTCAACAAACTCGTGATCACACCTGATCACACCCGCACCAGAACACTGTGCTCACGAGGAGTTAAGTTCTTGTTTGAGCGACGAAACCGTTGTTTTCAGCAGTGCACATCGATGAATCGACTGCTCATTCGTGCATTAATTATAACCTGTTTTGACGTTCCTCAAGTGGGCGTTAAGTACACCAACGCTGCAGCACACAAACTGCGTGGATTCAGCTGCAAGATTCTGTTCTGTTCGTATCTTGGGTTTGGGGAACTTGCAAACCAAAAACTTTGACTAAGGATGTGGACCCGCTTTTCAGTGCACCGCAGGACACACACACTCGTGATCCATTGCCAAGACGAAGAGCCACTTATTGGAGTTCAATTGTCAGACAGACAAACTGTGTGTGAGCTATGCCACGTGAGAATGGGTCCCTTTGGCCACGAGCGAGGTGAGAGAGACAGGGATTGTGTGTGTGTGTGTGTGTGTGTGTGTGTGTGTGTGTGTGTGTGTGTGTGTGTGTGTGTGCGTGCGTGCTGGTGTGCGTGTGTGTATGTGTGTGTGTGTAAAAGACACCACAATGAAGAAACAGAAATTTGATCTGAAGTTTGTTTTCAGAGAGTCACATCACTGCACCTTTTGAACGTTCGGTCGTTCAATACATATCTACTTCCTTGCGTGCACAGATCCTTGGTGTGTGAGCAATAAAACTTGAACACCCCAGACTTCCTACTTTCTCGGGCGGTAAGAGCACCCAAGACAAGTATTGAAACATTGAAGTTCACTTGGTCCAGGGAGGATTTGTGGTAACCGGCCGTGAATGCTTATGGCGTCAGATACGGGTGCAAAGTACAAGGCTATTATCAATCGAGCGAGCTGTTTTGCACTTGAAAAATCCCATTCTGCACGGAAAATATGAGTGGAAGAGACCTTCCCGAGGTTGATTAATTCAGAGTTCTGAACATCTTAAGTCATTAGTAAATAAACAAGTACCTTCTGACCTGAGGAAAAAGTGCATAGTTTCCGAGGCAATGCACCCAAACAATAACTAATATCTTCATCTTGTACTGAGAAAATGTGAAGTGGTGGGGTGCTTGTGAGGGTTGCAATCATTTTTTGTCATTTTAAACTGTGAGCGGTATGAGTGTCACTGAGTGCAGGTTATTTCCACTTGATCGGAACAACCAACTGCTGCTCCAAGTGCGAAACTGAGTTATGGATATTGCTGTTATGCAACTTGATGGAACACCGTTGAAGTGTTGCAGAGGGCCAGTTGGAAATCCAGCTATCTTCCCCAGACCAGAGAGTTCCTCAGGTTTCTTTGCAGTGAAAGTTTTGTGTTTGAAGAGCCTTCGCTCGTGGAGTCACGAGCGAGATCAAACACTGGTCACCTGCTTCTGAAAATACTGCAGTGAATTTCGTGTGTTCTTTTCTCTGCAAAAATTTGACACCTTTCCTTCCCAGTCAATCGCAATTGATGCCGTGTATGACCAAAGAAGCTTGGAATCTGTCTACCGAAGAAAGGAGAACTTTACTGGGGCGGACCATTTCCGGGCGTGCACACCTGTGTGTGTGTGTGTGTGTGTGTGTGTGTGTGTGTGTGTGTGTGTGTGTGTATGTATGTGTGTGTGTGCGTTTGTGTGTTGTGTGGAAGTTTGGGTGCAACGACAAATTATTTTTTGCATACAACAGCAAAATCACTGAAACAGCGAGCTATTTACTCACTGACGGACATCCAAACCAAGTGAAGAAGTGAAGAAAAGAGCGGAGGGAAAATCTAAATAAGTTTGTTTGGAATCTTTGGTTGACAACAAGTCAGAAACAGTTGATTTTGTTGTTTTCTTTATTCCTGGGAACAAGTGACAAATGGGTTTTCTTTTCAGCTCTCCTCACACTCTGTCACACTCTTCAAAACTTCTTTTTGGGGAGAAAATTCGTGCATGAATGTTGTACAGCTCTCATGTTGAAGTCAAGGTGTCTGGTTTTGTTCTCGTGAGGTTCACTTCACCGTGTAGACTTTGCTGACCTGTTCAGGTTGCCTGTCTGATCTATCTATAAATCACACAAATCCACACACCTGTGTTCAGTCTTTGTCTCAACGTTGCATGACCTCTGTTGGGCCAAACCAAAGCGGGAGGTGGAGGTTGGGTGATGTTTCTGCCTGACACTCAAAACATTTGTTGTGCGAAGTCCCTTTAGGGGGGTGCACCCAGTGGTAGTTCGGTATGGGCAAGGTGAGCCTGTTGTCCTGCCTTTTTCCCTCCTCCAACACCTCCTCCCCCTGCAGCCAACTTCCCCCATACATGGCCAACTCCCCAATGCGCAAGAAAAAAATTTTCTCTTCTATTTTCTCTCCTTTTTCTTTCTCTCTATTTTTTCCTTTCTGCGTGTCTTTCTTTACCCAGCAATGAGATTCAAGGGGCTTAGATACCTAAAGCACTGCGTCTTGTATTTGGTTGTGGCTGTGTTTTTCTTTGCGCCTTGGCGGGCAATTCTGATTCGGTTTTGAGTGAACAGAACGTGCAAGTGTTCTGAAACGCATCAATACTGCCAAGCCTCCTTTGCTATGAGATTCGGTTTTGATTATTGCATTGTACTGATACAAACGCTGACGAAGTACGAAAGAAAGAGCGGAAGTACCAGGCAGTCATTTTGCGAAAAGCTACTTCCAAGTTCGTGACCTTGCGAACGCTGTTTCGGCGGTGCAGAGCAGCTCGTATGATACACGAGATGGGTTTTGAGCAATGACGTCTCTGGTAATTGTTATTACTTTCAACTTCGTATGCACTCATTCACACTCAATTTATGTCTTGGCATCTTGGGAGGTTTTGGTACAAAACTCATTTGTTCCGTACATCAGACACTGAACATCACAATTCAATTACAGTCATTTATGTATTGCAGACAAAACCTTCACAAAAGTGTAAAAGTGACTTACGGTTCGTCAGGTTTTTCGTTGCTGCACACTGCGTTAGCGAAGATGGTTTGTGGTTGTTGTTCAAGCTGTCAAAAAATATACGAGTGGGTAAAGGCAGTGAATGTGAGACCACTCTCAAATTTGAATTTTGTACTCGTGCCAGGCAAATAAAATGCACGAAAACTGTCCCGACCAAAAGATCGGGTCGGGAGATTCTTCTCTTGAGCCCTGAGCCTTGGGCAGCCTTTTCTGTGCGATGACTTTTTCCCATGCAGATGGAAAACAGGCTTAAATATCAATCTGTCGTGCAAGAAATGGGGAATTTTGACTTGAAAGCTGCAGAAACGTTTGATCTCAACTTGATCTCAACAAACTGCTGGACAGCACGTGTGGAAGAAACTGGAATCCTGCTTGTCAGCTCTCCAGCATCCGCTCCGACTTTTGAACAATAAAATTGTCCCGGCCTGGCTGTCCTGGCACAAAAAAAATGCTGACTGTCGCAAGCGGATCCGTGATTTGTTTGCGAGGAGCCGGCTCCCAAGTGGCTCGCAATAAATCTGAAACAAGGAATAGATAACTTGTGCCTGACTTCGCAAGGAGACCGCCCCTGAAATTTCCTGTTTCCCCCCCCCCTTGGGGATCAGACCTCCTCATGCCCGACCTCCCGGCAATCCGCCCCTGCCCTCGCAAACCAAAATTGTGCAAAAGCTGCTGTTTTTGTAAACTCTGGCTCCGTCTTGCTCACTCCCAGCCTTTTCGTAAAAAGTGGTGCAAATGTGAAGCTGTCGAACATCAATATCTTCGTCCTTCATGCCTTCAAATCCCCGACATTCTGCGTCATTTGCTGAACTCTTGTCTGGTATCAGAGGCGTGCAAAACAATAAGGAGTACCTCTCGCGAGACTTTCGTTTTGCGGACATTCTTACCAAGATGGCTGTTTGTTCTCCCTTACCATTCACAACCATTTACACTGGCCTTCAAGAAATGCGTCTGTGCGTGCAACTGAGAAGTGGAAGGAAATTTGTAAAGTTTGAGGATAACTGACATTGTATGCCAAAGAACTTTTGAGGCCTTCTTGTGGACGTTCACGAAAACGGCAAAGCTGCCGTATTGTTCTTGAAACTCAATGACTGGTTTGACGTATGTTCCGCGTTTTCAGTTGCACGTTGTGGGAACACAGGGAAATCGCTTTTGTGGCCGCTCTCCCCTGCAGCATGTCCGAAAACGCAGACCAAAGACCCTCGTAAATCTGCACAGAGGGCAACCAGTTCAAATGTCCAACAATATTGCCCGCTCTTTTCAAAAAGACATCATCTGTACCGTGCTCTTATGTTTTTGCACTCCAAACGGCTCTGTTTACGATTACAGCGATTGATTCTTCATCATTAAATTACCAATGAAGCATAATTAAAAAGGTTCAAACGGTACTTTTAATCAAATAAACCTCCAGAAGTTGATGGCTCAGCAGAGTGCGACTCTTTCAATTGTAAAACTTCACCGTGGAACTTGTTACACGCGGCTTTCTTTTCCCATTAGCGATTACGGAATGCCTGAGTTGCTGGGCACAAAGCTGCGCCGCCGATGCCTCCCAATCAGCACAAGGTGCAGACGCAAAGCGAAGAAACCGACGGGCAAAGAATGGTTTGCTTTTCAAAGCGCGTCGTCGCTCAAGTACGAAAACTGGCGCACCTCTGACTGGTGATGATGTTTTGTTACAAAGGAGGAGTTTACTCTTCACGTTTTGTGCGCGCGATGCTACCAAACAGCTGCGGATGATGTTGTCTTTTGCTGGCAGAAAAGCAGAGAACAAGGTTCGGACCAAGTCCTCGATTCCGACTCCGGCTTCAGAAGACGCCATAAGGCCAAACACCATGGTGTTTTTTCCAAAGTTTTGCACAAGCTTCGACGAACAGATCTACCTTGCGCCAGAACAGCGAATTGACTCTGGCTGGTCATTCAGAATGGACAGTCAGTTCTGCGCATTGCGTTTGCATTGTTCACTGGCTTGACAGTAAAAGCTGTAAATCAACTTCGCACTCGTTTCCGACAATGCCATGGCACGAGCCGATGGAAAATCATCCTTCCAGTGCTTTTGCTGTTGGGGAATTGTTTTTCCTCATTGCAGACAAGCAAATTAGTTTACAAGCTGTTGTATCACATGGACACTGATGCAATATCGGGAGTGAAGCTGCATTTGTTGGGGGTTGTTCAGTGCAAGTCGTTTGTCTTGTGTCTGTGTCACGATCTCCGCTGCCTGCGGACTTCCGAACGCGAGCGAGTGAAGAGGGGAATTTCCCGCCTGCAGATGCTGACAAACGACCGAGGTAGTGGAGAAGCAGGACAAGCACAAAGAAACAAATCAACATCTTTTATCCCCAGAGGACCCATCTCATTATTGCGCTGCCCGTCTCATCATCATAATCGCCCAATAGAATCACGATTTGAACATAAATGTAATCTTTTGCAGATCCTTTGTTATTTCTCTCAAATTCGTTCATTTCTGAGTTTGATTTACTTCTGTGCCTCTGGGATGAAGGCTCTTTGCGTGGAGCGAATAACTTCTGACCCGAATGCCAACATCTGAGAACACAGTCATGGGTCGCTGGGCTTTCAGGATCACTGTCCTACCAAGGGACCATTCGCACGGAAGCACGCAGAACAAAGTGCGCCTTTAATTAACAAACAATGTGAGATATGGGTGCCTTTTGCCTCTTTACTCAGACCTCAAAGGCCAGTGTCACAGTTGACAACTCAACAGTGGACAATCACGTTCCTGGCTGAGGGCTAATGGTCAATACATCACGAACATCCTCCATTGCTCATTCTGCCAATCAATTCCCCAGGACATTGGCACATGACACTGGGATGGCAGAAAGGGAAGGGAGGCATTTGTACCGAGTCACCCCACATTTGGTCATATTTGTCAAACACCGGGCATAACGTGTCCTCGCTCCTTTTATTGGGGGGCAATATAAGATTTTCAGCACTGTGCATGCATGGTTCACAACACCTCTCAGTTTGCTGAACGCACTCTCCAGGCAAACAGAAAAAGTTGTGGACACTTGCAAACACGCAAGAAATAACTCACAGGACGTGTGGACGTATTCACGCAAAGTACTCGACAAACACAGTTGAGTGCGAAATGTGACCGACGTTTGTGAGCATCCGAATCTGTGCAGCGGGAGAAACGAGGTGCGAAGCAGGTGCGAGCAGCTTGAAGCCACTCTCGAATAAAAACAGATGGAGCTGTGTGCGCCTGCACATAACTTTGGATCAAGGTGTTTCGGGGTTGGTTGCGACTACCAATTTTCTTGCAGGAATTTTCCCAACATGCAGAAAAGTCGATAACCAGAAGCATACAGCACGGGTGACACATGCTGGAGCCTGATATGCATGATGTCACGTTTCGAGCTGAAATGATCAGGCGTTGCAAAATCGGACGACCATAAAAGATGAAACTTCGAACAAAAATTGTCCATGTCAGTTCCCGTTCCGATGTGTCCGAGCATGACTGATGATTTCGAACTTTCTGTTGAAGCTGAAGCTTCACGTTGAGATGCAAATTGGAAGACAAAAGGACATCCAGTCCAGTCACCCCTTGCTTTGTTTCTAATCATCCACACCGGAGGAGTGCCATTTTTCTGAATATTGGTGAACCGAGAAACATCTCATTCGATTCAATCCACCTTCGGCTGCTTGCACAACCAAATGAAAGTTTGACCCTTTTTCCGTCCAACATTTGCTGCACCCCGACCAAAAATGCACTTTGTGCGTATGGAGTCACAATGTTTGAGAGTCCTGGGTCAGTGAAGCTCAAATGTGATCGTGCAGATCCTCCGTTCGTGCAGATTCCGAAGGACATTCATCTGTCTTGCAACTTTTTGCCATTGCGTCAATCCCATGCAACTACATCCCCTAATCCAGAGTAATTAATGCGGTATTAGCACGCGTCTTCCCTGGATAGAGCGAGGGGAGTCACGCACGAATCCTCTTCCTCCGCCCAACGTCAATTCCCGGGCACTCCTGGATGCGCTCTTCGCTCTCTCGTGTGGCACTGCTTTCTGTGAACTTTCTGCGCAAATTGCAAGGCACTCAAACCACAAAAAGACGAACTTTATTTGTTGAGGTCTTTAATCTAGCCTAGATTTGGCTAATTCGGAACAAATGTGACAGTACACCGCAATGGTATTGATGAGGTAGTGGATTGATTTCTAGGGGCCTAGAGGCCCCTGGGGCAGTAAAAAAAGAAAGGTAATTATCAAAGCTCAATTAGAAACACGCAATCTGCAAACTCTATTGACAAATAACAGTGATAGTGGTTACACAAGTGTACAAAAGTTCGGATCCAGGGAAAATCTTGCACTTGAATTCTGCAACAACCCGAGCCACTGAAACCCGCGCAGAGAGCACCTACAAAATTGGTGTGTTGACCCAGTTCGCCCGGTGTTGAAACGAACAACGTTGTTGCAGTGGAACAGGGGAAGCCTGGTGGGCCAGGTTGGCATCATGGCTACATTGATTTGCATGATTAATTCATTTGTACTCATCGCAGCTGTAACAAAATGTTAGTGCAAATAACTGAGGTGGAGAAAAAATGGAGACGTCTGAAAAAGTGGGCGCGATGGGCAGAAACGATTTGAGCTGAAGTCTGCAATGTGGATGCGCAACGGCGCCACTTGGCCGCAGAGGGAAATGGAATGCCCAATAAAGAAGGGAAACACACGATTGCACTGGGCAAAGTGTCGTTGACAAATGATTTCAAATTCAACCTGGATCAAAAAAATTCAAAGTCTTTACAATTCCGTTTCGTGGATCAGGATTATGGCTCCAAGTTAGAATCTTTCGTTTTTGTCAAAGGACTCTTCTATGGTTTGTCCAGAATTAGATAACGCAGAAGACCCTGGATGAGGTTTGGTTTGACATGCAATCCTACTTTTTCGCACGTCATTGCAAGGCTCGTGCAGTGACTTTTCAGATCAAAGTTTGCAAGTTTCACGCTGGTTGTCAGAGCTCCCCATGGAACAGACACCGGTTCATCATTTTCGACGCCGGTACACAGGGGTGCCGGTCCAGATCTTCCTAACATCCCCCCCCCCCCCCGAGAAAAGAACTGGCCACCCCTTTTGGACCCTCAAATGCACAAAAAGTGACATTGTTCACAATGGCTTCAGCCCCGTGGGCTGTATCCTGTCCCTGGGTCCCTGGTTGTGGCAGCTGGTCGAAACAAAGTTCCTTGTGTTGCGTCTTGTGTCTCCACAAAGTTACTTGGATTTGATTTGATTGTCTTCGAATGCAAATGAAGACAATGACAAGATTCTTTTTGGGATGTTTTGCCTTCCGCCACGAGCTCTGTGCTGCGAGTGAGAGCTTTGAGCTCTTGGTCTTTTTTCCATTGGAAGAAGTTGGTGGCCTTTTTGAGCAAAAGTGCTCCAACCTTGCTGCACGGCACTTTTGTTCCAACTCAGTGAGGTTTGAATGGGAAAGGTCATACGCTGATGCAAAAATGATTTTTCTTAAGTGAGCCCATCCGAACAAATGCTTGAGAGCAAGGCCGTTGATCATGCAAACCAACATCTGTTGTATGGCATTGCGCTCAAACTCGGATGCTTCGCTTCAACTTGAAGATCAGACCAAAGATACCCTGCTCCAGTTTCATTTTGAATCCAGCAGCACAGAATGCCGTGCACTGGGCAAGTAACAATCCATTATTTTGCATTGATTCCTGAACAATAGGTCCCCGTCACAAGGGATTAGCAGTGAACCTTTCACAGGGTGCTGGCAATGTGAGGTGATGTGAGTCTAGATGACACCAGTTGCAGATAGAAATCAGTAGTGCACATAGATCTTCCACCCAGATAAGATTCGCGCTGAAAGGAAATTCAATAGATATTTACGATCCTATCAACCAACATGGAAGCAACCACAACACCGCAGCACATACCGGTGACAAAATATTAGTTTCTACCAAGGACAACTTTGTTGCTGTTCATGCAATGGTCGAAATTCCGCCCCAAATCCAAATGATTGCGCGAAAAAGCGTCTTCCTTGTCTCATGCCCAATGTGGGAGGACGTTGAGAAACAGACGATTTGTCCTCGTTGGTCCCTGGTTTGTTTGAACACTGTCATTGAAAGCGACTTGCCATCTTTTTTGGCACCTTTTTATAACTCACAGAAGATTGGTTCTTGATTGATTGCTCAAAATTTTGCCTCTGACCACCGAACATTTGATTGATTGGTGGGGCGTACTGCGAATTTTCGTAAAAAATATCCACCAGAGTCAAAGAAAACAATTTGCGAAAGTTTGACTGTTCAAACTTGCAAAAGTGCAAAACTGTGGATGTCAGTCGGTAAGGAAAGTTTGGAATTGCAAGCGTGCACCAACACCCGCTGTTCTGCTGGGTGTTGGTTTCGTTCCGCTCAGGTACACTATCAATTAAAGTTGTTTGATACGAAAGGTGCTCGATATTGCATGCAACAGTACTTTCCGTACCTTTCACAATGATATTTGTTGATTATGATCTCCTCTCATATCGGTCTGCGTCACAGCTGCATTGTGCTGGCGTACCGAACCATTGAACGATGAAGCTATTGATTTCTAGGGACCCAAGCCCCTGGGGAGTCGTAGGGAGGGGGACAGGTAATCAGGGAAGGCTGAGTTGCATCATGCAATAGGTTCTGAAGGAGGGAGAGAGTGCCACAATGAAAACCGATTCATGCAGACAACAAGCAGTTTGATGATCGTTGCCTGGTGAAGCTGACCCAGTTCCACGTGAACTTGCGCGTCAATTGCACGGAACTTTTTTGGTGCAGACAGTCGGTTCATGTTCAACAAAAGCCAATTCCCTTGAGTTTCGACCCGTTAAATTTTCTGCACAAAAAATGCACAATGATTTCACAGAACACTCTGAAGCGAAAACAATGGCTTGAAAACAAAGTTGCTTTTGTTTCAGTTCAGAGAAGGTGCCACCAAATTTGGTTGCGGCTGCCACGTTTGGTAGCAAATTACCCGACCCTCGCGCAAGGCTTTTTTGGTGTGCGTTTCTGGCACGTCTGTTTTCGTTGATTATGACTTTGCCAGAAGACGAGCAGAGACTCAATTTCTTCCCATGGGGTCTACGTGGACTTCCTGCATTGAATCTCTTCCTGTTCGTCACTAATGCAAATGTCTGTCGCCAAAAGGCAGCCAAAGACCCACATGAGACACAAAATCTGTTCTTTTTGGAAGCACTCAACCACAAATACTCGTACGTTCTGCAGAAATCAGACTGCAGAGGCAAGAGAGGCAGACAGATTCCAGTTCTCGTTTCAACAGAATTCTGTTTCGACTTGGTGCGCGTTTCCTTGCACAACAAACACCAGAAAGGGCACGCTGTATGAGGGATGTCCACGAATTTTCGGCGGTCATCGACACCAAAACCACCTTGAAATTGTCACGATGCAGCAAAAAATTCCTTCACGGCCCTCGTACTTCCACATAGAATTCAAACAACACTTCGACGCAGAAAAATCCTGTCTTCACTCTTTTGGGAGACATCGACGTGTGCAGCTGTGGTGAAAACAGGCCTCAAGCGCTTGAAAGGAACCGCGTGAATTTTCTATTGACATATTTCAATGTAAGAAACATTGATTCTGAGCTGTATCGCCCCAACCATAGCAAAAATGACATGTTGGAACAATTGTCGCAGCAACCAGTGCAACTTTTAGTCAAGAACAGTTCACGCGCGGTGTACCATGTGTGCAACAGAGTGCCATGGTTGATTTTTGCACAGCTCCACTGTTGTGTCGAACAACCTGGAATCATGTGCGAGGAACATCATTAAACACGTCAAAGGTCTTGTCTGGGTTCTATAACCTACCGGTACACAAAACCTGCATGTTCGGCATCGATTTACGAGTATTCGAGACAAAATCAGAAGATCTTGTTCTATTGTCCTTCTGGGTGCAGACTGGTCAAGCCATGCACTTCATCGCTGATCATGACAATGCAACGTTCGAGTACGATGTTCGAGTTGGGTGAAACAAGACGCGAATGACAGTACGAGCGCGCACAGTGCACTCAGCACGTCGCTCGTGGTTCAGGAACGACAAGAGTGCTCAATTTCATTCCCTGTACGATCGTGCCTTGACCTCAGCGTTCGTGGCAAAGTTCTCCACGAGTACTGCCAAGTCAGGGTTCATGCATCGGTAGCGTGGTGCGACGTCGAGATCGCACCACGTCATCGCGTCTCAAGGGCACGGAGGTCATCCACGAGTGAGCGATAGCAAACGAGTGCATGACCTGCGTGTCCGTGTGCGCGACAGGCGTGCGATGAGCATGTCACACCATGCTACTCATGGTTGAAGTCACGTCGATGAATGGCAGACGCTGTGTCCTGAGCGGTGTGCTGACCACGACCTTCATGTGATCCGTACTCAGATGACTCAGGCGACTATACAAAAGAGACACACTGACCTCATTTCACTCATAACCAGTTTGACTTTCGTTGCGAGCGTGTCCAGTGTCGTTTCTTTGAGTTGACTAACAGAAGTGCAGTCGTCATGTCTGACGACTCGTCGGCAGAATCTGTTTTCGAGGAAGACACAGATTTTCCGTGTTCGCAGATGGACCAAACTTTCC
>JAAUXT010118936.1_pt1 | contig 14705 bp, 12 predicted proteins | sample 7278171 | NCBI WGS metagenome assembly JAAUXT01 (sample SAMN14350112, study PRJNA611818) | marine sediment metagenome | isolation source: surface marine sediment (1.8m) | place: French Polynesia: Moorea | collected 2018-08 | reverse complement strand
TTTTTTTTTTATCAATCTGTGTGAATAAATGTCGTTTCTCATCTGACAATAAAACTCTCTCTCTCTCTCTCTCTCTCTCTCTCTCTCTCTCTCTCTCTCTCTCTCTCTCTCTCTCTCTCTCTGGCGGTTCCAGGGGCCGCCAATCCGCCTGGATAAATTTGTCCGTTTTCTTTTTGTGTGTTTGTTTATCGTGTTTTGTGTGCGTGCAATGAACACAGAGCACTGCCATTGCCATTTTGTCATTGCCGTGCTTTTATACTGCAGTCTCACTTCCAAGAAACGCAACACTCAGTCTTCAACTGAGGTTATTAAGTCTTGCAAGTGACATTGTTCTGAGTCACTTCGTGTTTCAACAGAAATAAGAAAGTCAAAAAACACTCCATGCAGAGAGTAACACCCAATTCACACCGCGTGCGCCAGCGCATCACCCACGCTTTTACGACATTCCACACCATGCACCAGTGCACGTTTGGGGTTGGAACCCATCCACAATCATAGTGGCGCACACACACTCAGTGTGAACACAACTACTTACTGCCTATTTACTTTGCCTTTCGTATGGGTGATACCTATTTTTGGTGTGCAGTGACCTTGGTGTGCGTATGCGTAGATGCGCTTGGTGTGAATTGGGGGTCAGATTGCAGCCCCGCGCCCCTTCGACAGCCTTCTCTCCAAATTGGTGCAACTGTATACATAATAGACCAAAAATGACCCTGTCTTTTGTGTTCCTTTTGGACAGACGACGCATGCAGCATCGTTGGAGATTATGTACATTGGAATCTTGCCATGGATCCACCGTTGTTGTCCGTCACAACTTGCGCAGCTGCACAATTGACAGGACCTTCACCACTGTTGCGGAAGGGGAGACACGTCTGCGGTATTCGAGTATTTGATTCGAGTTTACTGCTTTCACCGCAGCTTGCGCAATTCTCCCATCAACAAAAAGGTGCGAACACCGAAAAATTGGTTTCCATGCACCACGTTTTGTCTTTTCCAAACAACGGAAAAGCAGTTTTGTTCTCGTGCTAAACTCCGGACAGAAGTGAACATACCCCCGAAAGTTTGTCCCTGCAGTTGTAAGAATCTGGCACAAGAAAGAAAAAGTAAGTGGGACAAACAGTACACTGCAGTCTGACACTCAAGTTTCCTGTTGTTGAGTGTTCGTTTATTTGAAGAATCCGTGACAAAAAAAATATTTCACTTCATTTTGGATCTTCTGATGCCAAAAATTCGTCACTTTAGAGTGTTTGGCCAAGAATTTGTGGATGTTGAAAGCTCAAAATGGATAAGTTGGTGAACATTTGGGGAAATGTCGGATCACGGAAGCAGTCTTTTGATGACGATGCGATCGACAGGCTCAGTCACAGATACACCGTCGTCTTGCTCGTGTGCTTTGCATTGGTCATAACTTCTTACGTTTACGTTGGTAAGTGTACTCGAATTTTCTTCCAACGCAATTCCTCGAACGTAAGCCACGAACAAATTGATAAAATGTTTGACGCTGGTGATGAGACACTTGATGTGTTGCCAAGTTTCGACAACTTGCTTCCTTGCTGAAAAACAACGCGACAAATGCAGTTTCCAATTTTTCTTGCATTACAGGGGACCCGATAAAATGCTGGGTGCCGCAACACTTCACGGGCAGTCACACGAAGTACACGAACGCGTACTGTTGGGTGAAAAATACCTACTACCTGCCATTCAACGAATACATCCCAAACGAAGTCGAGTACACGGACCAACATGAAGGGGCGTCGGAACTGCCGTACTATCAGTGGCTTCCGTTCATCATGCTCGCGCAGGTGAAGTGCGCCGTTTGATTCTTTTCTGGTTCACCCTTTGAAATTCAAATTCCGTCAAGCGTCCAAGTCAGGAGCGCACTTTCTTGAAATCGAGAAGAAAAAATCATGTGCTTTTTTTTTTACCTTTGTTGACTTGCAGGCAGTGTTCTTCTACTTTCCGAGTATGGTTTGGAAAGGACTGAACGCCAAGGCTGGAGTCGACTCGGACGACATCATGCACGCCGCCTACCACTTCGACCGAACCGAAAAGCTTGACGACCGCGAACGCATGTTGAAGCTGATCGTCAACCAGATCGACAGGTTCGTCGGCAGCAGCAAGAAAAGACCCAGAAAAAGGAACAGGGGCGTCGGGAAAAGCTTCGGCAACTACCTCGTCTGTCTGTATTTTATTGTCAAGTGTTTGTACATCGCGAATGTGTTCGCTCAACTGTTCATTTTGGACCGAATTCTTGGAACAGACTTCAATTCCTTCGGCGTGCACATGTTTGACAAATTTCAGGATGAGCATTTCGGCACTGTCCACGCAAATTCTTCCTCGTTCCCCAGAGTAACGATGTGCAATTTCAAAGTGCGCAGGTTGGGTAATCTGCACAGATACGCCGTTCAGTGCGTTCTACCCATCAACCTGTACGCGGAGAAGATGTACGTCTTTCTCTGGTTCTGGATGATCATTGTCATGATTTTCACATTCGTCAGTCTGGTTGTTTGGATCCTGCAAATCACAATCCTCCGCGACCAGCTACGCTACATCAGAAATCACCTCGGGTCTGGTCATCGTCTCGAGACCGATTTCGAGAGCCAACTATCTGTGGATTTTGTTGAGAATTACTTGCGCGCAGACGGGGTGTTTGTGTTGCGACTCATCAGTCACAACACAAACAACTTGACGTCGACCGAAATCATCTGTGCGCTGTGGGACCAGTGGAGGGACGGGACCCCGTTCACCAAGGAAACGCCCTCCACGACGCCCCTGATGGCCGATGACTTTCCCGAGGATGACGACGAGCCGCGGTACGTCCCCAGAGAGAAGCCCCCGCTGCCGGACACGCCGCCACTCTACCCTTCCGCCCCCGAACCCGCCTCCGAGCCTCCAGAGAAGCCCCCTCAGCAGGAGAAACCACCCTTGAAGCCAAAACCTACGCCCCCGCCCAAACCCGCCCACCTCTCACCACACAAGCAGTTGTAAGCAATCAGGTCTCACTTTGGGCTCGACAATTTTACCTGACATGACAAAATTTGCTCATGACTTCACTCATGCCGGTAGCTTGAGTATTTCGCCGTGATAGCGTTAGAACCTGCAGACTTGTGTGCTTTGCTCAACCAATCAAAAGTTCCTGTCACCTTCCACACAAACAAAACTGCTGCATGTGTAGTTTGACGGCGACATCGGCGTCTCGTTGACCGAAACGGCTATCACGGAGATTTCCACGACTCATAAAAACGGAAATTTGTACACCGTACATCGATGACAACGTAGGTTTCCTCTGGTGAACACCAGATGCTTTCTTAGCATTCGATCCAGCAACTGTGTTACAATCTGTAAAGGCATTTGTTTGTGTAAAAGCGTGCGGCTGTGCTTGTATTATTTACACTTGCGTAAATTAGGCTAAAATTGTGGACACTTTCATCATTTTTATGTACATGGCAGAATTTCTCAGCGTCGCTCAACATTAGTTTTCCTGATCCTCTCTGAACTTGTCGCCAACACCGTTCGCAGTCATGTCAATAAAAAGGCTACAGAACTTTAAGAGAACGAGGCAGCTGTGTCCGTTGACAATCTGCGAAATGGTCCTCGGCATCAATGACTAGAAGTCGCGCGGTACTCAAAATCCCGAGCACAGCGGTCAGCAAAGAGAAGCGCGAAACAGTTCGAGCGAAAGGCACAACCTCCACCATCTCACCCAGTTCATAATCGAATCGAAACAAACCATTGTGCACATTGGTAACAAGTGTTACTTTCCCCACAATTCTACCTTGTGCGCTGTACGGCACATGGAATTCAGTTGGACTGCTCAAAAGTTTCTGTGGAGCACTGCTGCCTCCGTCACGTTTGCAATGAAGGTGCTCTGTATTCTTCCAACTCTTCAAAGTGCCGTTTCGTTGACAGCAGCTTCACTGTCATGGTGTCCATGCCCGACTCGAGCACTCCTTCACTGCCGATCTCGATGTTGTAGGTGTTGGCCTGCAACGTTGAAAGAACTTCACTGTGATGAGAAGTTTCAATCATTCTGTTCCCCACACTTACAGAAGCGTCCAAGTATCGTGAACTCACCAGTTGTAAACTGGCGAGGAACAGGCGGGAGACGTCGAATGCGGGTCGTCCTGAGCAGACGCTTCTGAACGGAATCACTTTTCCTGCAGCGTTCTCCAGGTCAGTGGAGCTGACGTCGGCGTCTGTCGTTTCCTGACTGTCCGCTTCGACTGCTTTCCGCTTTCTTCTTGTTGTTACGAAGGAGTGAAGAATTTTTGTCCCGTATTTGTGGATGTCAAACGGACCATTGAGCTCCTGGAACGCGACAGCAACAAGTTTTACACGAGTCAGAATTCTGCTGGCCCTGGTGATGAAGAACTTTACGTTTTCACCGCAATCAGATGCTCGAGCACGTTCTTCTTGTGACACAAGAATTTCTCTTCTCACCTCTTGGCGTAACTTCGGGAAGATTTTGTCCTCCCACTCGGACACCCGTCTCGATAGCTCTGTGATCTTAGCGTATTGCTGCGCACTTGCAAGGAAGCCGTCAACATACTGCCGCACCAAGTCCTCGTAGGAAGCCACCACTGATTCCCCGCTCACATCTGAAACTTGCATTGTGCAATTCTTCACAGCAACAAAGTCGCAAGCAACCTCGGAATACAGATCGCTGGATGGCAGCAACTTCCCGACGCCACACTGACCGATGACAGGTAGGTCCACCGTGGTTTCTACGGGGACGTGCTCCTCCACAGCGCCTGCGCGCAGCAGGTTGATGACCGGGTCACCCAGCGCCGGGATCTCGAAGTCATCTTCCAATATGTCTTCCTCTTCTGCACAAACGGTCACAACAAAGCTCACAGAGACGAACTTGTAACGCGAGTGCTCCTTCAAGTTGTACACAAACACAGCAAAACAAAGTCCACAATCTTTTCACACGAAAACAAAATGGGAAATTTTGCGTCGCCGTCAAGTTGAGGCTGAACTCACCTGCAGGTCGCGCCATCTCCACGATGTCGTTCTGTTGCTGCCCCTCACCTTCAACCTCCGCCAACTCGAAAATGCTGCCTCGCCTCATCTGGTCACGCACATACGCACACAAAAACGCAATTTTGGAATGCAGTGAAAAGTCGAAGGCAAAAAGAGCCTCAGCTTTCTTTTCAAAAGTTTTTTTTTACCATCAGCTTCTTGTCATCTTTGAGCCGCTTTTGTCTCCACCGGAATTCTGCCCAGTAGAGTTCCTCAAACTCCGAAAACCGCGGAGCTTTCAGCTCATTCCCGGGCATTTTGGTTTTGCTCGAATGAACTGAAAGAAAATTGACCATTCATTCACTGAGAATGAAATCAGGGGTTCCAAATCAAAACGCAGTGCCTGATCTGAAAGCAAATGACGCTAACACAAATGTACGTTTCTTTTTCATGAAACAGAAAGCAAAGCTTGGGGACCTGGCATGACGTTCCCCATCCCACCAAGTCCACAAAGACACACAGAAGCACACACAATCGTGACTGGACAAAGCCCTCGGATCGCTGAAAACCGCGGACTTAAAACGTACAAGCTTTGGCGCAGAACTGATTGATCGGCTTCAATCTGCTCGCTGCCGCTGGTTGTCTTCGCTTCCGTTTTTTTGTTTCATCGGTCTCCAGTCCCTTTGGTATTCTGCTGGTTTTGCCTGAGAAACAAGTGTGTGCAAAGATGTACTGAGGACGCAGCAGACGTCTACCGCACCACGAACAAATTTCAGTTGGAAATGTGCAGACACCTTTTCTCAATTGTTTTTCGGAGCTCCCAGCAATTTCATGATCGTCTAGTTCCGTCCACGGGTCGACAACCTGCCATCGAGCAAACAAGATCAAAACAACGTTTTCATGAGCATGATCGCGTGGTCTTGTTCAAATCACACAAGGTCATCAGAAATGTACCGACCACTTTTGGAGGTTTTTGCGCCATCTGCTCGACCCTGGACCTGGGTCTCAGCTGCATGCCGCTCTGATTCGGAGCGTCCTCCACAGGCATCGCGTCATCTGGTGGCAGGTCCATTCCAAACGCGTCGTTTTCGTCGTCATTCACTGCAGCAAAACCAGAAAGCAAATCATCGTTACAAGAAACTGTCCACGAGATTGTCACTCAGTCGAGGCGCGAGGTGTCACTGTGTGTGCGTGTGTGTTGTGCTTGATACTCTTTCACCTCAGAAAACAGTGAGACATATTTGATGCGAAGCTGTACGAAACTTACTGTTCACGTCCTCTGGCACGTTCGGCGGCTGCGCTACTTCCCCCATGATCGACGACAACGTCTTATCTTTGTCCAAGGCCATGTCTCTCGCAAGTCGCGTCACTGAGAAATCAAACACAAGCTACTTTCTCAAATCCATCAGGTTGGTACATCAAGGAAACTAATGACCTTGTGTTTTTTGGACAGTGTCTTAGCTCTTACGTACCAACGTGACCACCTACAGGTGTGGAGGTTGGTCTCATTGCGAGGGACAACTCGAGTTGATCCACGTGCGACATATCCAGCAACATCGTTCCACAGGTATGCAAGTTGCTCGTGTTCAAACGGAAATCTCTTCTGCTTCCCAACACGTCTCCTGTTCGGCTGTAATGAAGCAAATCACTGTTTGTAGTGGATCGACCAACACGTGTTCTCCGATTACGGATTCCAACTCCAGAATCTACGTGACGATTTGCGCCGTGAGGTGCAGTTGAACAGATCGCCTTGTTGCTCATACGTTTTCAAACAATGGAGAACATTGAGGCTATCGTCATCTGTCCTTTGTACGGTACCTGAGCAAAGGATTTTGACCCTTCTCTCCCTCGTCCATCGGAATCAGGGACATCGGAGTTCTCGGAATCATCACAGTCTGGAAAGGAATCAAAACAACAATTCATAACTTTTGCTGCCATTCTCCTGGCAACGGTCGACAAGGGCCCCGAAAGAACTGTTCGTACTATGTCTTCATCGCTGCGTTTTCCTTCAATGTTCTTTGGTAGTTTTACGTCGTCCAAAGTCAGGAACTGAAACACGGAAGTGGTTTGTCATGAAAATCAAAACCAGCAGCCATTTGTTCAAACAACAAATGTTCGGTGTTCCTCAAACGTGTGACCATTTGAGAAAAACAACCTCCTCTTCGGGATCTCCTTTGTTGAGAGAAACAACGTTTTCGTCAGTTCCTTCGGCGTCCACTGATGCAGCCTGTGCCATCTTTCTGCCCAGAAAGAAGAATATGTTGTGCCAGTTTTTGAATAGAGGCGTACTGAAAAGGGAAGACTCAAGGAGACACACCACTGCAGTTCATTCACTTACTTTTTGCTTGAAATCAGATCCAAAACTTGATACACCAACACATAAAGTGACTCAACCTGCAACCAATACACAACCATAACAAATTTTCCAATAAAACAGGTGCATCGCAGTACTGTCGTTGAATGTTTGAATTCTCACCTTGCAGGTGCGAAAATGCAAAAGATCGAAGATCAGAGAGCGTGGCGCAAAATTTGTCAAAACTTGGCCTCCAAAAGGGTTTCTCACAACCTTGACGGGGAGGGGGGCGGCGGCGAAGGCCGCACGTTTCTTTTTTCCAGGGCATAAAACGATTCCCTGATTTGTGAGCATAATATTATTCCTTTTGAAAAACAAACTTTTTGTGAAAATGTCCACAAAAGTTCCATTTTTCAAAATCAAGTGGAACGTGACAAGAAAAACTGCTGTGCCCTTTGAGAAAAATCCGGGGGAGGGGGGAACGCCTTCCGTATGTCCACACAGCGACACAGAAAACACACTACTCCTGTGACAGCAGAAGGCGTGCGACTGAACGATCGGGATCGCGCGCTTGAAAATCGAATTGTTTCTGACCATACACGACAAACGTATTTTTATAGATACACAGACAGACAACATGGCCATTGCAGACACCTTCAAATCACAACGCCCCACCTTTTTGCTGTACACGCATGCTGACTTCTGTATGACGAACGCAGCCTGAGAAAAGTTCATCGTCGTGATTCCACCATCAAACGAAAACTGCACCTTGTCCAGCTGCAAAACACAAAGACTTCTCTTGTGTGTGTTGGTGTCAACAAAAGGTACACACACGCACCAAGAATAAAATGGAGCCTGCTTCTTGAGGGCGCTATCGCGAGAACAAACACAAAATGTTTCGGTAAACATACTTCCTCCAAATATTCCTCCAAATGATGTGCAATGTCGATGTTCCAGTTCTTGGCCAAGTCTCGAATGGGTTCCAGCAGAGCTGCGAAGTGCGCTTCCAGCTCTCCTGGCTGGGACGACGGCAACTGCTCGGTGCTCACCACCATTGTCGATGTTCACAGCTGAAGAGACGTGAAATCCTTCAAAGTTTTTCTCAGTTCAACAAACAACATTTTTGTGGGTTCTGTCTCCGATCTCTGCAAACTTCCTCGTCCTTTTAGTCAGCAACCAAAACTCCAATGATGTTCAGCATGCAGCGAACGTAAATACTGCACGCGGATCCAGACGGCTGGAGCGGGTACTCGAAAAATTGTTGCCCCCACCTCCGAAATTGTTTTCCAATTTGTATGTTCAACTTTCCAATGTAGTGATATCGCAAACGCACTGGTTGGTATCTCAGGAGAGACTGCCCCGGGGGCGGGAATCTCCTCATTTATTGAGTACACAGTGGTGCCATCTGACAAGCAGTGGTTCTAAATTCACAGCTGGTGTGTCACACCACACTCCTCCCCCACCAAGGGGTAGTGGCCTCAGCCATTTTTTTTATATTCTGAATATTTTTATATTTAATTATTATATATATTAGACAGGGAATAGATATATAATATCAAAATTCTACTATTTTGCTGGAAATTACCCAGCATTCCTCCCCCCCATGGGGTGATCATGTGACCCTTTGTGGTTCTGGCTCTCTCTTTGACTGTCATGGTGACCAGCCAGGCTAACGTTGTACAACTGAGCCAGGAAGAAAGAGATATCTTGAGCTTTTTGAGGCAGAACGTCGCCAGGAAATTGGCTTTGGAAGCACATACACAGGGGCTACCACAGACCCACCCACGGGTCTTGAGGGCTGTCATAGCCCACTTTAATTCTTGAGGGCTGTCATAGCCCACTTTAATTTGGGGCCAACGTCGCACCGGGGCTTCGACAGGCTCGTCTGGGCCGTTGCCCACGGGCGATAGACGGTAAGTGGTTCTCAAGTCACTCCACACTGGTTGGGGTCGGCCCCTCCGGGAGTTGAGAGGTGGGACCCACGCACAGGTTCAGACTTGGGAGAGTCCTCTCCCACCGAATCCATAAATCAATCCCACGAATCAATCTATCCACCCGTATTTAGATCTAGATCTGGTAGATCTGCTTTCTTGTTGGATCTGATGTGTCAAATTGATTTCCCACCCCCGCCCAAATGGCCCCGAAAGATTTTTTTTTTTTTCTCCACTGGCCAGATCTTGGACCCGCCCCTGCTTCGCACCTCAGTTTTTCCGGTACATAATTTTATGACAGCCTCTGACAGAATAAATGCTGAACCTGGTCCAGATTTTCTTGGGGATCAATATCTTCACACTGAAGACGTCTGGATTTAGTGCCTGAGATGTCTGCTAGTCTCGCATTCAGAATTCATTCCAGACTCCGCTTCTCATTCCGTTTCCACTGTGGACTTCACAGACCCTTACCTCTAACACCTGACAAATCCAGAAATTTTCGTGATCTTTCTTCTTGCGAATAGATCTCGACAAAGTCAAAAATCCGTCAATATTCCGAAAACAAATCGTTCGGAATGGCAATAAACAGCTCAGTTGAAAAGTCCGCGCACTTGCCCGAATGCTCGACCACGAATTTATGTAAATCTAGTCTATTGTGGAAAGAACGGCAGGTGGACCTCAAAAATTGTAAACAGCTATTTTATAAAAATCAAGACAAGATTCAATTATTATGTTTACAAAAAAATCTGTTGTATGTTCTTGAAACTGTACCGGTTATTTTTATGTTGTTCAGGCAAGGTCGGCGAGTTTCTCCTGGCAGCGCGTTTTCAAAACCGGCCGTTTTGCAGTTTGCGCGTAGCCGATGAGCCTCGAGTCAGCAGCTCCGAGCGGCGGCCGGGGTGAAATATTCACCCTTGCTCCCAAAACTTCTGAACTGAGGATAACTTTTCAGCATAAACATGGGGGACATACGGCGGACGAGGGATTTGTTTCTGTGGAGCATGTCAGTCACTTACTTGTTTGCATTCACGTCATTATTCGTGCAGATACCCGGTAAGTTGTGGAGGTGCACACGTCAACTTCTCGAAGTATCGAGGATCTGTGATCCGTGTCGAACCTGAGCGACAGTGGGCTGTGAACTCTTCGGTTCACCTTTTGGTGCGATCCCTGACGTGGAGGAAGAGTGAAGTCCCCCTTTTGCACGACAACTTGTTTGATGCAATTGACTTTCATCCTGAGCCAAAATAGATCTCACCGGTCCGTCCACCTTGTGCAGTGATGTTTTATGAAGCTGCCGCAGTCAAGTGCAGACGCTTCTAAATATACTCCCAGCAAAACAATAGATGAAACAGTCATGGTAGCAGCCCGAGACAGCTAGCAAGAAAATAGACCGACACTAGATGTTCCTTCTCAAATTGCTGAGTATTGGTCTGCTAAAGTGCAAAATCCGTCTGGTTGTCCTTGCACGAAATATACTCGATATCCGAACGATACCTGGATCACAAATTGAAATTGCTTTGCATTCCCAGGTTTGTACGGTGACAACGGAATATTGCCAGCTCGACTAGTCATTCAAAAAGGTTCGTCCTGCAGCTCCGCTGTGCACATGACCTGCATTTCCTCACAGTTCGCATCTACGAGTATTGTGGGTGACGAACGTGCGAATAAGTTGTTCGCATTGACAATTTCCAGAAGCGGAATCATTCGGTGACTTGTTCACGAATCAGCCGTCCCTGCTGAGGCTGTTGCCTCGGATTGGATTGGACGCTCAGCATGGCATGGACTTTCTATGCCTGGGAGGAATTATTCTTTCGTTTGTTGCGATGGTCATTCGCAGCCAACGCAACTGTGTGACATTCTTCTTCCTCTGGGCGTTTTATCTTTCACTATTCCAGGTACGTGAACGCGAACCGCGTGGGCGGTTGTGTGTGTGTGTGTGTGTGTGTGTGTGTGTGTGTGTGTGTGTGTGTGTTAGACAAGCAGACAGAATGACAGATTTCCTTTTGTCTTGTGGAACCTTTCATCTGTAGTTTCTTTGGAAAGGAGCCCTGTTCTTCCTGCTGAACTTATTTTGCTTCAACAACCGCGTGAATGTGGCTGCTGGAAGAGGTTGCTGAACCACTGCTGACATTTCTCAAAAGAGCACCGAGATCATGACTTGTTTCTCATCTTGTCCATATCACGCAACCAGTTACCTGTGAAAAGAAGTTGTGCTGAGCACTTTTCTGTCTGGAGTGGGGGCTCTCTGATTCTACAATAAACCCCCCCCCCCGCGTCCTTTCACCAACATAGAAATTGTCAGACTACTCGTATGTCCAAAACTTGTTGTTCTGACAATATTTTTCAAAAGCTGGTCAGGCGGGTGTCCACACTTACAAGCATTTTGTTTCTTTTGCAGGTCGGTCAAACATTCCTGTGGTTCCAATGGTAAGCCACTTGCATTTGATTTGCCACTCACCGGCTTTCTTCTGGTGCGTCGGCTAATGACATCACAACTAAGCGTCGGCGAGTGACATCAGAGCTGAGCTTGTACACAAATGTTTGTTTCGCACAGGGACATCTTATTGCTGGAAGTGGGATTTCTGACAATACTGGTGGCACCGTTCAGTTTATTGAGGTGGCCAGGAATAAAGCACAACACGCACGACAACATCACATTCTGGCTCATCAAGTGGCTGTTATTCCGCCTCATGTTCGCATCCGGGGTCGTGAAACTGACCAGTCGGTGTCCCACGTGGTGGGGGCTAACAGGTTGGTTTTCTTCACTTCAATGTTGCACAACTGTTTCCAAAGCAGCACGGCAGGAACGAAAAACAGTTTGAAGATGTGCTGACAAAAATGGTCCCACCGCCCAACTTTCTTGAATCATTTGCGCGGTCTTCACGATGTGTTTGGGTTGCAGCGCTGAACTACCACTACGAGACGCAGTGCATCCCGACGCCGGCCGCCTGGTGGTTCCACCAGCTGCCCGGCTGGTTCCAGCAACTCAGCGTCGTCGCCACCTATGTCATCGAGATCCCCGTGCCGCTCCTCTTCTTCTCGCCCGTCCGCTCCCACAGACTCTTCGCTTTTTACGCTCAGGTCAGTCTGTTCTAGTTCACCGCTCTTTGCAGAATACGACAGTCAGTGAGATCGAACGTGGTGACGAAGTTATTGCGTCCGTTGACGCTGACTGAGAAGTGCTTGTGGTTGGGGACCACAGTCGAACGATGAACACAGTTTCTCGAGTCCGTTGCGTTGAAGGAGGAAACCCTGGTAAACACAGAACTTGGTCAATTTGGACCTGAACTGCGAGAAATTCATTTCTGCAGTCAGCTTCGTATCGGCGCTTGTGATTGTTCTACCTTTGTGTGAATCTGCGCCTGTGTCTATGAGGTGGCGACAAAAGCACAAACTGAAAGGAAAACGTGTGCTTCGTGGTTTCTGTTCACTTGAGACCCGGAGTTGGATGAAGGTTTTGGGCTCGTTCTCGCTGTAGCAAACAACGCCACAAAACTCAGGGTACTCGTATGTAGAGCTACGCAGAGGCAAGCAATCCAGCGGAGTTGTATGATGAATATCGAACCAAAATGATAGGTATTCGTGACATTTGTTTGTGAAATGGAGCTGTTCGGGGTCGTGAGTAACCGGATCAAATTACGTACACGTTCATGCAACCTCGGAAACTCCTTGTCAAAATTTGCAGAGTTGCTTGGGGACAGTTGGAGTTGAAAGATTCTTTGCCGGTGTGACCAAAAAGCTTTCGCTTTGTAGATTTAGCTCTACTTCCCAACACGTTGTTAGCCATCTGAGAGGATTGCTGATCGCTTTGTTTGAAAATTCGTGTTTTCCGGAACTGTTTCAAGATTCTTGGTCAGATTTACCAAGGCAAAAAAGTAGTGATTGGCAACCCTGGAGAGGCTAAAAGAGCGAACTGATTCTTTCACAACCTACTAATGTACGTATCAACGGGCTGGGTGGGAAGCTTCATCGCTGTGATTGCCTGACCTGTACGAGGAACTGCACTTGCAATTACCTTGTAGCGAAGCAGGCCAGACTAATGAAACTCGCATTGCGTTTGAACTGCGGTGAAAGCGCCAAGATCTATCTTCGTACAAACCGTAAGAGCTTGAAAGGTCCCGAAGCCAAGACATTCGTCGGACGTGTGTCTTATCAACAGGGTTCTCACAGTCCTTCGCTGCGTGGTCAGCAAGGAAAATCTTTTGAAACTTGTCGTTGTCTCATGCAAGAAAAGCACAGATCAAAAGAGACTTTCAAGGTGGGGCTTCCACTCGCTGCTACTGTCCACGTGAGACCAGACATCGAGCCGATGATGTTGTGAAGCTCTTCACAGAAACACTCAAGAAATTTCTGTAGATCCGCATTCTCGGTTCCTCGAACGATGACACTGAGACAACGCGGAGCTTCAGTGTCCTCTTGCTCCTGGAGCTCAATCACAGCCTCCACACCGTCCGTTTTCACCCAGATGAAACGCCGCCAGTCGACGCGTTCTGTAACATGACCTTGCAACCGACAGGACATTTTCTCCAGCAAGCCAGCAGGAAACAGCATCGGGAAGCGGAAGACGAGTTTGGCTTCCGTCGCGTGTGGAGACAGTTCAGTGCTCCACGGATTTGGGCTCTCGTCTGGTGCTGCGTCGCTCACCCAGCTGGGCACAACTAGAATGGGTTGTGCCAGGTAGTCAGTCCTGTGCATTTCATTGTCCGGGTGGGGTGCCTGGTAGGCTAGATTGAGCTTTGTGACGAGTTCACAAAGAGCTTGAAACCCGTCGTGGTCCAGACGGAGGTGAAACCACAAACACTGAAGAAGCGGGCGTGACATGTGGCCGGACTGCACCAGCGCCGCTTTTGCCTCTTGAAACGTGTCTCTTGTGAATCCTCCTGCAGCTGCGAAGATTTTGTTTTCTTCGAAGTCCAGGTGTGTGTCGAGATCATGGTGCAAGAGGCAACGGAGCACATCCACAATGTAAGTGGGTCGGTGGAAGATGAGGTGTTGTGTGTTGTCCGGGTGTGACCACCAGATGATCTCTCCAGTGTCTGTCAAGAACTGCAGACAGTCTCGCAGAACGTCTTTTCCAACTACGTTGTGTTGGACGGCGAGTTGTTGGACCTGAGCCATGTTGAGATGCGTCCCGGGCGTCTTTTTGAGGGTCGTGCGCAGCCTCCTCCACGAGTCCGGAACGTAGCGCTGGGCTCGAGGGAACAGGTCCGCGTCAACTGCGAGCAGCTGAAGATGGTGTTCAAGATTTACGCGATGTGCACAAGCAATGTCGTGCAATTGTCGTGCTTTCAAAACGTTGCCTGCGTGCACCTCAAAAGCTTTGCTCTGTGGAACTACTTCGACGATCATTGCTTTGAACTGGTTATCAGCCGCGATAGCGGTCTGATATTGGTTTGCCCCTGTATCCGTGTCCGTCTGTCTTGGGCGGACAAAACCTCCATTTTACCCCTGTTCCAGTGATCACAGACTGGAATCACAGTGGGTGCAGACACCCTTAGGGGTGCTTTACACGTTGCATA
>JAAUXT010101968.1_pt1 | contig 14705 bp, 19 predicted proteins | sample 7278171 | NCBI WGS metagenome assembly JAAUXT01 (sample SAMN14350112, study PRJNA611818) | marine sediment metagenome | isolation source: surface marine sediment (1.8m) | place: French Polynesia: Moorea | collected 2018-08 | reverse complement strand
TAATAGAAAATTTAAAAATGGATACCAGGCAATTCTTTTGGTTGATATGTGGATATTGTTGTGAAACAATGTGTAAAAGTTCCATTTAGTCAAATTTGTTTTATTTGGGTGTGTGCTGAATGAGTTCCTAAGTTGTAAATATTGAGTGAAAAAAGTAAGAATTTTGACAAAAAAGCAACCCAAATCAGAGTAAGCCAAATCAGAGTGAGCCAAATCAGAGTGGCCTAAATCAGAGCAAGCCAAATCTGAGTGACCCAAATCAGAGCAAGCCAAATCAGAGCAACTGAAATTTCCTCAAATCACCGCGAGCTCCATGGAGCTATGTTTTGGGCCTCAAAGTTCGTCGAAGCTATGAAATTCGCAAATGAACGTCCACACCGCGCCAGCATTCGCTCCACGCTGTGGCCTCGATCACAGAGTGTTGCAAATTTTCAACCGCACACTTGGCTTGGTGCAGATGTGACTTCAACCTCATTAAACACATGATCGTCTGGCAATTTGACCCACTTTTGCTTGTGGTCATGTTGTTCAGTTAACAAGCACTTGTCAATCATCTCTAGGCTCTGCCTCTCGATGACTGACCTGTGCTTGTGACCTCACAACACACTCACTCGCAGCGTGGTGCGAATAGCCAGTCGCCCACGGGTCTGCGAGACTGAACCCCAACAGATCTGCACACGACAAAGGAGAAACCTTCGGAGGTATGCACGAAATAAGACCGGGCCAGGTCACAGGGATTGATGGACCCAGGGAAGAGTGACTCCTCACAGGGTACCTGTGGCACACAATAAGCAGGAAAGGGATTTCATTTTGGAGTCAGAAGGAGGCGGCCTGGTCTCAGGCCCCCTGCATCCACCCCTGGATCAGGTTGTGTCGTACGATGTGAGTCTCGCTGTGGTGGGGCTGCCCAGGCGCCCAGTGAGTGAACGTCGTCGGATGCCCTCCAAGGTAGATGTAGCCCGTCCCCGCCCAGTTCAGAGCTGAAACAGAATTGTATGTTTCGTTGGCAAAACAGTGGCATTTGGTACAGATTATAGTGGCTTCAGCAACGAAAACTGCCAACCCGCGGTGCGAGTGAGAGATCGGAGGTCAGAAACCGCCTTTGGACCTTCCCTGTCCATGAGCACCCATGCCCTCTGCGGCCAGGGTAGGACCTTGGGGGGAAGGACCTCGGTATTTGCTTTTGCCCTACCATATCCCTTCCAACCAGCACCACACACGCGCACACGCACACATGCGCACACGCAGACACACGCACACAGACACACACACACACACACACACACACACACACACACCAGTGATTGCACGAGAGCTCGCAATCGATTGATCGGAAATCAACTGGAACATCAATCAAAACTCGTACCCAGCCAGATGTAGTAGTCTCCAGCGAGAGGAAACAAGTGGCGAATCGTCCGCATCAACCAGTGACTCTCGTATCTCGTCTCGTACCACAGCAGCTCCATCCCTGTTGACGAAATGACCTACGCTCAAATTTTCTTGAGTAGTGCTTGGGGACATTTCCACACCACCTCTGTAATCAGACCACTTGTACAGTGTAAGGACTCTCGATAGACATCAACCCAACATCACCGCCAGCCTTGGAAGAGGATCGTATTTTCTCTGTCCCTCAGAAAAAACACACAATATCCGCACTCTGAGCCGATCTTCTGTGAGCTTGGTTATTGCAGGAACGTACCGAACTCTGCCCCACACATCGCCCTCGCGTCGTCGATCCCAATGTTCCTGTGCACGAGTTTATACCGAACCCCTCCCAGGGGCAGAAGGTCGGTCCGGGGCAGACATTCTGATCTGATCACTGCCTCATCTGCAACAGGAACACGACAACGACAATTTTGGGTTTCATCGCTAGACTTTGAGGGACGAATTCAGGTAGACAACTGAGTGCAGAGCCCTAACTTTTTGCCTTCAAATCCATTACGAGGCTCAGTCATTAAATTGGTGGGATTTCTTGTGCCGTTTTCTGTAGTCTGTGCCGATCACAAACAGCAATTGAGAGCCGATCGCGGTGAGCGCTGCTTATGATATCCACGTATTTAATGACTGAGCCTCATATATGACAGACTATCGCAAAATTTGGGTGCACCGTGGACCGTTCTCATGATCGTGTGGACCTGCGTACCTTTGCAGGCGCTCTCGGTGAGGTACGGCACGTCACAGACGCAGGTCCAGGATCCAGGGGTGTTGATGCACGTTCCGCCCAGGTCCTCGCAGCCGTGTCCGTACGCCTCGCATTCGTCTATGTCTGAAGGATGACGACTTGAAAATAATGTTTCAAACAAGCCAACAGGTCTTTGCCTGATACAGAGGAGCAATGCACAAAGTTTTGCACCATTTTCGTCAGTTTTGCATCAAAAGACAATTCAGTTCTCCGTTCAGCAAAAAATTGTTCCACCGTGAGGCCCGCCCTATACGAAACATTTTTCACGATTCCTTCGAGGGACAAAACTCGATTTGACGCACCGGATTCACAGCGCAGCCCGGTGTAGCCAGCGGCGCACACGCAGTAGTCGCCACCCTCCTCCCAGGTGACGCACTCTCCGTCGTGCAGACAGCCGGACAACGCGCAGAGGGGCGCTGGAAAAGATGGAGAGATGACACTCCAACAGGAGGGTCTGTTCACTTGTACCTTTCCATCACATATCTTGACAACATGACAACATTGAAATTATCTGGTGTCAGGACTAAAGGGCCAATGTCAAGAAAGCAGAATATGGACAGGCCCTTGTGGTGGTGATTCTGTTGCAGAACAGTCTTAAAGAGACCAAAGCGTTTCTTCCAAACTTGTCCAGAGAAGAACACACTCCGATCCAAAGCAGCCAGGACAACAGAACCTTCAGAGCTCGGATTCGACTGGGGCATCTGAATCTTGAGCCAAAGACAGACCCGCCGCACGTACGTATGTTGCAGGCGTCTCCAGTCCAGCCGATCTCGCAGTCCGCGGGGCAGCGTCCGTTGACGGAGTCGCACGCCTCGCCGTCGGCGCAGTGGCAGGGCGAGCCGCAGTCCTCGCCCCAGTACCCGCCCAGGCACGCTGTCGGACACACAGACAACATGCAGAATAAGTCAGGGCTTTCATGCAGTATCTTGCAAAATGAGTGTCAGACTGTTGCACGGTGTGACACTTCCTCTGACACACGCACACGAAACTATTTGCTGACACACTGGGGGCTTTGAACACACGCAGGTCCGCATCGTGAGATATTCCGTTTCTGGCAGAGAGAAGGACCTTTCCAAACTATCTCTGAGCAGGTGCTGCACCAAGGCCAAGGTCATTTCCAGTGAATCACACAAGTTGGCTCTGAAGGACGACAAAAACGAAGGTTTCTCGAGTGACGTACGCAAACAGGTGAAGCCATCAACTCCGGACATCCTGTATCCAGCGTCGCAGAGGCAGCGGAAACTGCCCGGCGTGTTGGCGCAGTGGCCGTTCATGAAGTCGCACATCTCCCTGGCCTCGCACTCGTCAACATCTGCAACAAGTACATCGGACATCAGAAAGCGCGTGCCCTTGACATTGCACATTCAGCATGGTCAAACAAAGCTTGTTGCTGGTGTGTCTGTTCACAGGGGAAGATCACAGCTGCATCGCAAATGGTCACAACTTGTGTCGCATCGTTTCCGAGCTTACATCAAGACGTTGTAGAGCCCCCGCCCCGGACAAACATTTTTGGCACACAAAATAGATCTACATCACGGTGATTGCAATAGGCGCACTCATGCCGTCAAGCACCGCGTATCAAGGCGCGCACCGACACAGTCCGTCCCGTCGTACACGAAGCCGGGTCCGCAGACGCAGTCGTAGCCTCCGGCCGTGTTGACGCACTCCTGCTCACAGCCGTCCGTTCCAATCAAACACTCGTCAATATCTGTCAAAAATTTAGACAATCAAAACTGCAGGCTGAGAATTTCAGAGAATTTGTTGTGTGACGCGAAACTTGTGTGAAAAACAAGACCTCAAGAACTTGTGATCCGGGCCCGAACTCAAATCTCAATCGTTTTGGTCTTTGGTTTCAGAGTCCAATTTTGTGCCGAAGGCGAATGTGATACTCACCTTCACCGCACGTGGGGCCCGTCCAACCGACGTCGCACACGCACGAGAACGACCCGCTTCCGTACGGCACACACGTCGCGCCGTTCTCACAGGGGGCGGTCACGCACGGGCTCACTGTACGGAGAAATACATCCAACGTGACTGGTCTATCCATCAGCGAGGTTCCGCAACGAGTGAAGTGCTCACGTAAATTCTCACGCAAACGCCCACGTACACGCAACATTTTGCTCTAACGTGAACGTTTGCGTGACTGTTCTCACGTTGCAGGACGTCCTGACATGCTTCTTTTGCGACGCACATTGCAACATTTTCTTCCAGTTGCGTCCAACTGATATTCAGCGGTATTCAGTCAAAATCACGTCCTACCAGCGAATCTGAATCGGGCCAACAACTGACTTTCTGGAACAACTAACTTTCTGAGGCTCAAATTGTGGAGTGGGGATGGAGTCAGGTTCTTTCGTGGGGCATGGGGTCGAAAATTTCATTTTGCGCGTGTGGTGCAAACTTTGAGGGTAAATTCTCATTTTTTTCAAGAGCTGCGGCCCTCACCAGAGGATGCACGTACCAGAGTCGCAGCGGGGCCCGGTGTAGCCCGCCTGACAGCGGGGGAACTGCAGCGGGCACAGCCCGGTCGTCTTGTCGCAGGGCCGCGCCTCGGCACAGCGGCAGCGCCCCCTGCAGTCCGCCCCGTAGTACCCGACGTCGCAGTCCGCTGAAAGCCGAGGGAGAGAGTCAGAGGGGCGTGGCTGCTCATCGGAGGTGCCCAGCCGAAGGAGAGGTGGGTTTTTTCATCCACTGACATGGGTGGCTGGTGGACGGAGGTACAGAATGCAGAGGCCACCCCCTCGTACTGCTGCTGCTGCTTATGTTTCAGCGAAAGCTTGGCGGAATTCAGAGTTCTTCTGGACATCTCAATTTCTTTCCCTGGTTGCTTGGTCAAAGAAGAGACCAAACAGAACCAAACTTCCCCTGGTTCTCCGACCACCACCACCACCACCACCACCACCTCATAAAATTCCTTTTGGCTTGCTTGTTACTGACTCTTTTTCTTTCGAACTTCGGGGAAAATTGACAATTTGTGTAAATTTTCGTGCGAAATTGGCGTACGCGTCAAACACCAAAATTGAGGTCCAGGCTCCACTCCAGGTGGACAGGCGGGTAGTCCTCCGCCATCGCTACTCTCTGTGTCGTCGTCACTGCGAGTGTCGTCGCTAGGAGTGTCGTCACTACGAGTGGCGTCGTCGCTTTGAGTGGCGTCATCACTTTGGGTGGCGTCGTCGCTTCGAGTGGCGTCGTCACTACGAGTGGCGTCGTCGCTTTGGGTGGCGTCGTCGCTTCGAGTGGCGTCGTCACTGCGTGTGGAATCGTCCCCGTCAGCGGTTTCGGACGATGGGCATTTCCCGGAGTGAGAGCAGGGCACGCCCTCCCCACACGCGCATGGCCTGCGGCACCAGTGTCCGAAGTAACCCACGGGACACTCTGAAACGGAGAAACGCCAGCAGCTCAAAACTTCGAGTTGCACTACATAAAAGGGTTGTTGCTCAAAGAAACCCATTTCTGAGAAGGAGCTCCTGATGAAGTGTGAATTGTAAAACTCACCGTGCACTGGCTCTTTCATTGGTTCCGAGTCCTAGTTACAAATGGAGTCAGGTTGATCTACCTGTGCAGGTGGACGCATTTTGGAACTCACTGGTTTTGAACAGGATGTACTTCTGGGACTCTGGGCAGATGCCGTAATCATCGTCCTTCTCGCAGGGACGAGCGTTTGTTGCTTCCGACGAGCTCAGGCAGTGACACGCTCCACCCTGAAAACCACCACCAAGCCTTGGAGTACTGGGTTCGAACTGCACAGTTGAGGTCCTTGTTCAATTATACCATCATGCATCTGTGTCCTTGAAGTGGAAGTCTCGACAAGTTTTGTCACTCTGACAGTTTGAGAACCCTCTTGACACACGCAAATGCTATGATCAGACCTGCAAACTCGAGCTACTGGAAGTCTTGCATGTTTCACAACGCCAGATGTACGTACCAGAAACTCTGTGTGTGTGTGTGTGTGTGTGTGTGTGTGTGTGTGTGTGTGTGTGTAACGAGTGTGCACCTGTGTGTGTGCGTGGGCACACGTGTGCGTACATGTGCACGCACACGTGCGTGGACCAGTGCGCATGAGAGACACCAGCAAACGCACGAGACTGACCCGCATAGCGGTGTAGGGCCTGGAGAGGGTGGTGTCCGCGCAGAACGTGATGCAGTCGTCGGGTTCCACCTCCCAGGGGAAGACCAGGTCCGGCTGGCCGAGCCCGGGGCCCAGGCACCGACACCCGAGCAACCCGTAGTGACCACCTGGCGTAGAAAATGTACACTTCCTCCCAGTTATGCCATAAATGTGGGACAAAGTAATTGGTGTTCTCATGGAATTGGGGTCCAAGTCTCCATAGCTTCAACAAGAACTTTCACGTTTGTACAAGGACCAGGCAACTTGGCAAAAGAAAGGTACCATTTGAGTTGCCACGAGTGCCAGTGTGACGAAAATACGAGAAATGTCCAAGACCATCGCGTTTTGTCAGACACAAGTCTGTCGACGTTTGTTTCTCCTTGTCCCAAAAGTTGTGTTTAATTCACGTACCTGCTGCAGGTGACAGAAGCCAAGCCAAACCCAGAGCAACCCGAATCCAAGACTCCATTCCTGCATGCGGGTGAAAGAAAAAGGCCGACGCCTGTCTCACGAGATGTACGCGTGTCGAGGTCAAGCAGTGTGTCGCGCCGACCCCGCGTGACCCACATCCGGTTGACCTCCTTTTCGTCGCACGACACGATCGTCGTTCGCTCGTTTTGTGCGTCATGGCAGAGGATCAGAAACGTAGCGGCAAAAAGGGGCTCAACTTCCCTGGCGAAGAGTGCTGGTCAATTGCTTCACTGAACGACCTGAAGTTGATTGTGCAAAACAAATTCAATTCAGGCTGCATGCCAGTGATAGCGTGTCGCTTTTCGTGATGGAGGGACACAACACAAGGCGTGGTGCACTTGGCAGAATGCGTTGTTTCTCAACAGGTCGAGTGAAGTTTGTTTTTCACCAGTATTGCCAAGCTGTAACCAACAGCTTGCCATGACGAGTTTTCCAAACCACCTTCCGTTCTGTTCTGGTCATTTGATTGATTTACAAAAAAAATGTTTCGCGATTTGTGCTGGTCATCTTCTTTGGCCTCTGCGCCTCTTGAACAATCGTCACTTGGGACACGCCTCCGCTTTTAGATTCCATGCGAACAAACTCGCACGAGGCGAAACACTCTTTCCACTCCGTCCCGAAGTGACATCTGTTCTGATTGGACACTTCGTGCCAACTTCAAACCGGGCGCGTTTGACACGTAACCGAAGCTCCTTCGCGAAACTTGGCGACTTAAAATGTCTTAAATTTACAGGCAATCATTTTGGTTTGCAAGAACATTTTGTTGGCACTATTGTTTGGGTCTTTGTCATGTTTACTGGAAGTTCAATTCAGCTACACCAGTTTTTGCTCACGGAACCACCCTGGGACACGCTCCCAGTTCTGCAACACGATACACAGTCGTGTTTGCGTGAAACTGAACACACCACGCTCTTCAGATTTTTCTCTCGATGTTTCTCAAACTCGCGAGTGTTGCAACCATCGCGAGTGTTGCAACCAAACAAAATGCCAAAAACAAGTTGGAGTTTCAATGTTTATTTTGATGGAACAATCAACAAATGTAACATGGGACCCGCATGTGGCAAAACTTCAAAAAGAAACGAGTATTTCAGATTCACAGTCGACTGAGAAAAACAAAAGCTTTAATTTGGCACACGTCAGCACTTGCAGTGTGCGGGCCCGTAGTCATAGGTGTAGGGCGGGACCTGGTGCCAGTCGTGGTATTTGGTTGGGAAGGCAGTCGTCCTGTGAAAAGGAAAGCAACGCAACGCTAAATACGACGAACCACTGACACAGACCAGCTTTGTTTTCGAACAAACTTCTAGCTCCCTTTGGTGTAGGGGCCAGATCGAAGGAACAACTTCGCTCTGCAGAGCTCTGGCATCTCGAGGTACCACTCCGAAAGAATTGCTCACGTTTCTGCACGACCAAGCACCTTTTCGCATTGTTTCAAAATGTGCGCCTCTATTTTCAGAAGCAGAAGTCAGCCCCTGTTCTAATCAAGAAACTGTCCCCAACACTGCGGGCGTAGAGCCTCTCGCAGGTGACCTCACTGTTGTAGAAGTGAGACCACACACCAGTTCGAGTCCTTTTTCAATCACAACTTTTTTGGACCAAGGCCTTGCAAAGTCGTCGTGTGATTTCACAGGAGCCGCATTTCAGCGTGTGTGAACCCTTGCAGACAATTCTCGATACGTACCCGCACGGCACGGTGTAGTTGTTGGAACAGGTACTGACGCAGTACTCGGGGTACATCGGTACCTCACAAGTCACCCCCATGCCAGTCTGTCTCCGGCTCCAGAACACCACGGCCATGCACACAGCTGAAATGAAAAGAGATAGGTTCAGTGCATTGACACAACAGAATTTTTCTTGGTGTTTGCCTTGTCCCGACTGAAACAGTTGTGTGGAGCCAATCTGACCCAGGTAGACCCAGACTTGCTACCTTGTCGAATCTCATACTGTGGAGACAAGTCAAAACTCAGAACTGGTGGCAATTTGAAACTTGTGTAAAGTCCTCCATCCTTGTCCACAGCTTGTACGAACCTTAGTGTCTGGAGTTCACTTCAGCGGATGCAAGGGCCAAACATGGCCTGAACTCTCGAAAAAGATACCATGACCCCCCTTGTTTTACAAACCATGTTCAGATACCAAGCGAGGTGGGTCACAAAAGTCTTTACCACTGTCGGTCATTATGTTTTGGCCCAATTGACTTCTGGTTCTCCAATCATCCGATAAGAATTCCGACAAATTGGATGACAAAGAAATTGGCGAATAGAAATTGGCTAAACAGCAAAACAACATGCGCTCGTGTCGAGCGACTTGGGCCCCTCCAAACCCTGACCTCTACTGGAGTGCAAACCAATCCTGAATCTGCGGGAAGCACGCACCGATGACGAAGATGCTGCCGAGCGCCACAGCGAGGAGGATCGTCAGCAGCGTGTTGTCGTCATCGTCGTCCTTCCGTTCCCTCGGGGGCTTCGGGTCGGTACCGTTGTTTCCTCCGTTCCCTCCTCCTCCGGTGGGTGCGCAGGGGTTCCCCGTGTAGCCCGGCTTGCATCTGAACAAGTTGCGTCAGAATACAATCGAACTCACATAGGACTGGTTTATGTTCAATCACCCAGCTTTTATTAACGGACCAAAGGTCGAGAAGGCAGTTGTGTAATTGAACAGGAATCATTTTTGTTTGGTTGGAACCCATTTCTTCCATGATGCGGGCACAAGTGACAGTTTTGTGATCGCACAGTTGTAGAATCTGGTCTCTCACCTCTCACATTTAAATGAGGTCGATAAGTCGACAATTGACCAAAGACTGCGTTTTGAGAACAAGAAATTTTTTGCACGCCAAAATGCTTGTGGTTCAACCAAAATTATCGATGCCACAAATTTGTGAGAGAAAAGCTTGGTCATAGAAATATTTGTCGATACGCACCGACACTGGGGGTCGTTCTGAACAGGAACGCACATGCCGCCGTCGCCACAATAGTTCACAGCGTCGTACAGGAAACACGGCCCGTCCACCAAAATCACTGAAATAGGACGTACGTGCAGCTGAAATTGCGTTCATGAATGTCAAATTCATCAATTCAAGAACATGGGCTGGCAAAATCATCTTGTTTCTCTGGACTAGCCTGCAGTCTGGGCTTTCCTGATCTCTTGTCACCCTGCAATGATGTGTATTGCGCGTGTGCGTTTGCGTGTCACAACCATTGACTTTGGACTTCCAACCGACGCATCCAGAATTTTACCCCTCCCCAGCACTCTGAGCAGGGTCTTTCTCAACTTGACCAAGACATTTTTGTACGGCTGATGGCGCGAGTTTGCGCAAGTTCAAGCACAAACTGTGCTCAGACACAGGTCCAGGCCCTCATTTGGGCCCAGGTGCAAGTCCATTGCCAAGTCAAAAGTCCCAACCCAGGCGAAGTCCCAACCCCAGGCCAGACCCAAGTCAAGGCCCAGGTCCGAACCTAAGTCCCATCCCCCAGGCCCTGGTCCAGGCTCAAGTCCCAACCAGGGACCAACTCAATGCGCAAGCCTGAAGTCCTGCAACCACGCTCCTTTCGCAGTGCGGATGACGCGCGCGCACCTGGCACGAGGGTCGGGTAGGGGAGGCAGGTGGAGCGGACGCCGAGGCGGGGGTCGGCCCCGGGCACCGTGTTGCAGACGGCGGCGGGCAGCACGGCGATGATGCGCTTCATGTGCAGCGCGATGCGCGTCTGCTCCAGCAGCGACAGCGTCCGCACAAACGTGATCTTGATGGTCACGATCACGTCGCCATATTCCTCCCTGCAAAACCAGGATTTTGAGGTCAGATGTATTCCAGAGAAGCAGGTTCAATTTTGAGGTCAGTGCCAGCGTCATCTTGGAGCGCTTTGTCAGTTTGTGAAAGGCCTCAGCGAATCAAAGATTTGGGGCGGATTTGGGGCGCCCGTCTTGGAAGAGTCCGGCCTTTGGTGGTTCAAAGCAGGGGAGAAATTTTGATTTTGGGGTCGGACGCTCAACTTCAAAAGACGTGCACGACAAAGGTTTTCAGGGCTGGGGTGGCCTGGCTCCCTTCCTCGTGTCGTGTGGAAGATACATTTTTTCACGCGTGCTATACCAGCTTTTGCCAGAGATGTGCACTGCTGGAGAAGCTCCAACACTGGTTCGGTCATTGGGGATCATGAAAGGAGCGTGGTCTGTACCTGAAGGTGAAGATGATGTCCACGACTCCGTAGCTGTTTGCAGCAGGGTCCACCACCTGCAGTGACAACAACCAAATTGAGCTGGGGTTCTACTTGAAGTAGAGACACAGGGCGACCGCAGAGTGAATCGAACCAGATTTTGTTCATGGACCACTCGTGGAATAAGTCATGGTGTTTGGCTGGTGTGTATTGTACAGCATTTCAGGAAAAGCAAACGAATTTTTGGGCCCACATGGTTCACAAATGGCAGATCTAACCGGCACCGAGACTTGAGATCTGAAGATTGTTCAACCGAAGGCACAAGGCATTATTTGATGTTCCATCTGAGAATGGTTCTATCTCCGACAGTTGAAGCTGAACAGTCTGGCAATTCAACGCTCACCGATTCCCTGAACTGGGCGGAGATGAGATCGTAGTTGGTGCTCGCGATGTCTCCGAGACTCTCGTCCCACGGGCAGCCGGTCGGAACCTCCATCTCCATGCAGTCGTCGTACCCTGGAACCACAACGAAAGATGTTCGAACCCCAGAAGACGCTCGACATATTTCGTGACGAAAAAAATCTGGTGGTGTTCCAAAAATAACAGGTTTTTGAGGAAAGGTCAGCGGGGGCGGAGGTTGCACAAGTGTCTTCCCCTGGGAGGCACTGAACAAGTGCGCTCACGCGCACACGCAAAAGCAGCCCGCACCGTGCCCCAAAATGGTACTGCTTTCCCTCTGATCCTGGATCGCAAGCAAACGCAGTATTGTACAAACCAACGGCCCACAAATTCAAATTCAAAACCAAGACTACCAGTGAACTGACCTGAGCACGTTCTCAAATCGGCCCCCAGCTGGTACCCTGGAGGGCACGAGCACTTGTATGATCCAGGCACGTTCTCGCAGATGTGGCTGCAGCCGCCTTTCGAGTTCTTTGCGCACTCGTCTATGTCTGCAAAGGATTTTGGCTTGCTGATTCGCTGGACATTTGCGTGACTCCTGGGGCGTTGTCCACTTCCTGCTGCAGGTTGTTGCGTTTTGAGTAAAACCCAGACAGTGCGAGACCTGAATTGAGCGCGCCGCGCACCTTGGCAGGTCTTGTCGTCATAGCCGAGCTCGTAGCCTTCAGGACAGGTGCAGACGAACCCGTCCCCCATGTCCGTGTTCATACAACCGTGGCTGCAGCCGTGAACCATCTTATCCGCACACTTGTCCTTCACTGCAGCAAGAGATCAATGATCAACGAGCCCGCGGTCATAAACAAGCAGCGAAATTTGAAACGAACAGTTAAAATGAGTTTACCCACTCACCCCACCCCACCAGCCAAGTTTGTTGACCCAGGGGTGGAAGGTGAAGCAGCGAGATTCAAAACCAGCACTTGAAATATTTGCACGGCTTCTTGGCTTTATGCTGGTTTATCCGCCTGGGTAAACCAGCCAAAACTGACTTGCACGAGTGTCAACCTGATGAAGCCAAAGAACCAGGGATCAAATGCGGTACCTTTGCATGTTTTCTCGTCCCTCTCCAGCATGTAGCCAGGAGGACAGGCACATTTCCGCGAGCCTTCCGTGTTCATACACTTGTGGGAACATCCGCCGTTGTTGTTCATGCACTCGTTGATATCTGAAAACCAGAACTTCTATTCTGCAGAACTGTGCACAAAAGCAACGAAAAATGTTGTTCAGGAGTCCGTGGTGACTGGGAGTTCATGCTTCTGAGATCTGAATCTGCAGGAAAATGCACAGAAGCAACGACAAATATTTTTCAGGAGGCCGTGGTGACTGGGACGTCGTCTTCGGAGACTAAATTGTTCGGAAGGCATCGTTTCAGTTGATCCTCTCATATTCCCGATGCGGTGGTACGATTTCTGTGTGTGCGTGTGTATGTGTGTGTGCGTGCATGTGTGTGCGTGCATGTGTGTGCGTGTGTGTGTGCGTACGTGAGTGTCCGCGTGTGCTCGGACAACTTCTGCGAGGCCGACATGCAGTCCCCAAAAACTCTTCGTGACCTTCCAGCTTCGTAGACAAACCGACTGTATGATGCGTTGCGCACCTCTGCAGGTCATGAGGTCGGGCCCCAGCTCCAGGCCCGGCGGACACATGCACGTGAACGAGGACCGCATGTTGTGACACGTGTGGCTGCAGTTGTGCTTCTTCGCTTCACACTCGTCGATGTCTGAAAGGAACGTCAACATCGTCTTTATTTCTGAACGTCATGGACGCTTTTTGGGCTTGGAGCCCAGGCGCGGCGTCAGGACAATCGCCAAGAGTACAACGATCTCTGGAGAAAATGCCTGATGCAGGTTTACAAATCTGCAGTTCTTTTGTTCAGCACCCGAGTCTTTGATGGAGATTTGTCCAGGGATGCGGAAGTCGCTGCCTCACCTGTGCAGGTTCTCATATCTGCGTCCAGCATGTAGCCCGGGGGACACTCGCAGTAGAAGGACCCGACCGTGTTCCGACAGGTGGCAGGGTCCGTGCAGTCCGGCATCGGGTTCATGCATTCGTCTATGTCTGCAAGTGAAAACGCTTTGTGGCTTGGCAGAAACATCGTGCTCAAGTTGCAAGACAACGTGCATCGGGCAGACTAAGTGCCGAAGAATCTTCCGTTTCCCTAATTGAGCAGAACCAAGAATCATTGAAAGGAGAACCACTGCAAGTGACTCCTCTGCAGAATGTGTGTGCATGTGTGCGAGTGTGCTTGTGTGCGTGCACGGGTTGTGTGCGTGTGGGATATCCCGGCATGTCTTTCGCCTTTGGACGCCAGCTCTCGGCACCTACCCCTGCAGGTGATTCCGTTGCGGTCGAGGCTGTACCCCTCGTCGCAGTAGCACTCGAAGCTTCCGTCGTTGTTCCTGCAGCCGTGCGCGCACCCGCCGTTTCCCATCTCACACTCGTTGATGTCTGAAGCAGAGACCAACGCAAACTTGCTGGTCACGAGAACATGCTTGCAGTGTTTTGCGTGACACGAGTCGGGTTCGTCACTGAACTTTCTCCAGCAAATCTGGGAGCCCGAGCCCCTTGTGTTTTGCACCAAAGGTGCAACCTTTTTTATTTTCTTGTCAAATCATGCAACATTTCATTGGGCCCCCTCTGACCTCACAATCTTTTCACCCCTCAAATTACGAGTGGGTCGAATAAGGCTTGGAGCAGTATCGGTCCCGATCCCGTGTCCGCTGTGAGTCGCCATTTTGCTCGTCGACTTTGCATTTCGCTCACACGTAAAATTATGGAAGCTCACCCATGCATTTCCTGTCGTCGAAGAGGTAGTATCCTGGGTTGCAGACGCACTTGAACCCTCCTCTGATGGGTACGCAGTTGTGGTCGCAGTACCCGGAGTTCTGAGCGCACATGTCCACCTCTGAAGAGAGTCGAGGAAGTTCAGTGGGAACGAGATAACTCAGCAAGGAAACACTTGAAAGGAATCACATCCGAGGCAAACGGAAGTGTGTGTGTGTGTGTGTGTGTGTGTGTGTGTGTGCAATGGCTTTGGAATGGAACCACACGAACATTTTTGATTGAGCACCGATCCACTTCTCCCTTCCTGGCATTGGTCGTGACACCCCTGGCTCCGCTGATTCGTTTTCCATGACAATTCCAAGGATTTTAGCATCCACCAAAAGTGAACATTTGATGTCATGCGTACTCAGCCGATTCGAGGATGGATTCAGCTCTTACGAGAAAAAAAATGCTACGCATAAAAAGCGTGTGGTCTATACAAACATTCGCAGTTCACTGATCATTTTTTTAAAAAAAAAGAAAATTTCGAAAGTGGGTCTAACCCTAGACCCGCTCTGACCAAAGTGGG
>JAAUXT010010029.1_pt1 | contig 14705 bp, 15 predicted proteins | sample 7278171 | NCBI WGS metagenome assembly JAAUXT01 (sample SAMN14350112, study PRJNA611818) | marine sediment metagenome | isolation source: surface marine sediment (1.8m) | place: French Polynesia: Moorea | collected 2018-08 | reverse complement strand
GATTTGCTCCTTATTGACAACCAATTTTGATCTTTTACACTTTTTTGGTGTCTGTCAAGCTGCCATAGCCATCAGTTTTCCCTGACTTTTCCAGTCCATGTTTTCATTTTCGCTAACTTTTCCAGAATTTGGCCAAAACTGCCATTTTCCCTGACTTTTCCCTGACTGGAAAAAGTTTTCCCAAATTTCCAGGTTTTCCAGACCGAGTGGGAACCCTGTGTACGCTGCTCATTTCTCAAATCTTTCACGACAATAAGTGTTGCAACTGAACAGACGAACCCGAGTTTGATGCTGACTCCGCCCCCGGTGCCCGTCGCCCACCCCAGGTGGTAGAACTGTCGACACAGCTCCGGGATCAGGTTCCGGGGATGCTCCTGCAACAAGAACACGTGTTGGTGCAGACAGACACAGGTTTGGCCTCGGCGGCAGCGGCCATGTTCGCTGAGCTCTTGCGAAACGGGAAACTTCCACCTTCCGGGGTCTTGCACGTAAGGGATGTGCTGTTCGCACCTCGAGGAAGCAAAGGACAGAAAAGTTTGCCCCACAACCACTTGTAGACCCTTCTGCGCCCTTCTTTTGATGCTTTGTTGCGAGACAAAACATGCATCCAACCTGGGCTTTGTTCGCCTGAACTTTGGTCTCCGCGTGATTTCCTTGTTCCGATCACGTTTGTGTTCACCACGCAAGGCATTTTCACGAAATGCAAAAACACTCGTGTTTTTGTACACCAGACAGAAACACGTGTGTGTTTTCTCCTATGAGAAAAAGTTTTTTGCAGACAGCGCCAGGCACCGGCCCACATATCCTTCTCGTTCTGAACAAAGAACCCTGTGCATTTACTAGACAAGTCTCTTATCTGGTCCAGTAATTTTTTCTGAATAAAAAATCTGATGCCCAAGCAAAACAACTCGCTCACCTTGTCCAATATTTTCATGTTGCAGCTCTTCTTGGGACAGGATACAGTTTCTCCTGGTCCGCTCCGCCGGGAGGTTTTACGCAGTAAAGATTTTAGTCCGAACTAATCTCCGTTGTAAGGTCTGGTGCATCACCAATAATTTTCAGAATTTCTGTTTTTGAAACCAAACTAAGTCAACAATTGCGAATGTAAGAGGAAGAAAAATATTTAAAAGCAAATAATGAAAACTCTTGAGTGATGTATCGCTTCAAAGTTCACACAAAAAATCATTGGACCTTCAAATAGAATCTCGATCTGGATTGAAGTTTGAACTTCTTGGATTGATTCGATCTGAAATAAATTAACTATTTTTCATTTTTTGCTTGTGTGGGTTGCAAAATCAAGGCAAAGTATTCTTTGTTCACACTAAATTATAAAAGACAAGCAAAAGTCAACACGGGGTACGATGCCGACGTTTCGCAAACGCTTCAGTCCAGTTCACCTTGCAAAGGAAAATGGCTGCCCGGGTTGTCGGAGGAAGGTTTCTTCAAACTTTGAACAAAGTCAGCTCGTATGGAGGACCGCTTCGCTCACGAATGTGGACGCGATGCCTGCAGACCACGACGCAGCTGAACGGTAAGGACATTCGAGGGGCGGGCCTGCGGTCGGTGTCCAAAATGTTGAAGAATCCAAGAAGCTGAGAACACGTGCTTTTTCCGGTGTCCCCGACAGCAAAGATCGTCTGCGAAAACGATTCTTCCGAACAGAAAACGGGCGCTAAATAGATCTTGGGATTGTAGGAAAAGGTATATTTGTTGTTGTTTAAACACTGGGAAGGATGTTTTTGTTCTGCGGGGGATCTTGCGTGGACTGGTCGAAACTGCAAATTTGCATCCGACATCCAGAATCTTGATGAAGATCGGCGTCTTCTTCAATTTTTTCTCAAGATTCTGTTTCAACATCAGGATAGTGTTTTACTGTTTGGCACTTGTCTGGGAATCGAGGTCAGATTTTCTGGAACATTTGCTTGCATCGTGACCATTCAAAAATGTGCGTCGCGTGGCTGGCAAGTTCCTACAAGAGGAAACCCTCGGTTCGTTCCTTCGCAATGGCAGAAACTTCAGGCCTCAATCTTTCGTGTAAGTATCCAGACTCGAGCGCAAAAATAGCTGCAGCTCTGATGATCGCAACTTGTCACGTGACTGTGACGAACTCTACACGACTTAACGTGTTTTCCGTCGCTTCAGGATCGAGACGGTTCTACAGCACAGAAGTGGATCTCACATTCCAAGAAGGAAAAGCTGCCGAAGATCTGCAGGGCAAAGTGACTGAACTTGAGCAGAAACTTTCTGCTCTCACAGACGCTTTCGAAGCACATGTCAAAAAGTCTGATGCAAAGACTTCAGACGAGAATCTGGACGGCGGCGACACTGCGGCGGCGCTCACATCACAAGTCGTCAAGGAGATGTCCGCCCGCGCGGAGAACAAACGCTGCCTCCGCTTCTACGACATACCCACGAGTGCATCCGCGCTCCACAGGGGCAGAAAAGCGGACGACAGAATCGTCATCGAGAAAATCCTGAAGGACGTTCTTGACGTCCAAGTCGATGTGGTGGATCACTGGAGAATCCACGGGCGCGCAGGCACCCAACTGCAAGGAAACCCACTTGTCGTCAAATTTAGATCGGAGTCGCAGAAGGATGCCGTGTGCGACCGCCTCCGCGCCACGTGGGCCGACTCTGACCCGGAGGGGATGAAGATCCGCGCCACACCCTGCTTCACCAAGATGCAGTGGAGGGAGATCAACGAGGAACTTACGCGGCGCAACGACCGCGCCGACGCGGGTGGATTCGGACGTCCCCACTTCGTGAGTGTCGACGGTCGTATCGCGATCAGGAGAATCAAGGGCCTCGAAGATGATTGAACTTGCCTGACGGAACCGATCGTTTGAAGCATTTTGGAGGGAATGTGTGCGTTGACGCGCCTGAGCGCCCTCTGAGGTGTTGATCACCGATCAAGATGATGTTGCATTTTCAGTCACTACAAATTGTACAGAAAAACGAACGTATTTCGGAAACTTGTGCTTGTGAAATAGCGAGAAAAGCAAGAGCTGGTCACACAAGCTGCGCTGTAACAAATTCTCCTTTCAGAGTGAGTAGAGGTCCGTTGTATTTGTAACACAAATGCGTGTGTTTTCTTGTATTGTCGCACCACAATAAACCGGGTACGTCACGGACATGTTTTGAAAGTGTCTTGATTGCGGGTGAGAAAGTTCACGAAAGGAATGCAGCGCAAACGTCATAACTGAACCAGGAACGTGCACGTCACATACGCGTTGGATGTTGACGCAGTGGAATTCCTCGTCTACGACTTAAATTGGCTGGCGAAAATGCATGCAAAGAGGATAGCACCTGAAAGCGCTGCGAGTGAGAAAAACACACCAGCGCTGAGTCTGCGGACACAGACGAGTATGAGATTCCGTCGTCGTGCGACGGAACGACCGCTGGCTTCGTACCTTGAAAGCTATGGGCGAACGGGCAGGACTTGTGCAACTGAAAACGGGACGGAGGGGGCATTTTCACACTTGCCGTAGGTGCGAGTGTATTCTGGCGTGACCCAAAGGAATAGTTGGCCGTTCAAAATTAGAGGGGCACCAAGGTTTTCTACTTTTCAAATCAGCTGCAAAGAATATGGGTGAGTCCGGATTGGTGAGAGCGCCTGTGGCAGAAATGACCACAAAGTTTTTGTCTGTTACGGTTTCAGACGCCGTCAGCATCCGCATGCCGGCATTATCGCCCACCATGACAGAGGGAACGATCGTCAAGTGGTACAAGAAGGAAGGTCAGTACTGATTGGCTCGGGGCCGAGTTTTGGTCTGCTTCGGATTAGTTCGGAGCGGGGGGTTTAACAAGTTTTGGGGCACACAAAAAATGTTACCCGCGTGTGTGTGTGTGTGTCTGCTGAGTGCGTCAATCGTGTGTGCAACCAGAGGGCACGTGTCAGCACTGATGAGTGTTCTTGTTTTCTTCCCAGGCGATGCAATACAGGCGGGAGACGTTCTCTGCGACATCCAGACGGACAAAGCGGTCGTCTCGTTTGAAATCGAAGAGGACGGCATCCTGGCCAAGATCCTGGTGGGTGGCTCTCTCTCCAGGGGTCAGCACCAGCCTGCTCGGCGTGTGCCAAATTCATTTGGAAATGTTCCCTCGACAGTCGTTCTGCTCATTCAGTGTTCAAGGGGCCGTCATGCAAACGCCTGCCTCAAACATTGCAGAAAGCAGAAAACTCAAAGGACGTGAAGCTGGGTACGCTGATCGGACTAATGGTGGACGAGGGAGAAGACTGGCGGAACGTCGCGATTCCAGCGGACGCGGAGAGCGACGGACAGCAGCCCGCCGGGTCGGCGGGTGAGCAGCCAGCAGCTCCCGCGACGGGCTCCACGCTGCCGCTCGGGCTCAAGCAGTGAGTGCGCGCGCAACCGTGACCGCGCGCATGCGCGTTGCGTCACGCTGCGGGATTGCTGAACACGCTTTGTTTTGCGCCCGCATCCAGACGGAAGAGCACGCTTTGGCGCGCCAGCCCAACGTTCGCGCCAGACCCTGGAACCGTGTGGACAATGAAAGGGCACGTTCTCAGGATTTGGGGGGGGGGGGTTGGGTTGGATCATCCCAACAGCATCACATCTTGATTCACCCTGATCCGAGGAACAGAAAGCTGTTTTGAGTTCAAGTCGCCGTGTCAATGGGAGAGAACTTTGCTCACAATTGCACTTTGGATGCGCGTTTGGTTGACAAGGAATGGGTGCGATTTGACAAATTGACCCAGGGCTTCGGCAGGAATTGTATTCAAAGACGGTTCAAAGATTTCGCGTGCGTGCGTGTTTCTGAGGGGGCACACCCACCTAGACCCTCTGATGCAAACCGAAACAATACTGTATTGTTTGTAGCCATGGTTACGGGCCCGCGGTGCGGTCGCTGTTGGAGCTCTACCAGCTCAAGATCGGTGACATCTCGGGCACCGGGCCTCACAACCGGGTGCTCAAGGGGTGAGTCGCCGCGCAGGGCCGTGCGTAGAAATACAAGGGCAGAACCACGATGCAATGAGGCGGGAGCGACGAAGGTTTTTCGAGTTTGAACAAGCAAGCATCAAGTATCATTGTCGTGGTGATTTTGAGGGCGCGTGTTTGTGGGGCGGGGGGGGGTGGAGGTAGGGGTGGGTGGGTGGGTGGGTTGATCGTCGGAGTTTGTGCCGTGGTATTCGGTACGCAAAACAGAAAGCAATTCGTTGACTGGATTTTGGGTTTGGAATTTGAATGCGTCTGTTTTGCTTTCCAGGGATGTGCTGAAATTTATTGAGCAAAGAGGTTTGAAACCGGCGCCGGTGGCCCAGGTGGCGACACCTGCACCGCCGGCCGCAGCAGCGCCGCCGCCGCCTCCAACCGCCACACCAGTGGCGGCGCCACCGGCGAAGAAAGCGCCCCCTGCCGCTGCCGTGCAGACGGAAGGAGGCTACTCCGACCTCGAGCTGACCAGCATGAGGAAAACCATCGCGAAGAGACTCACGGAATCCAAGGTTTGTTTCACGTTTCAGGCTGTGGGGGGGGGGGTGTCCTGCGTGCACACTCGTTTGCGTGCGTGGGTGTTTGTGTACGTGTGTGAGCTTTGAGTGCGTGCGTGTTTGTATGCGTTTGTCTCCAACACATCACCAAACAACAGCTTTTTACGCTCAGAATGTTCTGTAAAAATGTTTGACCTTCAGCAACATTCCCAGTTTCAGTCCACTGCTTTCCGTACGCCCCCCCCCCCCTTCTGGGATGTAACAAATAAATGGCGCCGTCCTTGGCGTCTTTTCATTGTCTGTTGGTCGGTTGCAGGTGACGATCCCTCACGCCTACTCCGCTATCGAATGCAGTACGGCGGACGTTCTGCAGGCGAGGAAACAGCTGATCGGTGAGAGGGCCGAGGCCTGTGACGGTGCGCTGCGCCGTTGAGCCCTGTTCAAGTCAACCACACTGAATAGCGTTGCGTTGGCCATTGCCATTGCCATTGCTGGATACAGGCGTGTTTCGGACTTCGTACGTCTTGCGTTGTGGCCCAGGTCAAGTCAGTGCGCTGCGTTGTCATTCAACTTGAAGAGGGACGCAACGCGTGAATTTTCGTGTGTGGCACAAGCCCAGATCTATGAGCTTTGTGTGCTTACTGCTGGCTCCACAAACCAAACCCAGGCGAAGGTGTTCCTTTGACCTGATTTTGCCAATGCTGCTCAACGTTGGAGGAGGTGAAATATGTCGGTCTACTGGCGCAAAATTACAGGGTGAATGAAGTTTTTCACGGGGTCAAAGGTTGGACGCCACGAGGGCCCTGGACTCGCCCATCGCTGGTTTGCAATGCGTTGGACCATTTCTCTATTTTCGCTCAGCGGACGGGATCCGGGTGTCAGTGAACGACTTCGTCATCAAGGCGGCCGCCGTTGCGCTGCAGGTGAGTCGAACATCAACGAGCGTTTTCTGGCGCGCAGTATTTTTGGCGTCGTGGTCAAATTGTTCGTGAAAAACTGGGTTTGTATCGCAGAAAGTTCCAGAGGTGAACGCGGGCTGGGCTGGCGACACCTCGCGGCAGTTCTCCGACGTCGACATCGCCGTCGCCGTGGCAACAGAGAACGGCCTCATCACGCCCATCGTGAGGGACGCCGTCGGGAAGGGCGTGCAGCAGATCTCAGCGGAAGTGGCGGTGCGTGTTGCCATGGAAACCTAACCCCGAGAGACGACGCTCATGTAACATTGTGCCTGGCCATTTGACCTTGCAGTGGAAAGTACTTCACAAAAAAAGAACCTTTTCAAGACTAAAAATATCCACATCTGCCAATGTCACAAGTTTGATGGTGCTTGGTCCAAGTGCGTGAAAAGTCCTTGCCTGAATATGCAGCTCGATCAACGTCGTGTACGGGAACAAGTATGTATCTTTTGACGGTACCTTCAATCTTTGCAATTTGTAGGAGTTGGCTGGCCGCGCGAGGCAAGGGAAACTCAAGCCTCACGAGTTCCAGGGAGGATCCTTTACGTGAGTGAGACCTTCACGGGCGAAGGTGTTATGTTGTTCAGAGTTGGGGTCAGACCCCAGTCGGTCACCCTCCTCTCCCAGACTGGATCGGCTCGTGGGTGGCCTTTTGCTAATCAATTCATTTTGGGGTTCTGAATGTGCATCTTGTTCACTTTTCTGTTCTACCTCCATTGTGTTCCTTCCTTCCAACATCCGTGTTCTGATTCTCAGGCCTTTTCCCTTTTCTCCCATTGCAGCATTTCGAACCTGGGCATGTTTGGGATCAGCGAGTTCACGGCTGTCATCAACCCCCCGCAGGCGTGTATCCTCGCCGTGGGGACGTCGCGCGTCGCGCCCGACGCGCAGGGGCGTCCCGTGACGCGCATGACCGTGACCTTGTCCTCAGACGCGCGCATCGTCGACGCGTCATTGGCTGCGCAGTTTCTCGCCGTTTTCAAGGAGACGCTGGAGAACCCGTGGCAACTCATCCCCCAGACGCTCTCCAATGTGTTTGTAATGGACAACGAGGATGAGTTGGAAAAACTGTTTGTCAAGTGAGAGTGAACCGAAGGTTCTGCTTGTGAATCGTGGACTGTTGAACTTGAGTGGGGAACGTCTTCTTGTTCAGTGAGTCAGCAGGTCTCGGGTGGATCCAGGTCTGGAGGACCCTCTGAAAAATCTGAACTCCCACTTTGGTCGCAGAACCTTGGGTACCACTGAAACAGCGTTGAAGTAGTGCTCAACTCTGAACCAAAACTCAGGAGAAAGGAAGACCCTGGTCTCTCGGTTCCTGAAGCCTGAATCTGCTGGAGACACTCCACAAAGGACAAGGACGTCTTTTTTTCTGTGTTGTTACTCTGGGTGTTTTTGCCCAGCCGTTTTCAGTTGGATGTTGACGAAATTAGATCCGTTAGCGGCTCATATTCAGAACTGGAGAATAGGTGTGTTTGTGTGTCTGGAAGAGGGAAAACAATGTCAGATCTACTCACAATGCCGTGCAATCAATAGTGGCCGCAGCTCAAGTCAGACACGCGCGTAGACTGTTCAGCATTCTTGTTCATACAGACCTTGAGTTCAAACATTCCCAACACTCTACACCTGCAGTACTGGGAACTGGTTTGCGTATCTGCTCCAATGGATCTGGAACACACGGCGGTGTGTGTGTGTGTGTGTGTGTGTGTGTGTGTGTGTGTGTGTGTGTGTGTGTGCTGCGGGGCGTAGGGCCCAGGCTCCAGTGGATTCTCTGTGAAGAATGAGAGAGCTGTCGGTGGTGTGTGTACTGCGTGCCCATTGTTTTTTGCCCCGTGAAGGAGAGTCGTGGACTGTGAGCCTTCCAACGGATTCCAAGACTTGAGGTTGGGAGATCTGGCCCAGTCCCGCCCGACTGGCGTCCGACCAGTTACTGTGCGCAATGGTGTGTGGAAAAGAAGGGTTTGACTGAGGGATGCCCTGTGGATCCGCCAGACTGTACTATTTGTTGTGGCGTACAGTTGAGTTTGTGTGAACATTGGTTAGCCAACAGACTTTGACGCGAGCGTACTCGTTTTCTCCGAAGAAACATTATTTATTTCCGTGCTGCGGTCGAGATGTTTTTCCCAAGGTGCGAGAGTAAAATACAGATCTACAGCTGTTTGAGTCAATAAAGTTGTTGAAAACGTAACAATCTGCGACATCTACACACGTTCTGACGGTCCTGTATTGGGTCACGCAGAACGCTGAAGACGTTCAGTGAGGGTAGGCGGGGTACCCGGGCGCTGGGTACGGTCCCGGTGGGTACGCTGCGCCAGCTGGGTAGCTCCCGGCCGGGGGAGGAGGAGGGTACCCGCCCGGTGGAGGGTATGCGCCAGGGTATGGCTGCACAGCACCTGCCGGCGGATAACCTGAAAAAAAGTTCAGACGATAACACTTCTGCTAAACAGAAGAGGAAGAGCATAATCCTGCTTTGGAAGTGCAACACGCACACACACACACACACACACACGTTACCTGCAGGGGGCGGGGGCGCTGTCCCTGTCGGATACGGCGGCATCGGGCCGGATTCGTATTTGTGCTGAAAAATAACAACAACGAATGTCAGTTCACACCAAATGAAAAGTTACGGTTCTTGTTGAAAGCACATTGCTGTCCCAACGGATGGATGGATGTGTGCGGTCATAACCGCGAGAATTTCATGAAACCTCAGAATTGACAAGTGTTGTCTGCCTCGCATTTGCAGTTGTAAACTGTTCACACTTCCAGTGTTGTAAATTGAAGTGCGATGGCGCTCAAGTTTGCACCACGTGGTTTGCGGCACGTGACGCCATCTAGTGTGTGTCACTTACCACAACAACGGTGGTCTGCGGCGGTAGCGGTGGAGAGGGACAGTGATGGTGGTGCGCCGCCGCCGCCACGCCGGTCAGCAGCGCCGCCGTGCCGCCGACGCGTGCCGCCACCTCGCGGCGATGCGCGTTCTCCGCCAGGTGGTGCTGTCGGTCTGCGCGGTGCTGCAGCGCCGCGGGAAAAAAGAAACACTGAAGTATGCCACGTGTAGTATCAATGGAAAATGGTGCCAACGCTTTTCATTGGTGCGCTGAATTGAACTTGTCAACGCGCATGGCCACGTCGACGCATTACGCCCACACACCCACCCAACCTCACGCCCTCATTCACGCCAACAACCAGCCCTGAGCACCCCTCCACCTCCCCTCCAAACCCACGTCTGTACCCAACCACGTCCACACACACACACACACACACACACACACACACACACACACACACACACCTCCAGCCTGGCGGCCTTGCCGAAGTTCCCGTGGGCCGCGGCGTTCACCGCCCGCGCGTGCAGTCGGTCCTCCTTGCGACCGTGACGCATCTCGTCCTGCAGAAGACAAACAACACATGCGCGGTCTGTCAGTCAGGAGGGTTGATCGGAACATGTCCTGGGCCAAGGAGTTGGACGGGGAAATCTTCTCAACATATTTTTTCAAACAATACAGAAATTGGTTCTACTCACACGGTGGGCTTGCTGAGCTGCTCGGTTGTACATCTTCTGATTCCAATGTCCGTGCGTTTTCGCAATGTTCAGCAGTCCTGTGGAATTGCACAAAAATTTGTATTAAGTTAGCTTGTCTCGCTTCTGAAGGAAAAGATTTTTCGTCCACACAGTCAAATAACTTTGGCTAACAGTTGAAGAACCAGATACAGAGTGTTTGTCTGGTCATCAATGAAGTGAAAAGCATTTGACAATGAGGATCAAAAGGCCCCGAGATTTTGTCAGGGGATGTTCCGGAAACTTTACCGGACTCACATGTGCACAGTCCGCTGAGCAATTTGCTGAATATCAACCAGATCTGAATATCAATGTAGGAGGATCGGAACTGAAAAGAACAAGCACTTCTTTTGCCAGAATGCTGACACGCAAACATTTTCATTGTGTAGTGTCAAAATGTTTGAAGTTGGGACTGTAATGTACAAGGCGCCATGCATTTGACCTTGGATCACCCTCTTGCACGCCTGCAATCAAGTTGGTTTGTTGAATTGTGCATCCAAAATTACCTGCAACAGAGAGGAGGAGACACTTCAAAATTATTCAAACGTGCTCCCAAAAAACCAGAAGTGTCTAAAGCAGCCCAACTTAAAAATGCTGACTGTGCTTTCCAAAGTCATGTGCTGGTTTGTCACTCGACTCACAAGCTTGTGATCAAGATTGGCATCGACACTCGGGAGGCGGAACAGAGGGGCGGCCGGAGGAGGAGGGGTTGCAGAGCGGGTCAGAGGTGTGGAAACTGCTTGGGGTGTAAGGGTTACCAAATGTCACTGGTCATCTATCCTCTGCGCATGGGTCAAGTGAGAATTTGGGAAGTGGCGGGAACCTGCAAATCGTAAGCGTCGAAAGTTTATCCAACGGGAACCGTAGCAACAACAGGTGGTTCCTACGTGTGGCTCAAATTAAAACTTCGAACGACAGGAAAAGACAAATTTTTGAGATTTTTGTTGAAATTCTTTTTATTTTGTGATTTCCCAAGTGGTTTGTGTTTCTTGGACAGTTGGATCCTGTGAGAAAAAGTGTGAGGAAGAGCGTTTGTCTGGCTTGAGCCTGGTGCAAAGTCTGCCAGCCCAGGTCTGCGTCTTGCAGACTCCAGGACGACGGTCAGTGTCAACATGTTTTGGTGAAGAATCTTGATCCACACCTGGAGTCTACCACTCATTGTGCGTGTGAAAAGTCCATCATGTGTTTCACAGCTGGATCTAGCGAACCTCAGGGTGGGGCCACCCAGGTTCCGTGGTGAGGCGATGCCTTGCGACAACTTGCTGGACTCGTAAAGAGACCCATGATACGCCGTTGGCCTCATCTGAGTGGGCTTCACACTTTGAAATGTCCCAATTCTCGTGCCATGCCAGTCGGGCCAAACAAGTATTCACCGCGCGCAGAGCTAGATTTCTACTTTGTTGTCAAGGCAACAGAAATCCCAATTCGCACGTTCGGTAGAATGCGACCGAATCTTTTGGCTGGATTTGTTTGCAAGGAAACGTCGCACTTGTGTGAATGTTATCAGTCTCAGATACTGGCGACAAGGCACGAAGATTGACGAAGATAAAGCTGAGGCGGACGTTCGGGCCCAGTGAAGGGGCTGCGGGCCCTCAAAATATTCAGCTCTCCTATATTTAGCCACCGTGTAACTGTTGTGGTTTTGGCTTTTGCCAAGGGTTCCTCCTTTCAACTGTTCCTATCGGGTTGTCTTCCGACCCCAAGAGGAGCGGTCAGGATCTTTGCCTGCTCCTGGCTCCACTCCTGAACTGTTTGTTTCGCGTGTGTTCCAGATAGGGCACGATGTGGTAGCTCCGATGGCAGCAGCATCGGCCGTGGTGGGCGTGGTGAAGTGCGGGCTGCTCTCTCTGTCTCCGTCGGTGGACCTCGCTGCGCGGCTGCTCGATCACCAGAGAATCATCCTGCTCTGCGTCAACTACATGTTCTTCAGCGTGGTCGTGACGCTCTTCCTCCTCATGCTCATCTGTTTGTCGCAAATGTCGAGCGTGACTGTGGACACGTGTTCTTCCATTGGACTGTTGATCGTGAGTTTCATCCTGATGGACCTGATTCTAGCCAATTACGTCGTGAAGATCTTGAATCTCGACAGTGAGTGGAGAGTTCAGTACGTTTAGGTTGTGTGGGCGATAATATGGAAAATCACGACGATCACTGCAGCTCGCTGGACATCGAGCCATCGGACTCGAACAACGGTGATGAGAGTCTCATGGCTGCGCAGAACGGAGACAACGCCCAGAGACCTTCGTTCCGGATTTTACCCGGTTTGAATCTGCACCAAACCCCGGACCCTGAACCGTCTCTGCTGTCGCCTAAAAGTCCCAGCAGCGTCTTCACCAAGTCAGTCCTGGAGAAGAGCAAGAATGGACTCGTGCGCTGCGTCGTGCTCTGCAACTGGGACAACATCATGGGCCCCAAGGTGCGCCATCTGTGGATGAGCGAGGGAATGGACAGCGTCACCATGGATACGCTCATCAACATCGCCAATCACACGCTGAGTGGGGAGATCTGCAAGGATCCGCTCGACAGCAACATTGACTCTAAGTTCTACGCGATGAGGGACAAGGAGATCATCGTGACGTCACTGATTTTTGGCGCCATGGGGCTGCACGACATGACGCTGCACTCGCTGTGCGTTATCGTCCCCCTGGCGGAGATGAAGCGGTACCTGCAGCTACACGACCTGTGCCTCTCCTGGATCTCGTACTTCATCGCCAAGCTGAGGATTCTGCTGGAAAAGGTGGGGAGACGAGCTGGGGAGCGCGCGCTTCTCTGTGTGTGTGTGTGTGTGTGTGTGTTTGTGTGTGTGTGTGTTTGTTTGTGTGTGTGTGTATGTGTGTGCATTTTAAATGTGCGAACCCCTTGGGGGGGTGCATGTGTGTGTGCGTGTGTGTGTGTTCCTCTCTGTGTGTGCATTTCAAATGTAGGAAACGTGTGTGTGTGTGTGTGTGTGCATTTTAAATGTGCGAACCCCTTGGGGGGTGCATGTGTGTGCGTGTGTGTGTTCCTCTCTGTGTGTGCATTTCAAATGTTGGAAACGTGTGTGTGTGTGTGTGTCTGTTTGTGTGTGTGTGTGTGCATGCATAAAGTTTGTGTCCTCGCATCTTTGTGACAGTGCGAGTGAAACTATCCGGTTTCAAATGTGCAGAACCACAGGTTCTTGTTTTCCCCAGGGCCCGACGTCGGTGGCGATGAGCGAGTTCACCGGGTACCTGAACGCGTTCGTCGGGATGCTCGACTCGCTGAAGACAGCAGCCGTGTCCAGACACATCTCGGTAAGACGCCACTGCACGTGTCTCCGAGACAGATGTCTCCCAGGCAACCATTCTGGTCATCAACATGAATCCTTTTCACTTTGTTGTTTGGATTGAGTTTTGCTTCCTCGCAGTGAGAGCAGGAAGGTGTGCAACTTGTGCTTTCAGGCTGCGAAAGAATAATGTCTGTGCGCAGGACTCACCTTGTCCTCAATCAGAGCCCAGAAGAGAAAGCACTTTCCCATCTCTACACCGTGTACTTGAGCGAAGCCATGATCGATTCTCGCGTCCCTCGCTGGCGTCTCTGTACGTTGGTACGTTGTGTTCCTCACGCCGCGACTCTTCCTGTCACAGCTGTACGAGACGGTGCTGCACCCGGACCACGGCAAGAAGCTGGAGCGAATCTTCCTGCGCAGAGCCATCATGGCGCACCTCGTGACGTCAGGGCACAGCGTCGTCGTGGGCAACACGGCCAGCTCCGTCAACCTCGTGAGTACGCGTCTCCGCGGGGTCAAGGGGTCAGGCTGGGTTCACACGGGGCGTGTCACGTGTGGAGTCAACAAACGTGCAAGAACCCAAAGGTCGACTCGGCGTTCCAACGAAGGGTGCTCTCTGTGTTGTTGCCCAAACCCAGCCTCAGCACGTGGGGATCCCATACTGAAGAGTCTGTTGCGTTTTGCGTCACACCGCTTCGTCAACATTGGCGGCGTCCCTGGTCATGTTTACCGACACGTGTGGCATGTCGTGTCTGTGACTTGAGGAAGGGGTTGAGATGGGGTGCAAATAACACCGCTGATTCAGCACACCCATCGCGTTGTGCCATCACTGTTTTCTTGCACTGCGAGAAGCGGCAATGCGGCTCCAATTGGACGCAGCCAACGACTACATCTCGTCGCAGTGCTTCCCGTATCCCCAGCGACAGCACATCCCGTATCCATGACAACAGCGTACCCGTGTCCATGACAACAGCGCGTCCCGTATCCACGACCACAGCGTACCCGTGTCCATGACAACAGCGCGTCCCGTATCCATGACCACAGCGTACCCGTGCCCATGACAACAGCATATCCCGTCCCTGCGCTTTTCTGCCTTCAGTCTCGTCCTCGTTTCGCTGCAGATGATCGCGACGCTGGCGCTTTTCCTGAGCCCCGTGGAGCGGCTGTGTTCGCGCTACGTGGACGCGTGTCGCCCTCTGGGCTTCCACCACGACCTCTGTCTGCAGGGCTTCCTCAAGGTGAAGCGTCCTCTGTCGTCTATCAGGCACACCGCGTGTTTCTGTGTACCGTATCCACCCATGTGTAAGACGCACCATTTTGTGCCAAATTTGAGCACCAAAAGCAGGGGTGCGTCTTATACGGATGAGATTACTATATTTTTAAGCGTGTGGTCGCCCGAAGGGCCATGTACCACACGCTTAATGTTATCACCATCAGTCTGTAGGTGTGTCCATCCGTCCGTATGTGTAAAGTGGGGCTATCGGTGGGGGGGGG
>JAAUXT010151710.1_pt1 | contig 14706 bp, 9 predicted proteins | sample 7278171 | NCBI WGS metagenome assembly JAAUXT01 (sample SAMN14350112, study PRJNA611818) | marine sediment metagenome | isolation source: surface marine sediment (1.8m) | place: French Polynesia: Moorea | collected 2018-08 | reverse complement strand
TTTTCAACAATTCTGAAATTTGGACTCAAACCTGTGCACAAACTCAAATTTTGTGCATTTAGCCACCAAGCCAGGAGAGTGAGGGTGGCTCGATTTGATTGATGTGACAGTTTTATTGGTAGGGTAGGGTAGGGTGCCCTCCATTGCTTAGCAACGTCACCTCTGAGGTGATCAGAAGATTACAGTTTCTTACTGCCTTGGTACTAGCCTGCATTTATGGTTTCTTACAGGTTGGGGCAGGAAGAGTTAAACAGCAAATCTATTCCTATTCCAACCAGCTGAATTTGCAACTGTTGTCTAGACTGGTAATAGACTCAGTTATCCAGTATCTAAGCTTTGGTGCACCAGTGTGGAATGCTAATTTGAGGATCCTCATCATCCATCTGGCCCTGTCGATCCACCTGGCAGAACACTAGTCTTAGGTGAGTGGTTTTGCACTTTCTCGGGTCACTCCACATCTGGAATACAGTTTGGAAGACTTCTGGAACACTTTTTGGAATTCTTTTGCTGAAACCATTCCAAAAGCATTCCAAAGGTGTTCCTGGTGTTTCATATGGTAGACATTCCCAAAACCATTGCAACACAAGCTGCTACAAATACCCATAGGTGGCTGTGCCTGTGGTAGCACCGCAACTGATTGTGTTGCTGCACCCAGTTTGAATGGCTTCTCCTGTTGCATCTTGGGATGCAAAAAAAAGTGATTGACATCTGCACAACAACCCAAAGGTGAATCATCATCAGGTAGACCTCCAAAGATTGTCACACAATAAACCAGAACCTGACCACCGACCGCAAATGCCACACACAGACTGCCAAATCACTCACTCGAGCTGCATTGGGGTATGCCACGTGTAGCCTTCACGACTGGACCTGAGATAGAAGGCAGGAAAGAAAAACAGTTATCATCATCAACAACCGAGCTGGGTTTTCCTTTTTCGGGGGTGGGTGGGGTGGCAGAGTAAGTAACCCAGTTGACTTCATCAGCCCTCAGTGAACTCAACTCAGTTGCTTTACCTTCCTGGGGTGAACGAACTCAACTCAGTTGCTTTTGAAACAGTGGAGAAACGGTCCAACTGGGGCTTGGAATCAAGTGATATTGGTGCCAAATGAACATTCCAGGGGTTGTTTTTTTTTTGGTGTTGGCTGTATGAAACTGTCAGTTTGGATCCATTGCTGAAGAATGAGTGGAGGAATGGTCCCAATAGGGGTTGGAATCAAGTGATATTGGTGCCAAATGAACATTCCAGGTGTATGTCACTGTTGGCTGTGTGAAATTTTGTCAATTTGGACCCATTGACAGCCTTGGGACTGACCTATATGGGGTTCCCTTTCCCTGACTTGGTGTTCTTGTGTACGTATGTGCTCAATGTTCACGAAGAAAATACATTCTATGCTGGAGGGATTTAGTTCGTGCAAACACAAGCCCAAATGCCCCTCCGTCGTGTCTCTTAACTTTTCAGGGATACGAGGGACGTTGAAAGAGCAGGAGTGCCGTGTTCATCCTCGAACAAGTTGAACCAAGGAAAAAGATGCAGTGACGTTGAGCAGCAAAAAAGTCTAGTTTTCCTTGACCGCTCCTCGTGAAATATCTTGTGTGTGACTTGTGAATGGCAAATGCACAAACTCGTACGTATTTGCATAAATACACACACAGAAAACCTCACAAGAACACATGGAGCACAAAGTGCGTTCAGCGTCCTGAAATTAGAATATTATCAGACCAATCCAGACAAAACTAGCAGATGACTGCATGGTGTGACGGAAAAACGAAAGCGTTGTGAAAACAACGGGATTGAACAACTGGCAGGTTCAACAGCCGTGCACGTGCCGTCCACAATGTACCGGCAGTTGTTTCACTGCAGGTTTCTGACGCCTTCCCTTTCCTCGAGTGGACAGTTTTAGCCTGGTGTTGCAGCTGAATGTGCGACATGACCGAATCTGCAAACTTACCAGTGTGAGAGGGCCCTCATCCCTGATCGATCTCATATACCTGACAGTTGCTGCAGGGGTGGGTGCGGCATGGGTGTCCGGGTCCAACCAAGTGTCGGGCATGGGAAAAAAACCCTTGCCGGAAACCAACCCACCCGCCCAAAGGACAGATCTTTGGCAAAAGTGGATGTTCCCTGTCAGGTGTGTCATTTGCCAGCTGGATGTTGAAGAGGTCAGGTGTGCTGAGTTGTAGGGTGGTAGATCCAGGCCCTGTCCCACCCGGGGGTCTAGCATGGGCACCCATGCCCAAGCATGACCCTCCCATGAATGGTATGGAACTTGGCTGGGTCCTACCTGGGGTCGGGCATGGGCACAGTTATGTTAAATTGCAATCAGTGCTTGAACACTGACGGAGTTCCTCCGTTGTGTTAAATCTTACAATTGGTCTTTGTGATGTTTCTAGGCTTCAGACGCAGATGGAATCTCACTTCGAAGCGGTCGCACTGTCTCGTCCCCGAGAGTCGCGCACACAAACAACAACAAGCAGCCGTCTCGGAGCGACAGTTTTGCAGATGCGCTTTCCAGTCTCCAAGAACACGACGTAATTCTGCAGGCGCGCAGAGAGGTGAGTTGATCCAAGTTCACTGACATTCGGAAGACACACTCCATGCGTTTTGCACACGGAATCATCTCATTTCTTGGCAGTTTGCACTTCCAATAGTTGTTCTTTGGTCTGGAGCGATCCAGCTATTCTGGAGCAGGGGAACACTCGCAAGGTTTTCTTCACATTGTTGTCTTTTTCTCCACTGTGTCGTCTGTTCAAACTCGTAGAAAAGGAAGCACCCTCCGACAGCCAGGTCAGATCAAGTGAATGATTTGCGTTCTCTGTTGCAAACTGCCGGTATTCTGGTAACGGGAGACTCTGCTCGACCGTTGGAGGCTTCTCCTGTGTGCAGAAGTTTCGTTTCAATCTAGATTTGATCACAAGCAGATGCACAAGTATTGGGGCGGGCGGGTGAAAATAATACCACGCGCCATTTTCTTGGAGCACCATTGCGTGCAGACCCTCCCCCGCCCCCACTTCGGCTGAGAAAACAGCTGATTACCTCAACATGTGAAAGCTCAAAATTTGAGATCTTAGCCGCCTCTCAATTGTACACAAAAACAAGTCACAAAGTCACAAAGAGGTATGTCAACACGAAGTGTTCTCGTTCGAATTTGAGATCGACAGAAAGGACCGGGTTGGACATTTGCAGTGTGTCATGTTCAATCAGTCGCGAGCCAGCACGCGTTCTGAGAGCAGCCGCGGTAAAAACCACGCACACACACACACACACACACACACACACAGGATTTGAATTCGGAAATTATTTTTTGTGACTCTGCTTTCGCAGAGATTGCATATCTGGTGCTGAAGCCAGATTTGGGCTTGCTGAGACAATTTCCGTTCGAAGATCGACCAATGTCGGGGAAGAAATTCAGAGCTCGTTTTGTGATCCCTTTGCTTTCAATGTGCGTTTCCAGGACGACGAGTTGGTGAATTGGTCGAAGCCGATCTTCTGGCAAGTGGGACATTTAGGCGAGAAATACGATGACTGGGTTCACATGCCGGTCGAGGGGCACATTCGTCTCTTCTACCGAGACTGGGTCGAGAGGTGAGTGACTGGGTGGGGCATGAAGGGAGGTAGAGTTGAGGGGTTTTGCAGCATTGGGTTGGATGAGGTGAGTGAGAGTGGTCGCAAATTACATGAACAACGGGAATTGTCGCAGCACACTTCTGACAAGGTTTCGGGACTTCAGAAGAGACTCGGAAGTTGACAATTGTGCGTTATGCAACATGAGGGCACTTGATGTTGGTTTTTCAGCAGACCTTTCTGGGCAGTCCGAGTTTCTCACGCAGCGCCTACACAAGTGTCGGTGACAATCACCGGAGGCAGTCCGAAGCGCATGTCAACACAGCGAGTGTTCTTGTTGAAAGACGGATGCATTTTTGCACACTGTAGGTTCGCGGACACGCCGTGGTGGGTCATCCCCATCGTGTGGGTCCCGATCTCGCTGGTGTTTCTCTACCTGAGCATCACGAGCGTCAGCGCATCCACCGACCTCCATCACCTGGGTGAGTCGTCCTGACAGTACGCGTGGACTGTGACGGAGACGCTCTGTCGTGTTTGGTGGAACCCACAATTACCGAGGGTCCTATGTCACCGAACCCTCGGATCCCAACCGGAGAGTTGATGAATAATGTGTTGTTGCCACTTTGAATGCACAAAGGCAAGGGAAACAAGTTGAAGTTTGTGGCGTAACCAGAAAAGAGCCAGGACGAGTGTCCCATTGGCGTGGGTGATTGCTGGCAAGTCTCAGCAGGGTCCTTTCAAGTAAAATTGTCTGTTGTGGAGTTTTTCGCAGTTGCACACAGTTCGATCCTCCAAGGAAGCACTACGTTTCTGCATTCCTCGTCCCCACGCGTTGAGAGTCGTGCGCCGCAAAGCTGCGGATTGAGGGTGATCTGCAGACAAATGATTTTGCCCAAGTGTCCAAGGTTTGGTTTTTCACAAGTGCGGTGTTGTAACTTTTGCAGGCATGCGGGTGACGCTGGGGTCAGTACCGCTGTACGTGGTGTTCGGCATGTTCTTCTGGTCGCTGCTCGAGTACCTGGTGCACCGCTGGTTGTTCCACCTACCGCCGCCGCCACACTCCCCCTTCCTCATCACTATGCACTTCATCCTCCACGGCCAGCATCACAAAGTGAGTTTTTATCAGGTCGTCTTGGAACTCCTGCCTTTCGTCCAGCGCAGCACTCATCACGAACTGCAGAAGAACCTCGAAAGTCACGCACAGACGTTTACGGACGTTTGCGGAAACAGTGAACGTGGTACTCTCGGAAACCACAGCGATTGTGTGAGTGGTCGAGAGGAAGAGGTGTTTGAGCACCGAGAAGTTGCAATGTTGCTGACATCGATGAACTCCTCGTTTTCTCTGCAGGCTCCGTTCGACAAGGATCGCCTGGTGTTCCCGCCGGTTCCCGGCTTCGTCTTCGCCGCCGTCTTCTGGGCCGTGTTCGGGTCGCTCTTCCCGAGGCCCGTCGCTTACGCTGTGATGGCAGGTGTGTTCGTGCGCGCTCACCGACAAGAGCGGGAGGGGGAGGGATTTGGTCATGTCTCTTCGTCATGGCAGGGCAGTCTGGGTCGTGTTGCAGGCTTGAAACAGACGCGCTGTATAGTTCCGGCCTGTCCAACGCCATGTACAAGTGATGTTGTGTTGACAGGTAGCATCGTGGGATATATGTGCTACGACCTGACGCACTACTACCTGCACCACGGCACTCCAAGCTTCGCCTATTTCCGCAGACTCAAGTCCTACCATGTGAAGCATCACTTCGTCGACTACAAGAAGGGTAAGTTTTTACGTTCCTGAGTGCGCCAACTTCGCTGCCTGAGCGTGCTTGTTGCGATGGCGCGGGAAGAGAAGTGGGGACGGTGTTTGCACAACTGTTTGGGAAATGGTCAGATTTACTTCCAAGCTTTTTGAGTCCTTGAGATGAACAGGCAACGTGACTGGTGAGCAGAACGAGCGCCTCTTTCTGCCAAAAGACAACCACGAAAGTCGGCGCGCGAGCTGTGCTTGGCCATTGGAGGCAAAATAGGGTGCGCTTGGGTGCACATGCAACTTGAGTGCACATTGTACTAGGTGATTTTGGTCAGCGTGTTCGATTCTCGCGCGGAGAGCAGGTAACCAGGTTTGACGAGTTCGAGAATGAAGCGAAGAAGCAACATTCGACAAAATTTGTCTTGTCAACACACACGTACACAGCTTGTGTGTTTGTGTACAAAGATACAATTTGGTATAGTGTGGTGGTAACCGCGCGCTTGAAGGCACATGGTTCAGAGCATTCAGCTGCAAACGAGATTGGAATGTATTGTTCTCATTGTATCAGAACAGAGCACATTTTAGTTGCATTTTGACACATTGAGCAGGTGTTGATCGACATGATTTTTGTCTATGTTCCACTGACGAAGCGTGCACTTCAACGTTTTCTCTGCTTTGTTCCTTCAGGATTTGGGATTTCGTCCAAGCTGTGGGATTACCCGTTCGGAACCCTGATCCCCGAGAAAACGGAGGTGGCTCGAGACAAGACGAGGTAGAAGCGACTGTTTGAGCTGCTGTCCTCTGCTGCCCCGCGTCTTCCTGCAGACTGTGGGGCCTTCTAGCGCGAGAGAAAATCAGTCCAAGCGTTTATCGTTTCTTCTGGGGTCAAGGTGTGCCAAATCTGTACGTCAGAATGAGCACACTTGAGCCATTTTGGGTGAATTCCCTCCCTGCCCGCGACATGGAATTCAGGCAAAATGAACAAGGATCGCTTGAAACGAAAAATGTTTAGAGAGTGCAGAATCAAGAACAGAGGTGAAAAGAAAACAGTCTGTGAAATCACAGATAGGAAGAGAAAAAGTATCTTTACAATGCGATTTGTGTAGATCTGTAAAAAGGCGGCTAAGCATTGACTTTTGTGGAAATATTGGGAACATTATAAATTATCACTGTAGTTTATTTCTACTCAAGTGTGAAAACTAATAATGGAACGAATTGTGATACAGTTCAGTGATTTACTTGAACAGCTTGTTTTCTTCTCGGGAAATAACCGTGCTTTTCCTGCGGTATCTTTCTTTTCTCTGGAATGATGGAGGAACATCTGAAATTCTTCCTGAAACGCTTTCGTGCGGCGAATGTAGCTGGTCAAAGGGTCTGAAGTCTCTTTTCTTTCTTTTTGACACCAACTTGGACAAGACCTTGTCAGTGAAGCAGCACGTGATCTTGTTCTGCCGATATCAGAAGGCTGAAAAGTACTTGGAAATTTATTTTGAAATTGTAGTCAATGTGGCGGGACGAAACTGCAGCATATCCGCACGGAGTGGTTGCGCTTGTTGACTCAACACGTCTTTTTGCTCCTTTTCTCCTGAATCTGACCACCAAGAAAACTTTCGTCTGCACGAAAGCTTTTCTCTTGTCTCTTTCGTGAATGAAAAATTTGTGATGTCGAAATTTGATTGGTTGATCTCTCGTTGTGTTCATTACTTCACGGGACCGCAGAAGTGAAGCATATTTTATTTCAGCCGCAGCACTTTCAAAATTTTCAAGTGCCCCGGGTACTAAGTTCATACAAGTGTTTCAACAAATTCGGCCACTGCGCCGAAACGTGATCTGTGACTGATCCCATTCTCCACAGCTGTTCCTTCTCTGGTCTGCAGTGTCATAGGGGTGAGCAGCCTCTTCTCGCTGAACTGTCAGAAGCAGCTGATAAAAACACTGCTGCCGGAAACTGAAACCAGCTTTCGCTCAAATTCTTGTTTCTCTGGTGTGATAGCTGGTTCTTCGACAGCGCGCGTCGTGGAATTTTAAACTATCATTGAGTTGCTTTTGGTGATTTGGCTCAAAGCATTGAAAACAAGGATCCACTATCGAAAACTTGTTTATGACCACTCGCAGGTGATCGAATCACGATTGTGTGTGCCTGCGCCTTTTGGAGTTTCCTAGATCTGCTGGGAATTAAAAGACACAAGTGCAACTTTTGGAGGATCCTTTTGCACAAGTACACCAAAAGAAACGCGTCTTGTCAATTTTCAGCATTTGCTATTAGATCCAGTCATTTTTGCCTCAGTTGTGTTCGTTGCTGTCTCACGGAAGAAATCCTCGGTGTGACTTCATTCGTGATATGTTTCGTGTCCTTTATTGATTTAGAAGTAAACTTTGTGATAATGTTTTGCTTGGTTTCCCTACTTCCATTTCCATGCTTCTGAGACATCAGTCTTGTGATTGGAATTCAAGAGACTCATGATGAAAGTGTTCCAAAAATGTTTCTGCTGTGTGTTGCTCTTCCTTCCACTGTTAAACTTCAGCCTGAGGTGGGTGATTTCCTGGGTACACATGACGTTTGTGGCATGTGCGCTAGTTCTTGCTTCGAGAAGTAGATGTGCGTGTGTGTGTTGCGTGCGTGTGTGCAGTGTCGTGTAGTCGACATGCTGGCTGCTCTGAATGCTAAAAAGTGGAAGAACTGTTGCACGATGAATGTTTTTCAAATCCTTTTGTACTCAATGGCATTGAGAAGAAAGCTGGCGGTTTGAGAGAAAACATTTTTTTGGTCCATCGTTTTCCTGTTACCCGATTTCTTTGGAGCAATGAAGCGATTTGCCAGGTGTCTCTCTTGCCTTGTTACACCTCTGCAGATACAGCTGACAAAGGGGCGAGTGTGGAATTCAGTCGCAACGAACACTGATGTGGTTTGTTGGATTTGCACACCAGCCTTGCCGGTAATTTTGGTTGAAACACACAAGACACGAAACTTGTCGCGCCAAGCAAGTTGTGAGCGCCAGCACAATTTGAACAAGGCGTGTCAGGAGATGTCTGTTTCAGTGCTCACCCAACCTGTTTTGGCTCTCTCTGTGTGTGTACCAGCCATTGCCGGTATTCTGGAGACAACGGAATTAGTCTGATGAAAGTGCTAAATTTGTGGTGTTGGTTAAAATTGCCTTGTTGAAAGTCGACCTCCAACAAATTCAGTGTCATGGGGTAGACTATTGTTTTTAGACGCAACTGCTCTTGTAAGAAATGTGCAGAGGTAAATGTTTGAATCGGGATAACAGGTTGTAATTTCGAGTCTACAGTATTTTTGTGCCGCTTCTTGTAACATTGTTGCTCTGAGGTGTCGCTCGTTTTGTTTCTGCTCCTGGTTGCGAATGTTGTGAACGTTTTGTTTGTGAGTTTTTCATTTTGGAAATTCAGTTCCGACGCTGGAGCAATCGTAACCAGGAACAGATCTGACGTTCTCTCACTTTTGCGCGTCTTCAACTGAGCAGTGTTCTTGTTTTGTCATTTTCTGAAAACAACGCGACTTCGCCTTGCAACTCAATGCTTCACTGCTGTTGCGCTGACGTTTGCAGTGAGGAAAATACAGTGACCTTTGTGTGGAAAAACGAAATGGTTTGTTGTCAACAAAGTACCTGTGATGTACAACAGCAGACGCGCCATCTGATCGCCGCGCATCTGTTGCAGTCTCCGTGCCGTCTGTGTACAGGGGACTCTCGGTGTAGCTGTAACGTTAGAACTTGTGGAATTTCGTGCAGAAACTTTATAACAGGGTGTCAGTCCCTGGTGAAAATTGATGGTCAGCCACAACATGCGTTGACATTTCATCTCAGGTGTTTCTCCTGTCGCGGGACATGTTGAGAACCACATCAAATGCCTGAAACTGTGGGCATACTGTACAGAGATCTTTGCATGCCGTAACAGTTGCGCTTAAGCGGTTTTCACGTTGGTGACGCCGTCATGCTCTTTGGACGTCAACTTCAACTTTTTGCAGTCACTGCAGCAGTTTTAAAGTCAGTAAAAATTGGTCCAGACCATTTTTTGAAGTCAACTGCAAAGTTGCAGTTAATGCAGTGAAAAAGACTCATTGAAATACTATGTATCAATTCATGACATCGACTGCAAAGTTGCAGTCACTGCAGCAAGTATCGACTGCAAAGTTGCAGTCATGGCAATGTGAAAACAAAGCTGCAGTCAACGTCAAAAAAGTTGCAGTCGACGTCAAAAAAAACATGACGGCGTCACCAACGTGAAAACCCCTTTACAACGTTCCGGCTCGTGAAGACTGCGCGTTTTGATCATGATTGTGTTCTTGTTGATGTTTTGGATTTGTCCATGTTGTGCGCGCTGATAGAATTGTTGGATTGAAACGTGTCTGGGAGCGCACATAGTTTGTGAACGTTTTGAATGACTGGATTTTGTAAAAACTATCTTTTTGATGGGAGTGTGTAACGGGAGTGTATGACTCGATAGAAATGGGATATTTTGGATCAAAACGGACAGCCGCCATTCCTGACAATCAGGTTTTTATACGTGACTGAAGATTTGTCCAAGATGCGAGTGTCCATTGACGGAACAATGAACGTCAATCAAGCTTCAAGATTTGTTGCGAAAGGAACGAGTCGAAACGATTATGTCAGAAATTGAGCAGAATAATATTTGTGTGTGCACAGTCGAATCAGCGTCACAAGCATAGATGATGTCATTTGGATGGCTGTTTGCACGCCACACGCTGTTTATGCAGGATATCCTGGATGAGGATGGTGTGTGGATTGGGCGTGTCTTTTCGCAAAAAAATTGTGTGCTGCAGAATTTCGATGTCGCATTGCAAGAACTCGAACGCTGTGCTTGGGTACATGTAGCTGTGTCCGTGTCACTGGCGAGTGAGCGACGAGATATTTATGAAACGGTGATGTGAGGTTGAAATGTCTTGAACGTGGTCTGTCCAGTCCTTTTGCGACGACAACACACAGCCCTTTCAGAGTTTTTGAGAATGATACTGTCCCTGTTTGACGTCTTTCCCACCGGATTCTGTTTTGCTGGGTCTTGCCTGAAATTGGAAAGCGTGTGTTCTGTTACCAAACCCCACCTGTTCATTGCCGAATATTTCTTCGTGTTTGTTATTCAGAAGTTTTTCTCTGGTGATACAACCAGACACTCTTTGTGTAGAATAGAAGGCTTCGCTGGATTGTTCCTCTCACTCTTGTGGTCCAATGAAACGGACGAGAGCTTCAGTTGACACGATGTCAGCATTGCTGCATGACACGTAAAAACGGACTGGAGATGCACAAAGCTTTGCTCGACTAATCGCTGCAATGTCTTTCGTGACAGTGTTGGACATGCGCTCCACGTGCGCGTTCTTTTTATCAAAGCTTCGCTCAGTTTTCTTGCCGTGTATACATCCCAGATTTGTTCTTCGTTCCTTGGGTTGCGTCTTTCTCTTTTCTTTGTTTCTATGCAGAACTTGTAACTGTATTTTCCGAAGTATTCCTTGTTTCCCTTCACAGAATGTTTGCAGAGAAACACGTGAGACATGAAGCGTGGTGGTGTTCTTGTGATGTGCTTCAAAGTGAAAATAGCGAGACAAAAGGCGCACTTGAATTGGTGTGTTCTTGATGTTCTCAGTGGAAATGACGACAATACTCTTGGTGCGACTGTCAATCGGTGTGGATCAATAAAGCGAAAAAAGGAAAGAAAACCGTGTGAAAATACGGTTGGAACGAGCAGTGTCGGACGCAGAAGCAAACGCACATGTAAATTTTCGATTTTGTGTGGACAATGTTGGGAGTGAATGCTTCAACCTGGTCTCAGGTTTTATGAAGCAGCAACAAAAATGTGAATTGCAGAACAGCTGTATTGTATGCTTGATTGATTAGCTGATATGATATGATGTTTTTGAACATTTACCAAAGCAAGCGCACCGAGTCAGAGAAGGGTTTTCTATTCTGTCTCCGGTGAAGAAAGAAGTCCAAAAACCTTGGAAAAATCATAACCGAACAGGTGTAACCATAAATGTTGTAGTGAAAGTCAAAAATAATTTCACGTGAGAAATATTTTCAGAAGCATCGTTTTCGAACTTTTGTGGTGATTTGATTTGATTTTCGAAGAGTTTTACACGATTGGAAAATGTGGCGTTTTGAGACCGGTAGCCCTTGTGAAGTGTTCGAAGGGTCGCTCTCGTTCATTCGCACACTTTCCCAGCTTTCGGACAGGAGGGCAGGAAAGCAAGTGAGAACACGGGATTTCTTGAAAATCAAATTCGCTTGACCACGGAATTGCAAGCACGTTGCATCTGAAGTGTGGACAAAGGGACTGACTGGTACGAGTGAATTTGCGCGCAGTCACCGTGTTTTGTGTCGCTTGTACAGAATGACTGTTGTCTCGTCTATTTGTGCACGTGAGTTTGCATTTCTATCCACGTGGAGGATAAATCTACACTGAACTATTACTAACTCAAAAGATGAAAAATCAGAAAAGAGACTGTTACAAATAAATGAATCTAACCACTGTTCTCGTTTGTCTTCTGCCACGTCAACGTTCCAATAAGCGGACAGAACCCAACAACTCCCCCACACAAGGCAAATTGTGGAGTAAGACTACATTCTACGAGATGGAAAGTGTTCAGCTGCATGGTCGATTCGTGCGAAAACCCTCGAGAGCTCAAGTCTTTGCTGCAAGGAACTTCGCATCAGCAATGTGCTTTCAAGCACTGCTTGACCTTTTGCTTCATCAAAACTTTCAATTTTGCCCCACATCAGCATCACTGCGAAGTGTCTGGAGTCCTGAAGGCACAAAGGATCAATTTCCAACTTTGACAACTGAAAACCGAAATAGGAACGCGACGGTACGATTTATCTCTGGATTCTGGAAGCATCTCCAGAACTGGCCTGAGAATACACACGTAGATCTAATGTTCTCCGTGCACCTGATGATGCTAAATCAATGCAGGTTGGGGTGAAAAGTGTTGCTGGACAGATCAGGAATGGCCCAAACGTTGGCTTCTCAGGGTGACCGTGACGTCAAATTAGATTTTGCTCAAAGTGCGCAACGCAAGTGGTCGGACACAAAAAAAACCAAAGGATCTTGGAACTTTGTGCATTGGCAAATGAACATCTATATTTCCTCTTGTCAACAGTGACATACAAAAGAATAGCAATCGTTCGAAAAGGTCAACACGAAGAAATACCGTTCAACTGTTGCATAAAATGTTCAACTCAGAACATTCTTGTTGTTGCAGAAAACTGCACACAAAAAAATACCGGTAGATGCATTTTCTCTTGTGACGAAGCAGAACGTGTTCACGTTGTCAATAGATTGGAAAAAAAATTCAGCCTGCAGCTGCACAAAAAGTCGGCCAACCGGTCACTTTCAAGACAATGTGAAATCTATTTCTTTCTTTTTTTTCTGATTTCCATCTTCTGGTCTTCGCACAAACCTCAACGCCAAACCCGGCTTCCCTGGAACATGTCTTGTTTTTACCGGCATGTGCTGGCCAAAACAGTCATAACAACCCACACACTGCCCACGTTTCCTCGTTCGCCCACAACACAATTTCGCCACGTTTTGTCGAATGGAGACAGAAACTGTCCAGATACGAAACTGACACCGAATCTTCAGGTGTGCACAAAAGCATCACTGAACGTTACAACAAACCGCTTGTCCTGAGGACGACTGTGAAGCACAACGGTGATGAGAATCGGATCCACATGCCCATTTTCTCATGAAAAGAGAGGAATCAACATTCCAAAAAAGCGAATGACCCTTTTTTTGTCACTCAAAACACTCTCGTCTTCAACAGACATAAAAGCACGAAACTATTCTTGCAGGTCGATGACATAGACATTCATTGCAATTTCTAAAAGCAAGGCAAACTAATTCGAAGTGACGTCACAATCTCGAAAACCAAACAAGCGAACACCTCGTTTCACTGAAAATGTTTGACAAGTGTGGGATCCTTCTTTCCGAAAATCGCGCTGCACACCAGAGAACAAGCAATTTGCAAGGGAGGGTGACAGCCTGCTCACGTCGTACTAGGAGACACGTTCATTGGGATGCTGCGGAAGAGGCACATGACAGGGGACGCCCGGCCCCTTAAATCCCAACAAAATTTACCCCTAAAACTACACCCGGGGTCCCCCATGATCACATCCTCGATCCACCCCTGGCTTCTTTGGATTTGCACGAAAACCTGAAAGTTTACAGACACCAGGCACCAGACGTGGTGAAGCCAGACGCAGGCGTGGTGTCAGACGTTGCTTTCTTGCTGCAAAACGGTGGTGGATGCCCCCCGACGGAGCTGGGTATCGACGGAATCACAGAGCTTGATGACGGTGTTGTTGAACATGGCGGCCTGGTCGGCGTACACGTGGTGACCTGCGCCCTTGATGATCTGAAACGTAAATGGCACTGTTGTTCATTCCAACATGCGTGGCGTGGAACACTGACCATTGGAATTCGACACTTGTCCACCCTTCACAGAGAAATCACGGCAGAGTGTTTCAGTTGAACTTTCGTTTTGAAACCACAACCACGGTCACCATCTTAGAACGAAGTCGCTGTCCCTCAAAAGACTCCTGTTCACACCTCCTTCAGGACTTGTTGATCGGTAAACAAACAAGAACACCTGGTACTGAGTCTTCGTGACCAAATGCCAAAGGAAGGGGCAGGAAGTCATTACATCTCTATGGCCAGGATCACGGTCTGTGCCAGCATCCGACCATCGAAAGCTGAACATTTTGGAGGTAAATCAGCAAACAAGGGCGCGTCATTCAGAGAAAGCCCGTGTTCTGCACTGGCGTTGGCTGAGGCAATGACAATCACCCTGATCACCAGTTGGGCCACAGTTACTGAACATTTTTTGACAACCATCACTCCCAATGACCAAATTACCACGGATAATCTGTCCACAGGGGGCATTGACGCAAAGGGGGCATGGCAGTTGCTGAGATTTTTTTGAGGTCGTCAAGGTTATGGTATATTTCTCAATCTCAATCACCTGGATCTCTGAAGGTAACAATATGAACCTGTAACACCTGCCCAAAATGCTGCCTGCGTTTCACGAAGAGAACGTGGAATGGATCCTTTTGTCGTGAACACCGTAAAACTCCGCGTAAAAGTCGCAGTTTTTTGTGTCTGTTTTGGACATCAAAAGAAGGGGAAAGCATACACGGGGGAAATTGCCCTTGAAGCCCCCATCATCATTGAGAAGCATAATCAACCAAGAAGAGTCAACTTTTTCTCAAAAAGTACAATTACACATGTCTTTCAGAATCAAATGCAAGTATCTCTGATGTTGGGAAAAAGAAGTTTTGTTCAAAAAGAAACTAGACTTTCAAGTAAAGAATCAGCCGCGCGCAGCGTACATCGGCAGGACAGCACTTCATCTCACAGGTGAGCTCAAGATGGGGGGGGGGTATCCCG
>JAAUXT010101905.1_pt1 | contig 14707 bp, 16 predicted proteins | sample 7278171 | NCBI WGS metagenome assembly JAAUXT01 (sample SAMN14350112, study PRJNA611818) | marine sediment metagenome | isolation source: surface marine sediment (1.8m) | place: French Polynesia: Moorea | collected 2018-08 | reverse complement strand
TGACAGCAGCGTGTGTTCGAGTGACTGTGTGCTGGCGGTAATTCTGGCCAGTGGTATGTCTCTGTTGTGTTGTGTGTGTGTGTGTGTGTGTGTGTGTGTGTGTGTGTGTGTGTGTGTGTGTGTGCGTGTGTGTGTGTGTGTTGTTCAGATCAGATCAGACAGCCTGTTCGACACTGAGCTTGACTGCCTCACGAGACCCACCAGCTGTCGGATTCGAGCTGTTTGATGGTCTCGTCGAGGGCGCGGTGCGGGTCTTTGAAGGGTTGAAGGTCGGCGGGACTCAGCGGTTCCGACGACGAAACTTGGCGATGAAAGTTGTTGCCCATTGCTTCCTCCGTCGGCGCTCTGCATGGCAGCAAAAGACAACGGTTTGTAAATGTACGGAGAATTTCTTTTCCAGTAACTGAATGTCGATCTGCGTCACTGTTTCATCGCCTTGAGTGCCACGCACAGGTGTCTTTCGCACAATTCTCGCGCGCGAGAACACATGCAGTCTACGAGTGCCAGCAGAGTAACTTACGGTTTGGGTTTGCGTTGTCTGAGGCTGTTGGCCCTCCCTGGCGGCGGCCTGTGCACCTCTGTGTGTTCAGGCGGAGGGCTGCTGCCCGGCGGCATCCCGTTCGCCTGCGGGTACGCGTCTTTGGCTGGTGAGTAGATGTCTTCAGACGGGCCCTGCTGGTGTATCGCTCCATTGGAAGTCTTCCCTTTGTTGTTGGACACTGTCAAACCTGCAGACGTGGACGAGAACAATTGCAAGCTGGCCGTGGAAAAGTGTGAAAAGTTCTAATTTCAAAGAACTCCGCGACTGTCTCGACATGCATTCTCCCAAATTCCTGGTTGAAGGATGCCATTAAAAATGCAATTAATACTTTTGGTACGAAAAAAACTCCGACCGTCATAAGCAAATCGATGCAAGTATGCTGTTCTGTTCCCCGTAAAGCTCCCAACAATCAATACACTTTGCACATTTTTCAACCGAGCAGCTTGTCTTTGAATCCGAGCCCAAAGGCCACAAAACACGGTTCCTTTGGTGTCCTTCTGGAATCCCAGGCAAACCAAACAAACTGGACACTCTGACGGAAAATGTTTGGCGTCCATCAACACACCAAAGAAGAAGTGAACTGACGCTGGAACCAAAAACAAACAAACAAACAAAAAGAAGAACACCGAAGTTCTTCGTCCCGCAGCCAAAAATAGAGATGTTCGTGTCAAAATCTGGATTAGCATGGCTTGGATCTTGTGTTGTCTTTTGCTTCATTTCCAAATTGAGTTGCGCCACAAGACTTCGCTCCGACTCACACCGTGGAACTTCGAAAGATTCTTGAAGCTAAACCAAATACTTCCTCCGCGAAAGGAAAACTCATTCAAATAACGTCCTCAACTTCACTTTCTTCCAAACATCAACATGTGCCAAGAAGGTTCTTTTTTTTTTTGGATCGTCAATATGAACATCAGTGTACGTGCGCAGCACAAGTCCAGCCCAAGCGAAGTCCAGCCCAAGCACAAGACGCGCCCCACGCATCTTTTGCCTCGAGTCTCTGGTATCAAGGTCGCGTTGATGCTTGCTGATAAAAGAACAATTAAACTCTTTTTCTCCTAAATCCTCACGAATTCGCAGTCGATTCTTTCAAACTGCAGGATCCCTTGAGAAATGGCTGGCAAAGCCCTATCGAAAGAATTTGGGACCACTTACCCATATCTGGACTCCGTGACTGGCATTTCTCGTAAAAATCTGAATCTCCATAACCGTTGAACTTCCCAGACGCTCCCTGAATCAGCAGATCCGTGTCCACCGACTGAAGAGCGTTTCTTGCTTGTCAATTATGTTTGGACACTGATTCAACTTTCCGTGCAAAACAGCGATTCGAGTCAGACAATCAATCTCAACTGCTGGTCGTGTGTACTTGCACCGTGAAGCAGTTCATCGCTTCATTTGTTTCATTTCTTGATGAATCTATGCAAGGCAAAGTAGTGCGTTTATCACTGATCCTCTGATTTACATTTTGTCGGAAACTTTGATCTCCGTTGTAGATTCTGAACCCAGGCTTTTCAAGAGTCAACACAGAAATTGTGTAACTATGTGTGTAGACGAGAACGTCGATGCAAATTACACGTTGTACAGGAAGCAAACGAGGCTCTCTTGGGGCTTCGCGTGCACGCCATTGAATCTGCAGGCTCAGATTGAAGCAGCTTCCTTGTCAGCATATTTACGAACGTCAACCACGCATGTGAAAAACGTCTGCTGGTGGGTTGAACGCTGCGGCACACTGGCTGAGGATAAACGTGCTCAGGAACAGGGCGCCAACGTTTTCACCCGTTCAAGATCACTTGTCAAGATCCACAGTACACCAAGTGAAGCGCACGGAAGCATCGAAACCTTGACGTTCACCGAAGAAAACACAAAGGGCAAATCAACCAGTTGCAGACCACAAGAACGCAAGTGAGCTATCTGCGTGTGCAAAACGACTTCCGTGGTGCAGCAGACGAGAGTTCGCCCTCCAACGAAATTCGGCTGCGTACTGGTGAAAAGGAATCCTCAGTTGCCGTACGTGTTTGGTTGGCCCAGCAACAACCCATATCAGGAAACATGCAGCGCTGTTGGGTGAAGCTGGAAGTTTTCTCAGCAGCTCATGCACAGACACGACGTTCCACAGGTGGAATCTGCATCTTCCAAGTCCCATGCATTCCATAACATTTCCGAGTCCTTTTTATGGTCCAATAACACAAATCAAAATCAATCTAATGAATTCGCTCACAACACAATCAATGGGTCAGAAGCTGTTTTCCCGACCCACACTGTGTGCGTACCCATATTGGAATCAGTGCATAAGGCACTTGACGCACATATTTGCCGAGATCAACTCTTCATACCGAACCATAACACCAAGACTTTGACAACGAACCAAAAAATGTCCCGTACAGAAAGTTGAGTTGAAAATTACAAAGTTACACTGGATCATGCAGAAACAAACACAGACGCACAAACACAGCCTGTATTCACATGCAGAGGACAAAGCGCCACAGATCTCTGCGTCGCAGTGGACCGCGCAAAAACCGCTTCCCTGCATTTGACGCCCTCTGACTTTTGATGAAAAACTCTCAAACGCGTATGCGTATTGCGTATGCGCAGTGACGGTTGTGTGACAACGGACACGACCATTTCGTCTTCGCAATGAGAAGTACGCGACCAAGTTTGACAGATCTGTCTTGACGTCAACACACCGTGCAATCACCACCCACAAGTTCACTGGATCAGAGAAAACAAAATTCTCCGATTCAAAGTTCACTCATAAAGTCGCTCGATTGCGTCTTTTCCACTTTTAGGAAGCCATTCTTCTCACCTCTCCTTTTCAAGTGCACTTGTCGATAATTAAAGCAAACACACCAAGATAAGCTTTTCCAACATTCATCACTCAAAAATGCCAAAGCACTGAAGGGCGTTTTCGCGATTGAGGAGCATATGGGCGCGTGAGAAAGAGCAACTGATGTCAGCATCCCACGATACTTTTCTAATTTGAAAATCATGTAAACACTTCAGGTGATAAATATTGGACGCTTCGTGCTGTTGGCGCACTTTGGTGTGGGAGAACTGTTGTGCTGTTATATCCTCTCAGTTTGTTCTCGCTCATTGTGCAACCAAACTCAACCCACCAATCTGAACTGATTGCTTTGGTTCTCATAGCACCTTCGATCGCTTTGCAGTGACGTCAATTCGTTTCGGAAAAGAGACATCGCAGCTCATCTAATACGACAACAAAAACTGCGTAGCTGGCTCGACCCTGTGCTGATCCGTGTGGCGATCCCTGCTCGTGTTGCTTTTTCTTTTGAAATTGTACGAATCTCGCATTTCTCTCCCCACAATAAATTCCTTTTGCCTGAGCCCTGCTGACCATTTTCTGTGACTCTTGTTCCACGAGAAAACAATTGCCACCACTGTGTGTGCCACACTGAACTTACTCGTTGTCACTTGTTCCCCAAAAGGGTCCGGCGTGACAAGTTTTCCATCTCACAGATGCGAAAGATCTTTTTCAATGGTGTGTGTGTGTGTGTGTGTGTGTGTGTGTGTGTGTGACGTCCACAACGCCGCCAAGGCGTGAGACAGATGGCTGGACAAAAGAAGTTGGCTTCTTGGTTGAGGCAGCACTACGTGAACTGTGGAGACTTGGTGGGTGCAGCACTCACCGTCGGTGGTGTCGGCTTCGGGGCGGTGTCTGCGGTTCTCCTCGGTACGACGCTGCTCCGCCTCCTCCTGCCGCTTCTGCACCATCGTCGCCATGCGTTCTCGCGTTGTTTTCGACATTGAGATCGAGGCGTAATCCTGCGGAATCCAACATGCGCTTTGAAGGCAGCTTTTCTTTACACATCACAAACGTGTCCACAAACACGTTTCAATCTTCAGCCGCAGGAAATGTTCTTTTTGAACGGACACAATGTTGTCAAATACGCTCGTACTGATACAAATACATTGACAAAAATTTTTTTTCTTATTTTTCCGATTCACACCTCATCATCGTCATCAGCAGACTCCTCGCCGGATAACTTGTCAAACGAGTTTTGTCTGACGCCGATGCCGTACACGCCGCGCGGTGGGTGGCGCGGATCGATCTCGCGGGAGCCGCGTCGCTCCCGCGTGGCGCCGTTCACTCGACTGTCGCTGCCCCCTGGCGTGCCCGAGTCAAACATACCTGGAAAACAACGCGTGCATGCTGGAAGGACTGGTCAGACAATACAATTTGAGTTTCTGCAGCCCGCCAGTGCATCTGAAAGCAGCAATGTGATTGACGAGTCAACAGCTCAACACCGTCTCCAGTCCTGGTTGTGTCCATTGCTCCTTGACACACTTCTCCGACGGTTGCCTCGCGACATGCATTCCTCGAAGAAAAAAAATGATTTGGAAGCTTCTGTCCACCTTTGTTCCCCAAACTGTACCTGAAACAACTTGAACCAGGGATGAGGCTGTCAACATTTGTGACGGCGGGACATCATCAAAAACACTGACTCTGCTGCCTGCTGCACGCCATTGGAACACCCAGCGCTCTCAAGTTCAGGACTTCATGAGTGAGGAATGGCAGGAACCTCTATTTCGCTTGTCCTTTCCTCCCAACTGCACACCAGCCTCGACTGATTGAGGATGATCTCAACTTACATTTTCAAGTGTCTCGCTCGTGTTCGCCAAACGCATCCTACACTGATAACGTGCGTCCAACGGCTGTGCGTCGCTGCGCATTCCTCTTCGCTGGTGATCGCAAGTGTCGTCGCATCAAATACTGAGTCGTATATCAGCAGCCACCGAGCGATAAGCAACCAATAAATACCCACCGCCGCAGTCTTACAATGCAGCACCCAATATCAATAATAATCTAGCAGCTACATGTACTCTGAACTACTGAGAACCACCAGAAGTCTGCACAACACTGTCATTAGAGACACGTGAACGATCATATTTTCCGGGCCCGTCCCATCCCAACCCGGACTGATCGATGCAATCGCGTCACAAAGATGAGATTTACCGCTTCATAAATCTGAGCGAAGATTCAACTTGAATTTTGTACTCCACGGAATTTGCCGCTGCAGAACCAAACTGGGGTCAGAAATGCACCTCGCAAAAAGTCTACTGTGCACCTGAACAAACAATTCAGCAGTGATCATGAGCACGTTGTCGTAAACAGATGATGCCTCCAGCTTTCCTGCACGTGTAAAAGAATTCACACACACACACACACACACACACACACACAATCTGACAACAGCTGAAACTAATCACCGCTGTTTCTTGTCGTGTCCCTTTTCTGTGGAGTCTACGCGCCAACACAGAGCAACGTCCTTTCAATGTTGCGCTCCTCACTTGCAGCCCTTGACAAACGAATGCTCCTGACGAACAACCATGCATGGAGTGGCAACGACTGAACCATCACAAGTGACAAAGATTTCTTGCAAACACAGCTTTCAGATTTTCAGACACACTGCCCTCCTGCAGTCAACGAACGATTGCGTCGTGTTCAAGAATCATCCACGTACTCAGCGAATCAGCTCACGCCAACCAACTTGAAAACAAAGTTGTACCAGTCGAGACCATCCGAATTTTGCAGGGAGGGAGTCGGCAGATGAGCCTCCTGACAACCAGCAGAATGCACACAACTGAAAACAGAACCTTACCAAGATTCCTTGGCCACTTTAGGGTCGTGACACAAATATCACACCAGCATGGACTGCCGATGTCAGATATGCGCACCACGCCAAATTGAAACGCTCTGCGGTGACAGCTATCTTGAATTGTTGCAAAGTATTGTCGGTTCCAAAGGTACCGCCACCCCAACCGTGCGTTGCAAGAATTCAAGACGACTGCTCCCGTACTGCCCAATGGGGTGATGCCCCCCCCCCCACTCCAAAGAAATGCCACTGAAAACAAAACCCTCCAAATTTTCCGGAAGATAACAAGGCAGTGACGATGGCTTTCTGCACGCTCTGACTTGGGCCCGACATCCACACTGCAACCTGTTCGTTTTCAAACGAGTTTTGCACGACACTGACAATCTGAACACGCAAGAGAAACACCAAAGGACAACAACCACAACAATGTCTGGAGCAGCAGTTCACCGCGGACTTCATGAGAGGGGCCAGAATTGCGGCTGAGTGGAGAGAAGGGGACTGTGTGTCGGGGTTCCTCAGGGATCAGGTCGACAAGGTACGAGGGTTCCGGGCCGGTTAGCTCTGTCCGCCCTGAACACATCGCTCCGCAGGCGCGTCCGCTCTGTACATCAGTGACCACGAAAAGTGAAGACCAGCCGTCCTGAAGGGAATGAAGCTTGAGAAGTGCACAAAACAACAAAATCAAGTTTTCTGCTTGTCAAACAAGTTTCTTCAACACACAACTGGCCACAACGGCAATTTGTCAATCTGGGAAAGACAAGCCCATCGGGCTTTCAACACAACTGGAACAGCAAAAACAGGAACTTCCATCAATGAAAGTGAATGTGAAACCTTGTTTCTGGACAACAGGAACGCTGGCAGAAGGCCGAGGCGAAGAGGAAGCTTCAAATACAACACAACAGTCTCTGAGAGCACGAACGCGAGCCCACTGCAACTCACTCTCGCAAGAACCCATCATTCTCGAGTTTTGTTCGAATTCCCCCCAACTTTGTTGATTGCACGCAAAATATGTCAGTCTCACCGCAAGGCTTGGAGCCTCGTCAGTTTTCCACTTTCTGGGGGGGTGGGGGTGGAGAGGGGGTTCTGGATTCCAAACCAGAGCATTCCTTTTCCAATCGCAATTGCGTGACACAAAAGGGACAACAAAAGCGGTGCGCCAGATGTCGTGTGACACAATCATGAGTGATAGTTGCCGGCAGAGGAGCCCGCAGAACACAGTGAACAACACCATGTCACCAGAACCTGCTCAATCGCTCACCAGTCTCTATATCGTCGAGAACTGTGTCTAGTTCATAGAACGACTCTGGCACCGGCGACGGGCACACCTCTGCAAATAAAGACTTTCATTTCTGGATTTTAGCAACAGAGCACAAAAAACGCTGGAAATACGGTGTCGCTTCGTTCCTGACACACGGGCTGAAAACACCTATTCTTGATAAAAACAAGAACCTTCTGAAGATTCCATATTCAAAGAGCGGCATTGGATAAACACCTGCGTCGTTCTTTGCACAAGAACAGAGAGGGGAGTGAAAGAAAAGGTCGACAAAATGTCGCACACCGCAGAATGAAAACAAACTGCAACTGAGATCTTCAAGAACGGTTGAACTTCAAGAACAACTCATCACTGAAACATCCGACTCACTGTTGGATCTGATCACTGAGAACCGACTCAGGACCCGACGCGCCAATTTCGAAAGCATCGGCTTGCGAAAAAGCGACTTGCAAGACTTGATGCGGTTCTTTGCAATGTCATTCGAGGGCAACGGTTCAATGTTTTGGCTTGAAGGCTGAATTTGATCTGAAAACAAGAAAGCAACTTTGGAATCATTCAAACTCTCAGACATGTGTGATTCTGCTTCATTTAATTTTCAATTGTCCGGAAGGGACACAAATTGTTCGTTTCCAACAACAAAATGAAACGTTTCGAGAATTGAACAAACTCAACGCAAACACAATGTTTGAGCAGGAAAAGGGAAGACTGAAGAGAGAAATGCCTTTCTCACGGGAAGGATCTTTAGCCTGGCACTCCTGGGTGAGCGCGGGGACAACGTGGTTCGGCTTCGGATCAGCTTTGGGCGGCGTCAGTGGTTTGGAATCTGGGTGAATGCATTTGAATGTCAACGAACACGTTCCAAAAGACTTCCAGAGAGATACAAGGACAGCACGAACACGCGCAAACCTGACAACAAAAGAAACACACACGCACATTGTTTGGCAACACATGAGAACGATTTAATCTGCAGTCCGCAGTCCCTGAACGAGCGCAATGAAGAACAACAATCACTCTATTCTGACTGGAAGCAAGCAGGCGGGGGTGCGTTGTGGTTTCACTTTTTGGGTCGCACCACCCTGTATGGGTTGGGGAGGGTATCCCACGCCAACAGAAAACGTTCCAAGCAAGTTCAGTTTTCAATATGTTTGTATTGTTTTCAATGACAAAATGTGCAGACCGTTTACTCGAAAGACAATTTTGGCCTGCAAAAGAAACGCACGTCAGATGCAGGGGCATGGTTGGTTTGTATTGCTATTCACTCAATGCCTTGGCCTGAATGCCTTGACACTGGACTTGACAACACAAGCTTTGGTGTCCCTTCATCTCATTGTATCCCTCCCAGACCTCTTGGTGTACAAACGTGATTGCAGACCAATTTCGTGCTTGGTGTTCTTGTGCTCGTACAATGAAGAAACATCACTTATATCTTGCGGAACCTGGGCTGCATGTCGTGAGTTGTTTGAACTTATGATTTACCTTTGCCATAGAGCGTAGGGATGGTGTCTTCAGTGGTATCCGGGGCCCCGAAGGCGTAGGAAGCGACGAGCGGGGACGCGAGCATGCCTGCACCAGCACCCAACACACAGCAGTCGGTGGTGGGATGACGGGAAGTAGTTGCAGTGGTGGTGGTGGTGATGATGGTGGTGAAGGTGGTGAGGTGAGAAACACAGCGTCACCAAAATGATCAGTGCAGTGGGCACTTAGTGAGAGTGAACGGAGAGTTTTGGATTCTGCAACCAATTCTTGGTGCAAGGCGAAGCTTTCGAGCCGGACGACTGGAAAACTTTGGGGGACTTAGAATCTACCTTCACACTGTTGCATCACTTCGCAGTGCTTCGCACGAACCCACGTGAGGCACGAACGACAGCGAAGGGCGTACGAACCCCAAAATCTTGTGACCTTTTGCCGCGCGAAGCAGGACCACATTCCTATGCTTACAAATTTGTGTGTTTCGTACAAACGTGATGCCCTCACAGGAATCCAGACCTTGCCCAAGAAGTGAAAAACCCCTGCGAGTTGGTGAAACCCCAACTGGTGAAGGCACCCTGCCCTTGGCCGATGATCCCTGCCACCTCCAAGTTTGTGAACAGCAACACTCCACTGGTCGGCAACGCTGCGCGCGGCCAGAGTTGGCTGCCTTGGAAAACAAATTCCGTTTGCTGTTTTCTGGTGATGTTCAGCGTGAAGAAGCCTCACATGCTCCACAAGCGAACAAAAAAATCTTACTTGCGGGAACATGGAACTTACACGCAACTTTGACTTGAATTCTGTGGAAAATAATAACCCGAGACCTTTCGTGCAAGGATACACAAACGTGCAGGTGTCTTGTGTGTTTGCAAAAGTGATCGGAAATTTCACAAGTCCGCACCTGCACCACAGGGATAAACTGACAATCACGCCTTCTTCCCAGAACGTCTTCCGTTATTTTCGTGTCGAAGGAGCAAATCGGAACAAATTTCACACCGGTACACACCGACTCAACCATGGAACTCTTGACCTTTGACCACACGTCATCTTGGAAGACAAAAAAAAAAAAAAAAAAAAAGTCCGATTTTCGGAGAAATCGGCCTATAAAAAACACCGAGAAGTCACTGTCGCCTGTAACTGTTTACCGTGCCGCCTATCCAGCTGGCGGACACGCCGCCGGTGACGCGACGCCGCCGAGCTGGGGAGCGGGTCGCGCGGCGCTCGCTGGCGCAGCAGGCGGTCGGTACGCGGCCGTGTCGTCGTCCGCGGCGCCGCGTCAGCCTCATTGTGGAAGACGGCTGGTGACGAGTTCCGACTGCTGCTGGCACTGCACCCCATCAAGTTGCACATCCCCTGCCCACGCAGCTGCTTTCGTCCACAAAACACCACACTCCTCGCGTCATTCTCAAAGCTGGAGTCTGATCACAGGAAAACTAATTTCCTTCCACTATCACAATCACTGTAAATTTCTCCCATGTTAGCGTCGTAAACGCTTGCGTCTCTATGTTGTGATCGTGTCAGCATCTTGAAAGAGATCCGACCCATTTTTGGGGCAGATTAATCCTCGACCACTTGTTATCTGTGTGAAACGGAGTTACTCTTTTTATCTCTGGGTGTTCCGAGCAACACACAGTTCCACCTTGGCATCTCATCTCTGAGCAGAGGACACTTGATCACGTCTTCAAACTTCATGAGATTGATGACGTTATGCAACAAGCGGAGGAACTTGTTTTAATTCGTGCTTTCACCACTGTTTCCTGGCAACAGCTTTTCTCAGCATTCTACACTGCAACCGTTCCCAGTCGGGCATGCTTCAATGCTGTTTTTCGAACATCTGCATGCCTTTCAACACAGCAATTTGTTAACAAAGTCCACAACAGCACCAATCACTGTCAATACATAAATGCAGCTTTCAAGGACTTCAGCTACCGATGTGATATGCAGGCGAATGAGCCTGTGTGCGGAGACATTCTGACCGTTCAACCTGTTGATTCAGTCAATTATTTGAGGTCTAAAATGAGTGTGCACGGAGAAGCACCTGAAAAGGTCAATCAGTCTTTATCTCGCAACTGTAATTCCGCCCACGTGCAAGGAAATGATGAAGTTCCAATATGTCTTGCGTATGTGGATCTTTTTCTCCAGCATTTTCCCCAAACTTCGTGGTGCTTCCTGTTTCTGGGTGTGAATTGACTGGCAAACAGAAACACCAAGTCCCCAGGGGTTGATCACGTTGCATAACATGTCTCAGAAAAACTCAACAAAGAAAATGCAAAAGCAAACTCAAGTCTGAAGCCAACACCTGGGACAGAAAACCTTCAAACCAGCCAGCTCCCTGACGGGACACCTGATGATGTCATGTGTTGACTTATTCGAATTGCATCAAATGCCATTCAGCAATCAGCTTTGTTTGCTCGGGACTTTTATTTGAGTTTGAGTCAATAGTGAAGCTGCGAGTCCATGTCAATTTAACAGGCGCACAACGGCTTTCGAATCAGTGGTTGGAAGCGACAGGCGAGAACTGATTCAAAGAAGGGGAAATTTGAATTCTGTTTGTCTGAAAGGAAATGCAACAGACGACATGTTCCACAAACATCTCTTCGTACAACGCGGTGTTTCTTCAGTCTAACGTTTCATGCGCGCGTGGGCTTCGGTGGCGCAAGTGGATCGGTAACTGCGCCACAGGGGAAAGACAGCGCACTGCTTCTGCCGCAGAAGGGCATGGAGCCAACTCGGACATTTTTTAGTCAGTCATTCATTCAAAGTTCACTCTTAACCAAAGGCAAATGAACCCACTTTTTTGTGTGTCATGATCTGTGACCAACTGTTGTGTACCGCAAAAGACAACGAAACTCTCTTCAACACTCGCCCACCTAACCACTGATCACACAGGAATTCTATTGATTTGAACCTTTCTTCCACTGGTTTAGATTTACACACATCGCAAAACATGACGCTGCATTAAGTTGAGATGCATAAAAGCTAAAATCAACATCTGTCGTCATCCACATTCCTGAGTTCACCACAAATTTGCCCAAACATCTGGAGATTTTCGATTTGGCAAACTTTTTCAAATTGCGTACTTCTTTCAACTGCGTATCTATGTCAGTTTATCCCCTTTGTGCGAACACGGTGAAAGTGATGGGCGATATGGTGGGTCGTGCAAAATTAAAATCTGTGCGCGCGCACAAAGCGGGAAGACCGAGGGGCGCATTCCATCAGTGAAGACCTGCATAAATGCTGCAAGTCTCAAGTGTGTGCGAAAAGGACTCACTTTTGGACGGGCGGCGGCGGTCGCGAGGTTTCCCGGCATAAGTCGTCGGTTTCGGATCCATCACTTGGGCGTCGTCGTGGTAACCGCGTCCAACAACCTGGATATTACAGTTCACACTGATCCTGCAGTCGTTTGTGGGAACCAGACGACCGTGGTGGAACTTCCATTTCAGACTGTGATCTTCGTCACTCAATTGCAAACATGGAACAGTTTTGGGGCACAGTGTTGCGTGCGTTATGAGCTCTACCAAGACGTTTTGTCAGAATAAAAAGTGTTGAAAACATCCAAAGTGTTTGTTCGCTCACTTGAACGTCAGCGGCCTTGTTGGGTCTGAAGGTCACCCCGCCCATTGGTTGGAAATCGAAATGTTGATTGTTGTTGAGCTCTGTGTCCTTCTGCAAGGCACGACCGTTCGCTCGGGCTCTGTCGACGTCTGATGAGATCTCAGTCCGCTTGCTGCAACACAACAACATTTGGTTTAGTCACGGTCACACGTCGGGCTGTTTTGCTCGAAACACTGTGCGGGATGCGCAAATGTGTCCTACTCGCCTTCACTGCGCATCTTGTTGAGAGAGACGCACATTTTCTTATTGTGTTGAATATGGTAAGCTCGAACGAATGCAAATTGTTGGCAAGTCACAAGGCGAACTCCGACTTGGTCGAGCAAGAACCTTCCCTTTGTTTTTGTTTCATAACAACTAGGTTTTTCAAGGTAAATGTTGTGACGATCGTTAGGCATCGATACAACAACCAACGCAAGCCGCCGCGTGGGGACTCAGGTCTCATGCTGGCTATCGAACAAATACCTTCTCAGTTGTGGCAACTCACCACACATGCAAATAATGTTTCATTGACTGGATACCAAAATTACGCGTGAAACAGAAAGCCAACACACTCGTGGTCCTTCTCTGGAACATCATGCATATCTTTTACCATTGCAGCAATGTTGTCTTTCGGCTGGTTTTCTGGTCTTTGTTCCTCACTTGTCAAGCCGACCGTTGTCGTGTCACCTTGTCATGGAAATGGGGAAAGATGTGCTCCCCTCTTCCTCAACGCCCCAGCAGCTCTCAGCAGGAGCGGAAAGACCTCACCTCTTGCGGTGCAGCGCAGGGTCGTCCATTTCATCGCCGTCACGCAGGGAGTACACGCCTCCGCCGCTGTCGTCGTAGAGGTCGACGGGGCTCGGCGAGCGCTCCTCCGCCTGTCGGAAGATCTTGGCCGCCTTCTTCTTGGACGCGCTATGCCGGATCTGACGCAGGCTGTCCAACATCTGTGACAATCAAATACAGATGACGAACAGTGTCAAAATCCAAAGGGGTTTCCATCTGTTCCAACTGAGAGAGAACTTTGTCCCAGACGGAACGACCAAAAACTACTTCAAAAGCTCATCGTGATTTTTCGGCAAGATAAAGGGCAGGAGTGTGTGCCACGCAGTTCAAATCACTGTCAATTTGAATTGCTCCTCCCCTTCCTCAGCGTGTTTTCTTCTGGAAAAAATTTTTTCAAGCAACAAGCGTGGTGTGTATCTTGAAGCCTTGCTGAACGGAGCACTGACCTCCTGCCCGTCCTCGCGGGTGCGGCGCGGCGCGTCGTCGTCGTCGCGCGACACCGGGATCGGCGGCACCTTTCGCCGCGATGCCGACCCTCGCGCCAGCGCCGGCTTCGTCGGGATGGGAGACGTCTCCGTGAGCCCGCTTTTACCTGCAAAACAGCGGGGGCACTGCAGGTCCACTCACGAGAGCACTTCTCAATCCAGATCCTTCCAGGAATCCAGCCACCCAGCTGTATGTACCTCGTTCACTACCTTTCAACTGACACAAAATCAATGCTGTCACTTTACACGGCCGTTGATGAAAGACTGTCGTCCACTTTGAAGCGGTGTTTTTGTTTTCAACGTTTCAACGTCTGCAGGCCACCATGGCAGAGAGGCCGGGAATCATACGTAATTGCCGGCTTCCTCATCCGTGTGAATGTTTGCATTTTTTCACTCACAGTGTTCTGACATATCACAGGGGCTTTTCTTGTTCCTCTTGTGTTCGTGCAACATTATTCTGAACAGGAATAGAGCGGGGAACTTGTGAGTCAATAACGAACGTGATGTCTTCAGACGAAACTTTCCAATACTTCAAACGACCAGTCTGTGCTGCACGCCCAGCCGACAGGTATGGCCAACAGAAACATCAAGCACTTTGTCACACAGCTCTCATCGGATGAACAACTCAAATCAAATCAAAACTCACAGCAACGAACATGTTTGACAGTACGAAGCCGATTGTCATTTTCATTAGGCTGTTTTAGCAGGATGCTCCGTAGCCGTAAAACGTACACGTAACACGTAGCTTGCAGATGCAACTCCCCTATTCTAGAAGAGTCCACAGAAGTAAAAACAGACAAGTATTCACACTTTTTAGGTGATTTGAGGTGGGTTGCACGATTTGAGCCAAATCAGTGCGAGTCAAATCGAAGCACCTATAGGCAGCGTCTTCCAAAAGTATGTCAGCAGCAGTTTCATGGTCAAGATGAGAATTGATTTAAGACCTTTTGGG
>JAAUXT010108945.1_pt1 | contig 14709 bp, 14 predicted proteins | sample 7278171 | NCBI WGS metagenome assembly JAAUXT01 (sample SAMN14350112, study PRJNA611818) | marine sediment metagenome | isolation source: surface marine sediment (1.8m) | place: French Polynesia: Moorea | collected 2018-08 | reverse complement strand
TGGCCGCCATAGGCCTCAGCCAATCACAGGGCTGGAAATATTCAAATGGACCAATCACAGGGCTGGATTCACTGTCGTCCATATGTCGCCTCAAGTAGGGGCATCTTCTCTCCAGAATCCATTATTGAAAATTACCAATCATTTCCCTCGAATTCGCACGTGGGTGTTTACGAGTATTGCCATTCATTCGATCAAAGGGCGCGTGCTTGAGGAATGGGCGTGGGTCCGTGCGGCGTCGGCGCGTTTACAGTGTGCACGACTCGTCAAAGGCAGCAAAACTGCAGTGATCTGCCAAGTCACTCAAGTTTTGAAGATCAGATCTCAGTTGAGGGGGGGACTCGTCATATTGAACTCTTCAAATGTGAGAAGAGAAACTGATGATGGAAGAAAACTTCACGTGCTGTGGTCTTTCCGCCGTTGCGTCCAAAATGGCTCTCGCGGCTTCACCCCAGAATAAACTAATAGCATGCAGGGAGAAGCATCTCAGGAACTGGTGAAATTAATAGCATTAAGTGAACAAAGCTCGGTGGAAATCACGAGTAATGTAAACTGGCATCCTCCTGGTATAGGATTCCATAAACACAGAAATTGGATTCAGATCTAACTCGATTCGTTTCTGTTCAGGAAGAATCGCAATTGCACAAAGGAACACGAAACACGTAAAGCACTCGTCGTGCAGCTGCGCACACCTCGACGTGTAAACGCATTGCCCATCTGGGGATCTTTCAGTTGAGGGATGCGGTTAAATGTTGCGCGCAACAAGACTATTGTGACGGATGCCAGTCATCAGTTGACCTCATCTGTTGACAGACTCGAATGGAACTTGAAACTCATTCGAACTTTGAGACCTTTGAAATCGGGCATTTACAATTTATTCATTTTGGTCAATGGAGACCACCTGAACCAGGTTCAAGGACCTCAACACAGTCTTGGTTCCCAGCCACCAGAGGGAGTGAACCACATCAGCAAAAAAAAAAAGAAACTGAACATCTGCCTCCATGAACGAAGGGCAGTACGAGAGACCAAAGCCCCCAACATCCGCATCCGCCAGTCACCCAAAAATTCTACGCACGACAACAACTCAGCATAAATGTTCACGCCTCCCATTTTTATCACGTGTTCATGGCTCCTGTTCAATAAAAGCGCGTCCAGACGGAAGTGCAGTTTGAACTGAAGGTTTTTACAATAATTGACGTTGAAGATAACAGAGAGAACTAATGTGTGTGTTACGTGAATGGATGTCATTACTACGGCTTTTGTTCCTTACATTGTGAACACGCTGACTCACTTAATGTTCTTGTTCTCTGCGGCACAGTCGGCTTGAAATTGGTCAGAAACATGAAGATCCCCAGGGGGACGTTGAGCACTCTTCATTGAGAACTTGTCAGAAATAAGGTCTGAGTCTTCTTCTGATGTGGCATGCATGTGAACAAGACCTTGTTCCCGTAACACACTTGGCCATACACGTGTCAAGTACACGAGTGATGACTGGAATCACCGGTGACTCCAGATTACGTCAGCTGCTTCTGCCCACGCAGGAACTTCCCGTCCGAGAGAACTGAAGTGCAGAAATCAAAAATATAAAAGGGTTATTTTGGACCGCGCCATGTTTTCTTGCGACACTGAGGACATTTTGTTGCGCGAAACGCGCGTTCAGTCGCAGACCTTTCACAGTGTGGAAGGCACCAAAATGACTGTTGGTGGTAAACCAACCTTTCTCCCCTCGCGGGTGTGTGTTTATTTGCTGAAGACGCTAAGCACGCGAACTGGAGGACAATGAACTGTAATGTGACCACAGATGGAAATATCGTGTTTTCCACGATTGCCGCAAGCCTCCCTCCTCAGCCTGTCCCATCCACCGCGGAATCCCACACGCGGCTCGCGCCCAGTTATGCAAATACGCAGAAGCGAGCGAGTCGCTTGACTAATTTGCAGGAACAATTCGGTTCCCTCGAGTTGTTGTCCGGCTTCAAGGAGAGTTTCTATCAAGGCCCAATCCAACCGGACAGCCACGCGAAAGTTCGACAGGACAATTGAACGTATTTCGGATGCGAGTCGAATCCACTCGTTCACACCTGGGTGACGGGGGTGTTTCAATTCAGCTTCATTATTTGTCCATCGGTGTCCTGTCCAGCTAATTTTTGTCTCATCAAATCTGCTGAAAGTCCCTACTCTCCAGTCCTTCGACCACGTTCGCGTCTTGCGCGTTGTGACGGTTATCACGTTGTCATTGTTGGGTTTGGGCACTGCTTGGCATTGTCTTCTGTTTCCCCTTCTTTTCAGTCACCCATTCTTTGCTGTCCCATTGTGCGTGTGTCTGAGTTGTTATTTCACTACAGCTTCATCCTTTTCTGTCAATTGTGACATTTCACTGAGGAATGTGTTTTTCATATGGAGACAGAGTCAGGTTTCGATTCACACTTCAGTTACGGACGGACACCACGGCTCCACAAAAGGACAGAATGTGTTTAAATGACGTAAGTTGAAAATAGATAAAGTTCACCCATAATTTCAGACGGAGTCTGTCTGGACGCAATCAGGACGTCTCCAAGATGACGTCTCCAAGGTGACGTGACAGCGCGTCCAGCGGCTGGATTAAGAGGGAGACTCCATATCCTGTCGCGTCAGACTTTTTGTTTCGCAAGCCAAAATAATAGGTCTATTGGGTGACTGCTTTCGTGACACCAGAAAAGTGGAGAATTATGTTGGTCCGTCAAACAACACCCACGTTACGTGTTCGCTTTGCGCTTCAAGGTCTTTCCCGAAACCGGAGCTCGATCCACGAAGTCTGCTGGAGTTGTTCTGAAATGCCAGAGTAGAATGCCAATAACTGATGTCCCTGTAGTGTCTGGGTCTGTGTAAGTGATTGCACAACTGCTTTTTGTCCTCTGCAAGGTTCTAAATTTTCAGAAGATTACTCGGCGGGACGGTAGAAACTTCTGAACCCGTCCGTAACTTGCTGCAGCAATTGTGAAAGGGCAACACAGAGCAGCGGCTGTCTCCAAACCCCCTTTGGATGTGTTTCTGCAGAAATTAGAAAGCAGAACACAAGAAAAGTTTCCCCAGAGTTTGGCCAATTTGCCCAGTCATTTGTCAAGCGCTATCAAATATTAACGCGGCGCCGGCCCTGGGACCAAACTGTCAGGCCACGATGCGAGCACCGCATTTGAACGACGTGAACTCCGCTCCTCCACCTCAGAAGAACCTCGGGCGTCTTAGTGATCAAAAGTCCTGCAGCGCCACACACGACAAGCGTCAGGCCTGAATTAGGGTTGAACGTGCTGAGTAAAGCTCTAAATATGGAACAAAGACCACAGACCCTGGACATCTTCAGCATGTTCCGGGTGCAGGGGTCCCGAAGATTCTTTCCTGAGTAAATCAGGCGTAGAACCATCCTGTACATCCAGAGGTGAGCAAGAAATGCCAAGCATTCGCATGAGGAAGATTCAAACTTTTGATGGTTGCGTCTGATCATGAAAATGCCACATTTTTGCGTCTCGGCTTCAATCCCGTTGGGCGGTGTTGGGGTCTGTCACTGAGATTCCCGACGTCAGGTAATGGGTTCCGGTCAGCATGTGATCCTCGAAGGATGCAAAACAACTAAATTTGTAAATCCTGCGCAAGATGGTTCTCAGTATGATCTCATTTGGAGACACAGATTCCGGACCACATACTCTTGATGGACAGGAACTACGTGATCGTCACAACCAAGCATCAAATGTCGGGACAGGTTGTGGAAGCGCCACACCATTCTTGCCACACCCCGAATCAGAGAAATCTGTATCACTGGGCTCCGTCATTCGTCCCTGAACAAACTCTTCTGAAATGTCTTCGCCACTGCCGTTTGGCTTCACTTTTCTCTTTGGCGGAATTGAGACAGAAACACAATCGGAAGAGCACTCAGCAGCGTCGAACACAGCCGTTCCGTCTCGAGTATCCCGGGATTTTGGGACCTGGAGGCAGAGCGCTTGCGACGCGAAGAAAACGTTCGCGGCTGCAAAGCTCGGTTCTAATTGAATCAGTCCAAAGTGGTCCTTTTTGCAAACCCACCAAGTGTCATTTGCCCATCGGCTACAGAAATGCGCTGAGTTGACCGGAATGAGCTCAGTGCCATGGCGGTCGCTGCTGCGTGGACGGTGCTGCACAGTTGAGCAATTGGGGTCTTCTTGACATTCATCTGCCTTTGTTTGTTTGACGCTCTGCATGGAACGTAAAACCCTCCCTTTGGTGGACTGACATGAGCATCGGCTACGTTCTGAAAAGTCACTCGTTGAAGCAGCACTCAGAACTTGAACTCTTGGTTGGGTAGTGGAGAAAAAAGATTACAAGAAACAAGAAACAGGGAAGTTGTGAAGCGAAAACCTGGAATGATGTCCGTGACAAATGTGGGGCATAGACTCTTCCAGCATGGAAAATCAATTATCATTTCAGGCTTCTCATTTTGCGATTTGCTTGGGCAAGCTCTGAAAGCATTGCTTTGTGCAGCAAGGCCGGGCACAACCAATTTGTGGAACTTTCATTTGCTTCGCCTCGGCATGTCTCAGTTCGCCAATTTCTCAGATGCGTCTTTTGTCGCGAAACCGAGACAATTGTTCCACCCCTTTTGTAGATGTTCCTTTGGTGCTTGAAATTCCTGAAGCTTTCAACACATCCTCTTTCGAGCTCCACTGCGCGAGATTGTAGCAGGAACCTCTGTGCTTCAGTTGCAGTTCTTACAGCTCAGAACCCGCTGATAAATGGCATTTAATATGGTTTTAAGCTGACACTTGGAACAACCACTAATGAAGTTTCCTGGGACCCTGGGAGCAGCTACTTACAAGCGAACCCGTCTCGAGGACGAGCGAGGCTCCTAACTTACTCAGGCATCAAATTTCAAACCAGCGCGACCACCGTGGCAGCAACAAGCAGCATCTCGAGTGCCTAAACGGTAATCAGTCACTTACGCAGAACGGTTTCACGGGATTTGAGACGATCAGGGAGGGAGACTGGAAATCCGCAGCAGCCACCAATGATGAAGAAGGTTTCGTGTGTGAAACCGCGGAATTTTGGACTCGGTTTTGTTCAAGAAATAGGAAGATTTCACTTGCTCCTCAGAACACCACGGAAATGTCTGTGAAGTTTCTGATCTTCCTCCTGGAGTTTCCGTGATGCAAAGTCTTGGCAGTGTGTGTGGATGTATAACTCGACAGTCCCAGAGGATGATCAAACCACAAACCTTGCGTGTGAATTCTGGCAACTTTTTTGCCGGTCAAAACAGATGACTTGCTCCAGTCTTGCGAAAAACATAGCAAGCTGTTGCTGAGTGCGATTATTTAGAAGCTTCATTACTTGAGCCACAGCACTGAATCATGCGCAGGAACTGAGCAGAATGCTCATTGGGGAATTTGGTTCAACCGGACGCGTGTGACGTCCCCGGATTTATTTGGACGTCTTCAATTTGCGCGACTTATTTGCAAAATAAAACATTTGCTGACCCATGATCCACTGCTAAGCTGAAAATAATGCTGTGGCGGATCCGGAGAGCCAGTGACCAGGACCCCTTGACCCACCCTTCTCTTACAAATCTGAACAAAAACTGATTTGATTCTGCGCCATTGGACAATTTAGTTTCGTCTGGTCCCTGACGCTGCCTCAATTCCTGGATTCATGATAATTTCGGGGGTTGGGGGGTTGGGCACGAAAAACCATCTGTTTACCTGTAGTCCTGGAGAAGAAAATCAGCAAAACGCGTGCGCTGAAGCTGAATGATTCACTTGTGTTCTCAGAGAATTTATTTCAAGATTGTGAATCCAGTGAGTCAACCTGCACTCTGACGTCCTTGACAAAATAATTCATCCCAGTGGAAAAGTGTTCACAAGCCTTGATTGTCATGGACAAGAATTGTTCAGCACGGTTTGGGCTGCGTCAGCTTTGAAACTAATTTTGCCTGTGCACAGTTTTACACTGATTAAAGCCCGCTTTATGACACACTTCAAACGATGATCCAATCCCGCGGAATGCGCAATGTAGCAATTCCTCGTAACACAGCAACCTGAACCTGCAAGGAAAATCTGGCGACTTTCCCAAAGCTTCGCGCGAAATAACCTCAGGTGTGAGAGAGAACTGGAGGAAAAAAAATTCCGCACAGAAATCTGGCTTGGCGTTCGGGCGGTAATCGAGTGATTGATGGCTATGGAAAGCGGAACTGGCTGCACTAAAACTCCTAATTAATCTGCAGATGAACAGCGACAGACTTTCTGCGGAACACGTTCATTTCTCACCAAAGCGAAATGGAAAGCAGCGACTTTATTCTCGTTAAAGTTTTCCGTGTAGTCTCGCAGCGCCGGGGTTCGACGCAAAGCCCAGTGGTCTCGTTAGGTAACTTCGCTAACGTGGAGCTGTTAGGACATATTTCCCCAGGCGGACCGCGGGATAAATCAGCCGGTCTCCAGGTGATGTGTGGCGGCCAACTAACCCGGAAAGGTAACTCACGCTGCCTGCAATGGGTCAAGTCCGTTTCCAACACGAACAAAGGAGTCACCAAGCCCTCGTCCAGGCAAAGATCTGGAATTGGTTGCCTCTTTCATTGGCGTTATTTGTCCGTGTGCAGCAGTCTTGTACACGTGTGTTCAATCATTCGCGGAACAATGTTTCGCAAATTGTCAGAAACCTACGTGCATGGTCCTGTTCCTCAGCTTTGTGTGGTGACAAATTTCGAAGGCAATTGTCTGCACGTCGAAAACAAATAAAGCCACCCCAGCTTCCGTCTCAGAGAAGGTCTTCGAGAACAATTTCTCGTCCCGGCGAATGTCAACTCTCACACATACACACGCACACACGCAGAGAGAGAGAGAGAGAGAGAGAGAGAGAGACAGAGAGAGAGACAGAGAGAGAGACAGAGAGAGACAGAGAGAGACAGAGAGAGAGACAGAGAGACAGAGAGACAGAGAGACAGAGAGAGAGAGAGAGAGAGAGAGAGAGAGAGAGAGAGAGATGCACATAACGTTTCTGTCAGTTTTTGTCAGGCCTGTCTTCAAAAGTGCATATTAATTTATTTGCGTCGCAGTTTTTCATCAATGCACAACATCAGTGTTTTGCGGCTGCATACTCAACTGCTGGGGCAAGATGACTTCGAAGAAATTGGGACCAAACTCGTCCTCTTCCACAGCTTTCAGGACCCGTTGCCTTTGCGGGAAAATTTACACCAGCACCTGTCGAATCTAACACAACAAGTCCCTCCGGGCCCATATTTCCGCACAAGCCCGTTTCTGACCCCAGAATACTAATTTTCCCGGGAAGTTTTGTTTGTTAGCTTCGTGTATCTCCGGAAAAGCAAGCCGAAACAAAGATTGGGGAAAGGAAAGTCATTTTCTCGAGACAAAGAAAGCAAATCCCCCTCTTCAGCGGAGAAATGGCTGTTGAAAAGACACGGATGCTGCTTGTCTGACTGGTTCCTGTAACTAAACTGAGAAATGTGCAAAACGATTCTTCACTCCACAACTGTATCCGGAGCTAATAAACGATGCTGGGAATTGAAAAATTATCTGTTTTCAGTGAGAATGTTTTTCTTGATACCCTCGTTCTGGGTCTCAGATTTTGCCTCCGTTCCAGTGTTCTGCTCAAAAAAGTCACGTTTTTGTCAAAGGACAAGTCGTTTTTTGTTTAGGTTTTGTCAGGGGGGCAAGTGTAACGTTTCCAAGAAGTACTCTGAACCAAAAGACAAACGGGATAAAACAATCCTGCCACGCAAGGCAACTCAAGCCAAGTTCAAAGGAAATTGCCTCCTGCACGAAAACACAAAGATAACCCTGCTGCACCGATCCAATTCAACGGCGAAAAGTTCACATCTACTTCACAAACGAATGTTGGCAGGGAAGGATAAAACTTTGAAAGTTTTGAAGGACTGATTTGCTTCATGTGCACCTGCAGGTGGCCTGTGTGCGTGAACAGGGTGAACCGTGCATTCCAGGTGTACAAAGAAGTGCGGTGTTCTGCATATTTTCCAAAGCAAAATCTTCGTCCCCTGGTTGGCATTGTTGGTATTGCTGCCTGGTGGCACTTTGCCATTTGCCTTTCAAATGATTGCCGTTGTCGAGTTCGCTCTTCACCACATGAAAGTCCTTTCAGGAGCATTGAATCTAAGTTAGAAACCACATAGTTCAGGGAAGCAAGCTGTGCATGTGGGATCTTTACGTCTGTGTCTCTGGGTTAATAGACCAAGTCAATTTGTAAATGTCAAAAAACTTGGCAATTGGACTGCTTCTAAATCCAAGCGATGCGACAGCCGCATATGGAAAGCCTAATTTATGGGAGTTTGTGGTAAGAGCCGCGCACGGGCGTCACCTGCCCCAGTTTCGGACTCCACACTGGGACCCACGCTGCAGATCGTAAAGATTTCCAACTTTTATCTGCAACTGCTTTACCGCCTCGTTTTTTACCAAGGAAATATTTGAATCCTGTACTTCTATGACCCGGTTCTTCAAACGTGAAACGCTTTTTGTGAAACAGCTGGAAGGCGGAAAATTTGCACCTGACACCTTTTGAAGAAACATCGCCCGTAAATTCTGCTGCTGCGCGCAGATTCTAAATGGGTGTCATGTCGAAAACGGGATTCAAATTTGTTTTCCATTTTCATCTCTGCAGGCTCTCTTTGAGTCGGCAATAAGATCAGTGTGATGGATATTCCGTGTCGCTTGCAGCTACAAAGGTGAAATCAGCGTCGGGTGAAGAGGCTCCAAGGTTTATTGAATGTTGTCTGATTTGAAGCTCTGGCGGGTTCCAGTCGAGCCCCACAACTGTTATCGTTTTCGTGCTATCTCAGCGCAAGCAGGAGAAAGGGAAATTGCAATATCAGGTATTTCCATGCAACGATATTTGCAACGCGTGGTGTCATATAAAAATCCTTATCTGCGCCTGTCCTGGGCATTGTGAGGCAGAGGGTCTGTAGCCAACCTCAGAAACGCGATAAAGTTGTGGAGGAGTCTGTGCATGAAGCCGAAACCGCCAGACATGGCCCCGTGGAGAACAAGCTAAACTTGTCGTCACAATAAAAATGACGCGTCTGGAAAATGTGGGGCGGTCGAGTTCTGAAAGACTGACCCACGGGACGCCGAGGGACAGAGACGGACGAGAACTTGGACACATATTCTCCACGTGAGAAACCAAAAGCAGTATAAAAACGATTGATTGTCGTCTGGTTTTGTCTGGAAACAGATGCGGAACGCAAGTTGGGGAGACACTTCCGGGAACACTCTGGAAAAGTTGAAGCCTTGTTCTGAACACAGCAGCGCGTTCTCACACAGTGGGTCAAACAGATCCACTTTCCACCAGGTCCTGACGTGTAAATGTTCACAAACGTTCGAATAAGGAGGGTTGAAATGGCAGACGAACGGGTTTCGAGAACAATGGTTGTGACGTTCAAGAACAAATCACTGTGTTTTCTCGACACTGCAGCAGAACACAGAGTCGGAGAAGCGTTGAACACGCAGTTGTTTGTCGGTGAAGCGAACAAGAGACAAAGTTCAGGAAAGGAAACCACTGTCCCAAATGGACAAACGGGATTAGTCTCGCGTCCCCTGGAAAACAGGTCATCTGTGTGAAATAGAAAGACAGATAGGACAGAAGACATTTGGAATGTCGGAAAGAGATTTTGGCGACAAATATCAGCTCTGATATATCAATATAAACCTCTTGGGGGATCGCGACTCTGCGGCATCCAGATTAACCTTGCCACATCCCATCTGGGCTCCGTGTGGAAACTCTTCTGCTGGTTTGCGTTTCCCAAGCACGTTCTCATGCGGGACAACTGGGTTCTCCAGATCGCTCTTTGCGAGACAAATACCCCACCCAACAGGATCGCAACGCTCTAGCTGCCGTCCATACCAACCTCTCAAGCCAGATTGGCGAAGATTCCTGGTGGACTCAAAAAGGACTCAGTGTCCTGCACACTTATTCTTGAAAATTGTCAGCTCTGATTTTGAACATCCGACAAAGAACTCGGAGTCGCTTGCGTTGAATGTTGTGCGCACCGTCAGTCATGAAGAACACAAGACTGAACATTTATTGCACTGTTCCAGAGAGGCAACAAACTGTGTCGACATAAACATTCAAAAGACTGCCTGGAGAGGAAAGTTTTGTCCTGTTTTTGACTTGTTTTGACGACTGAAATATTTTTGTTTGCAGCTGTGATGCGCGCCCCTTCTGTTTCGGTGTGTGACAGCACAAAACGTGGGTGAATTTCCCGCTTCAGGCCACCTGAGCTGTCGTTCACACAAACAAGGTGCATTCATCACTTCATACCCTGGTGCACCTTGGTCGCAGACCTCAAAAAGCAGGCCAGTCGTCTGCATCGGATGTCGCAACTGTTGCGTGCACTCGGCGTGAAAGGGTTTTCTCTGAAACGATACACACCTGAGAATCAGCAATTTGTCGCAAGAAATGAATATACGAAGGAAGGCAGCGTTGATAACTGGTAAGTGTAGGAGTGTCCTCAGATCAAAGATTTGGCAATTGTTTTATTTTGGTGACAAAACGTCCAGTGTGAGTGTGAATGGTAGACAGCAGACACACGACAGGTGTACTCGTAGTTGTGGTTGACAATGGTTCTGCACATTGTGTTGTGGGTGCATCCTCTTGGGTTTGGAGGTTCCTCTGGTTCTATGGCGGTGCTAACATTGGAATCACGAACGCTGTCATTTCTTTTCTCACTTCCTTTGACCTGAATCCCTTTTTGAAATTTGGTCACAAGAATGGATCTACATGCAGACTGGTACCAACACAGGCGTGTGTGGTGCTATATTTCAGGAGCAAGTTCCGGCATTGGTCGGGCCACCGCCGTCGAGTTCGCCAAACATGGAGTGAAGGTGGCGATCGCGGGGAGAAGGGCTGAGAAACTGGAGGAGACGGCTCAGCTCTGCTACAAGGAGGGACTCAAGGAGAAAGATGTAAGTTTGCACTGATGCCAAATGCCCAGCTGCTCTGGAACGTGGAAATTGTGCAGATAGTAACAATCAAGTCCAGACTGAATTGAGCTTTTGAAAGCCTGAGTCAAAACCACATCCATTGGCATGTGGAAATTTTGAGACGATGATACTTTGACAATCGTGCCTGGGGGAGCAAAATGATGAGACACGGGCTTTTCCAGATAAAATGGCAAAGCACCTACTGAAAATACCATTGTGATCCTTGTTGAGTGTTGAGCCATATTGGGCTGGCATAAATAAATGCCAGACCCCAGTGTTCCTTTGGTTTCAGAACCCACCTGAAATTACCAGAGAACCCTTGCAATGCCACTCAGAGCTTTCTTGAGCATTTGACGTTTCAGAGTTGGGATCTGAAATCACCGGATGCCAGAATCTCCCAGTTTCAGGTCAATCTGAAAAGGCTGGGCACTCAACAAGGTTTGGAGGGGGTGTCTGGTCATTGCAAATGATCCTGAAACGATCAGACACCCGAGTCGTCGGGTTGGGGTATCTGACTATAATCTCACCTTCTGGGGGTGGAGTTCCACCCCTTTAACAAAAACAGGTTCAGCGAACGTTCTTTCGAATATTTTCTGACTTCGGAAAGTTCAAAGTAAATCCCATAACTTTCAATTTTCAGGTGTTTCAGTTCCTGGGAGATTTGAATGACGTGGAAAAGTGTCACAAACTGGTGGATCAGACCGTGTTGCACTTTGGCGAATTGGACGTCCTGGTGAGACACTATTTGTTGCTCCCCGCCTTGTTCCCTGATGGGGAGGTGGTCTGTTGACCTTTGCAGGAGGATCATCTGACAAAAGTTCTTGATTCAGACACATTTGAGCATATCTGGTGTGAATCGGCCGTGTCACCCCAAACAGACTCTCATGTTGACGATTACTGGCCCGACTATCGGTATTGTTTTTCGTTTGGTAAAGAACACAAACACACTCCACAAGCATGAGTGCAGCACTGTATCCTCTCAAAATCCAGTGACACTTGGGGATCATGCAGGTTCGTTGGCTTTAGATATCATAAAATGGTTGGATGACCCTCATACAAGGGCAAGATGTTGGTGCCCAGGTCTTGACATTCTTGCAGGTGAACAATGCTGGAACAGGTCATGGCAAACCCCTCATGAAGTGCGAGCTTCGAGATTACAACAAAGTTTTCAACATTCATGTCAGAGCCGTATGCATCATCACACAGAGAGCATTATCTACCCTGGTGGCAAACAAAGGTGAGGTGACCTCAAAGCTCTGTTTTATTGTTCTGTCCTTGAGTTCGGTCCTTATCCCACGATCAACAGACATCAGTCTGCTCCACAGGTGGAGTACTCTCCGGCGATTCTCCAGAATATTGAACTGAATCCGTTTTTCCAGTTGTGGATGACTCTGAGTACACCGCGCCTGTCTCTCTGATTCTGGACATTCCGGGATCCGAACAGCAATCTGCTCACATCTGGCTGTCACAGAATAAATAAAACAAAGAAATTTGGAAGGGTTACGTTTTGCCACAAGAGAAGAGGAAGTTGGAGAGGTGAAGACTAGAAGGTCTTTCTTGTCTTGTTTTGTTTTTTGTTTGCAGGAACTATCATCAACGTGTCTTCTTCTGTGAGCATCAGACCTGTGAGTTTGGTTCATTTCGGGAGACGCAACGAACACTTGGTGTCACATCGCAACATCCCACGACGGTGTGTTGTTGGCTTTCCTTCACTGACTCACCGCGCGAAATGTGTTTTGTTGTTGCAGTACGCAGCTGCACCTATGTACGTTGTGGCCAAAGTTGCACAGAACCAGTACATCAGATCACTGGCCCATGGTGAGAAACCATTATCATCGACCTCTGACATTGTGAGAAAAACTCCATTGTTGTGGGTACTTCGAAAACAAAAAACATTGGTGTTGGAGTGAACTCTATCCCGAAACATTTTCAGAGCTGGGAAAAACGACGGAGGCAACAGCAAACGTTGTTTGGTGAGGCACCATTTCTTTGTTTGAAAGTGACAAATTTTGTCAAACGCACAAAATCTGAGCCGTTGGTGGCGAGGCCTTGTGATGAATGCTGACGAGGTCTGATATGAAGCAAGCGGTCAAGAGACTCACTTTGTCCCAACATTGCAAACTTGTTCAAACGCGTGCAGTTCGTGCGCTGCAAGATTTGGAAGAATGAAAACGGTTGAGGCTTCGTTCCTGGCCCAAGCAGACCTGTCAAAAGAAAGAACTCATCCTTCGAGATGATCACCCCTCACCTGATGTCCACAAAAACCAAAGTGCACCATCTCCTCCCTTCACGAAATTGCTGTAATCAATCCGTGTGCTTCTCTTTTTTCAAGTGTTGGTGTCACAAGGACAGACATTTTTGGAGACCTTAACAGTGACAAACTCCTCAAGAATGGCATGACAGCAAGACAGGTTTGTTGAGTATCCACGAAGTTGGCTTTTGGGATGGCAAAGTGAGAAAAAAAACAGGCAGAAATTCGAAGGGGCAGATTTGCCCTGACAAAAAAAACAACAAAAATATGTTTGCAGATGTTGGAGTCGACAGCAACTGCTATGGTTCCCAACAAGAAGCTGCTGACACCGGAGGAAGTTGCGGGCAGCATCCTGTTCCTTGCATCAGAGGAGGCGAGGGTTATGAACGGAGCCATACTCACGGTGGACCACGGTCATAGCTGTCTGTAAGACGCTGGTCCTCGCTGACTTTCTCCCTGCTGTGTGAACCGAACCACTCAAATTGTTCATCGACGCTGAAATTTTTTCGTCACAAATCTCCTTGCATCCTCCGTGTATAATATCAAAGATTTGGTTCAAAAATGGTCTGTCTGTTTTCAGGTTTGTCCCAGTGTCTTTGTTTATGTACACGAAGATTGCTACAAATTGGAAGCATGGAGATATTCAGTGAGGGTGCACAAAATATTGAAAGATTTTGACAGATTTGGCAGATTTTTATGGAGAGTTAGTGCAGGATTTTCCTGAAATATGGGCTGAAATATATGTGATTGTGTGTGGAAAATGCAGATATGACGGAAAAAGTTGTGGATGTGGTTCAGTTCTGCACAACTGGTTCCATGTGGCTCAGTGCAGTTCCAAGTAGTTTTGTGTTGTTCTGTGCAGTTCCATGCAGTTCTGTGTGTTCCATGCAGTTTATATATAGTTCCATGCAGTTCTGTGCAGTTTCATTCATGTGGTTCTATGTGGGTATGTGTGGTTTGGTGCAGTTCTGTGTCATTCTGTGCAGTTCCGTGAGCAGTTCTGAGCATTTTTGTAGCAAAACCATCAAACTTTCTCCATCAAATCTGCATTTCCACAGATATTCACAAACATTTCAACCCATATTTCGTGAAATCCACACACTGCAGCCTGAACATTCTCACTGAATTTCCACAAAAATTCACCAAATCCATCAAAAGCCTCCAATATTTCTGTGCATCCTCACCCAGAACCTCAAAATTTCCAATTTGTTGTAACTTTCACATGCATTCCTGCTCACACAGCACAAATACTGAAATCTTTCCTTTCCACAATGGCTGCTACTCCAGAAGGACCAAACCAATGTGAAGCTCTGCTCTGACAGCTCTCAGTGCCCCAGTCAGAATCTTAGCCACTCACAGGCCTCAGATGGCAGAGAAGAGCCCCCCACTATGGGGCACAAAATTTTTGGGCGGGAAGGCCTCTGATTGGTCTAGAATTCAAAATCCAGCCTTCTGATTGGTCCAGAGGCCTAGTGCTCCATAGTGGGAACAAAGGAAAATAACGGTCATTTCTTTTGT
>JAAUXT010112333.1_pt1 | contig 14710 bp, 10 predicted proteins | sample 7278171 | NCBI WGS metagenome assembly JAAUXT01 (sample SAMN14350112, study PRJNA611818) | marine sediment metagenome | isolation source: surface marine sediment (1.8m) | place: French Polynesia: Moorea | collected 2018-08 | reverse complement strand
GATCTCCTGTTTGGAATGCTAGTTTGAGAACGGTGGTTGTGCGTTTGGCTCTCAGCATCCATCTTGGATACCTCGCAAATTAAGGTGAGTCAAATTCAAGTCACTCCACATTTGTCTCTGTATCTCACTCATGTCTTTGTCTGGGTTTGATTCTGTTCTCTCTCCCTCTGTCTCCCTGCCTTTGCGCTCTCTGCCTGTGACTCGGTCAACGATGAAAATAATCCGTCTCCACAAATCACCCACCAGGGGCAGATTTGAAGGGAACCTCTCGGAACTGCCCCCCCCCACCTGGACGCCATTGATACTTGTGAACACTTGTCCCCCCACGTTTCTCTCCTTAGGGCTAAACTGTCCTTAATTCTTCTCACACGTTACAAGTCTTTTCAACGACCAACACACCATGCGTCCTCACACACACGCACACACACACACGCACACACACACATACACACACACACAAACACACACCCACACACACACACACGCACACACACACACTCACACACACACTCACACACACACACACACACATGCGCGAAGCTGAAGAGCCTCAAAACAAAATGTTCCCGCTTCCCGCCACAGAAGAACTGAAAGAATGTGTCAAAACTCACGTTTCAGATGCGTTGTCGCCGCGAGATGAACTTTGCTGATGCTGCTGACGAACTGTGTTGATGCCCTGTGCAGATCAAGTTAAGAAAACAGTTGACACAAGTTGATCAACGAGGAACGTAACAGCCAACACACACCGCACTCAACGACTCAAGTGCAGGTGCACCAGTGCAGAAGCTGCAGTGGCGAGTCTTACTACTCGCCTGATCATTGCATCCGGCTTTTTCAGTATTCAGACAAGAAGAAACCATCTGATTTGATTGGTTGCGTGGTTTTAACCGCGACGTGCACATGGTTTTGTTTTGTATTCCTTGATTTGCGCCCCACATTGTGTGTCTGAGAAAACCATTGCAAGCGCTGAATCATTGCGGATTCAGAGCTGAGGTCGCCTGAAGGGCGGGGGGCAAACCCCAGCCATTGAAAAATTGACGTGTGCATCACTTTCGCAAAATCTTGACAGGTACATTGACAATTTGGGGGGCGGGGTCCTGGGCGGAAGAACGCACGTCACATGACTGCCCTGGATCTACCCTGGATTTTCTCTTGGATTCTCGTGGTCTAGCCCTGGATGATCCCCCTGGATCTGTGCCGTGATCCGTCTCTGAACATCAAATGCGTTTCTGTGATTGTCTGAATGTATTGTCTGCGTATGTAAAGAGCCAAGTGTCCTGATCCAGGCTTGTTCACGGAGTCCTTGCTCAGAACACACGAACATGTGTCACTCTGACTAAAAGATCTATTTCTTCACACGACACGTGAGAATCCACCCAAACTTCTATCTGTTACACTCACGTGCGCGCAGTCGTGTTTGATCAACCGTCAGCGATCTTCTATCGTGATCAAGATCCCACAAAAGTGACAAATATTGCGACCACGTACCTGTTGATGTGTTCTTCCAGATAGATCTTCGTGTGGCGTTTTCTGCCTGTCTGTTGAGTTCGTGTACAAACGAACCACAAACCACAAACCACACCTCACTACGAGAAAACTTGAGCTGACCCACGAGTTGTGGTCACGTCAGCAAAAAAAAAACCACGCACGTAGGCTGATCAGTGATGCAGCGGGAAGAGAGTCTGCAGCGATTGGTTGATTCTCGATCACCTCAGGCGGAAGTTGTGTTTCTGGGCCAATGTCAAAGTTCAACGACGTTAGCAAACCTCCAGACGTGCGAGTCATGTTCCAGTTTTGTGGTTGAAAATAGAACTACGTACTCACAACTTCCATGTTTTCAATTTGAACTGCGATGACGGATTCGACAAAAATCGATATTTTCTGTCCTTATCTGTCGTTGTGCAAACAAACAACAAAGTCCGAGTTGAAAAACATTTTGCGAACGAACATATTCTTCCGCAAAATATTGAGAAACTAAAACATTTCGGGTCAGGACTCACTCACCCACCCACCTCCACCACGACTCCATTCTGAGGGTGTGCGACAGACTCAGCTCCAGGTTCACCAGATTTCACGCATTTCAACCCGAATCCGCTTCTGTCAGTGCGCGGAGACCAGTGGTGGAGAATCCTCCTCAAAACTTTGGTGATTCCGTTCTGTTTGGGTTGCTGCCTCACGACAGATGGCACTGTTCAAAATATCAACAAAAACACGACAAAAAACACGATCGACAGTCGCTGAATGAATGAATTGGTCTCAGTTCGTTTTGTGCTCCCGCGGATTTTTTTCGCGCTCTTTTCGCTTCAGTTCAGCTGAAGAGCTGGGACAAAAATTGTGCCCAAAGAAACCAAAAACCTGAGCGCAAAAATAGAAAAACACAACCATGGTTATGTTCGTGTGTTTTCATGTTCGTGGCAAAGACGGAACTCAAGGGTCAAGGGTGGAGCGCATTCACACACACACACACACGTACACACACACACACATAAACACGCACACACACACACATGCACACAAACACACACAGACACACGCACATGCACAAACACACACACACACACACACACACATGCACACAAACACACACAGACACACGCACACGCACAAACACACACACACACACACACACACACAGACACACACACATACACACACACACACACACACACGCACACTGTGCTCCAGTCAAAAGCGTTGTTTCATGGAATACAAAGACGCATGAATCACGTTAACCGACACTTTCCCGACAGAAAACAAACAATACGAGTCAGAGTGAACGTGTTTGCCTTCGCTCTCTGTCTTGCAGCATTTTCAAATTGCACGTGTCTGCGAGTCAAACATGCAGTAGCGAGGTTCCGCAAAATCAAAACGTGGACATAATATGCGTGGACGTGAAAAGAGCATCTCACCCTGTGGGGCAAAGTACTCCCCAGATACTTCTGAATGCATCTTGGGTTCTGAATAAAATTATTTGTACTTTGTATTCAATTGTGAAAGGAGAACATTTCAAACAAAAAGAAAGGAAACAAAGCAAAGATTACAATTCTTTCGTTGCTTTGAGCTGAAAAAAATTGTGGTGCAAAAGATCCTACAGGGTGAGATTTTTGTCTCTGTTCACGCTGACATCTACATTTTCAATTTGTGGAACCTCCCTTCTGTCTCAAGTTTCGTTCAGAAGGAAACGTTTGCATTCGTCACGGTTGTTTCAGAACGTCAAAGTCAAAACAGAAAAAAAAGAATCCGTTCATTCTTTTGCACTGTGCACTTTATCTGTTACATATCATTGAAATCAACCAATCGTTTGGATCGCAGTATCCAAAATGTTTGAAGACGACCGACTCGTGTACATGTACGCCAAGAATTGCGCTGACACGCTTGGATTGAGCACTGAAACGGCTTTTGCTGTTTGCGGTGACAATGTCGGTTCCGCTCGAGTGACGACGCTTCGCTGCGCAACTCAAACCAAGATCAAATCTTTTTTTTTTTCTGTACAAAGTTAGAAACCCTCAGCTGCACTTTAGTGTTTCTAAACCACGTAAAATCTGTACAAAGTGAACCCCCCCGTCGTGAACAAGACAAAGAAACAATAATGATTGCTTGCCACGCAATTGATCAAAACTAAATTGTTTAAATTGAGGCCCATGTACAAGGTTCGCCCATTGAAGATCTACAGTTATGGATATGATGTCCAAAGATGCATTGAAAATACAAAACGTCACGCAAGAAACAATGACACTAGAAAGTCATTCAATGTACACACAAGTCGAGAATAACTCCATTGATAATGATCAAGTTGTGAGCGAATTCGGCTTGAAAACAAGTCCATCAAAATTATTCAGCCGATACACACACGCCTGTAAGAAAATGACAACTTTAGCACACCTCACCATCCCTCTCACCCATCCAGCACCTCCGCGACGACGGCGTCCTGCTCCATCTCCAGCAGGACGCCCCTGAGCTTCCGGTACGCCTCCAGTGGCGTCGCGACCCTCTGCCTCCACTTCAGGAGGACGCGGTACGCAGCCGTCTCCCGGAGCCCGAAGTTCTCCACCTTGCCCTTCGCGACGAGCGCTCTGACGCCGAGGTGCGCCGCCAGGGCCAGGGTGTCCCTTTCTGTCGTCAGGAGCTCGCTCACCTTCAACATCATCAGCTCCGTCAGCTCTCGATCTGTGGGAGAAACGTGTCCCAAAAATGGCTTGCAACATAACCATACCCGACAAAAATTTCCTCCACAAACTTGCGGCACATTGAATTTTCACAAGTTAATTTCTCCAAATTGCAGATTACTCGACCCTCAAGCCACGACCGGTTTGGATTCAGCCCCAAACGAGCGTGAAGCACGAAAGAAATGGTGTAAAATCACGAGGCCAAAGTTCAGGTCAAGTTGCTGGCGGTGGGTGGAGGGGGGGGGGCTTTCGTTCTTCGTCCGATTTGTATTTCACTGTAATCAATCTCACCACCGTCGTTGTTGACGCGTTGCATCACGGGTGGCGCCTGTGTCGCTGTTGACGCCGTCTCTCCTGCGTCCCGCGCCGCCGCCGCCGCCGCTGTCGCCGCTCGAGTGACCCTCGGCTTGGCAGCGGGCGCGCTGTGGGTCGTGGAGGCTGAGGTGGAGACACCTTTGCACGCTGCTCTGCCCTGGGGACCCGGTTCTTTTCTCACAGGTGTGGCGGCTGCTTTCTTACGCCGAGTGGAGACACCTGGCGACGGGAGGGGTGACGCGGACGCAACGCGAGGTGAGACCCTCCTCCGCTTGGCAGGCGCTGCGTCCTCGGGATCATCAGCTCTGCTGGGCTTCTTGGGCTTCTGTGTGATCTCCTCAGCTTCAGCTGGAGCGGGGAAATGGTGGTCGGATTTCCCGATGGATTGTGGATCAGCACGTGACTTGGAGGGTCGGGAAAGGGTGTTGGATCGCTTGACGAACTGCCTTGATGATTGTCCTTTTGTGGGAGCCTTTCCCTTGGATGGCTTTTGTGTTGTGTTCATGCTTGGATTGTCAGTGATGGAACTTCTTCTCCGAGTTGTGTGCTGTGGGGTGATTGAGAAGGCCCCGTCTCGCCCTCGACCTTCCTTCTGTTTCCCTTCCTCAGCCCCAGGCGCGACGGCGGCGGTTGAGTGCGCATGCGCTCGTCCCTTCGCCTCCGCGTCTCCTGATTGGCCCGCAGCTGATCCAATTACATTCAGCGACGCAGCGTCCGACGACGCGGCCGGTTGTTCCTCTTCCGGCATCAGGATCTGCATGAGAGTGTGCAGCATTTCTGTTGAGCTCAGTGTCGGCATCAAATCACCCAGGGCTGGCGACAGCACTGCGTGCCGTGGGCTGACGGACGCTCCCGCTCCTGTTGCTCCAGATCCGGACTTTTGACGTTTGTGCTTTTCACGCATCTGCTCCAGAATTTCGTGGGTGGTTTGGGCTTTTGGTGTAGGTTCTGTTGTCTCGCTGCCATCTGAGAGACCCAGCAAAAACTTGACGATGTTCTGCTGTCCTGCCCTCGCTGCCATGGCGAGGGCATTCAGGCCTTCATTGTCTGTCGCATCATTGTCAACTTCCGGATGATCTGAGAGAAGTTTGAATACAGGAACTGACCCTCCCATGGCAGCGTAGTGGATGACTGTTTGACCTGTATTGTTCGTGGCTGTGGCATCTGTCTCAGGCTGTTCCAACAGGAAATTGACAATTTTCTCTGCTTCTCCACACGCAGCTATCATGAGCAGGTTGCTGCCCAGAATATCCGTTTGGTCCTTTCGAATGTGAGGCTGGTTGTAGATTTCCAGGAAGATTTCCAGGTTCTCTCCTCTCAGGGCAGCATGGTGCAGTATTGAGCGGCCGTTTACGTCGGTGTCATTCAGTTCTGCAGTCATGTTTGGTTGCCTCAACAGAAACCTGATGACATCCATGTTGGCATATTCCTGCGACACTGCCACCATCAGGACATTGTGTCCCTCCTTGTTGCGAACATTTGTGTTCACATCTGGGTGGTTGAAGAGTGTAGTGAGAGTGTCCAGGGCATTCTTGTCGGCCGCGTAAAGGAGTGCTGTGTTCCCCAAGTCATCAGCGAAATTTAGATCAAAACTGACATCAGGTTGTGTCAAGAGAAAGTTCACCAGTTCAGAGGAGCCAGATCGCGCTGCTTTCATCATGATGTTGGCACCGCTCTTGTTGCACACCATCCTATTCACCCCAGGGTGACTGAAGAGCTTCTTGAATGTTTCAACACGACCTTCCTGTGCAGCAAAGTGCAGTGCTGTCTCAGCATGGTCAGAAACTGCATTGATATCCACTTCCGGTTGGCTCAACAGGAAAACTACAATTTCTGTAGCACCACTGATGGATGCATACATCAAAACATTCAAGCCATTGGCATCTCTGAAATCTTTTCTGGTGCTCTCATGGTTCCAGAGAACCTTCAGCATGTCCAGATGGCCAAACAGTGCAGACGTCAGCAGAGCAGTGTGCCCTAATTTACCGCAACCTATCTCATTCACATCCGTTTCTGGCTGCTCCAACAAGAACGTGGCCACGTCTACGTAGCCGCCCTGCGTCGCGACGTGCAGCAAGGTCTTGTCGTACTTGTCCCTGACCTGCCTGTTAACCCCAGGCATGTTGTAGAGCAGCTTGAAGATTTCCAAGTCTCCTCCATGGGCTGCCGACAACAGTGCCAGGCTCTTCTGTTCATCGATGGCTTCAGGCTGCTGCTCCTCCGCCATCTTCTTGCGTTGTCTTCCAAATTTGTGTGGCGCGTTCCCACTCCAAGAAAAACACCAACTCGTGAGTGTGCGATTTCACCTTCGAGTGAGTGTTTACGGTGCGATGGCAACTGTACAAGTGGACGTCATGCACAGGAATGCGTGTGTTTGTTCCGTGTGTATAACTGTCCGCTTTGGGGCGGCTGTACCTTTCCAAGGCTTGTGGCGGCGTTGTGTTGAGTTTGAGGCACGATGTTTGTCTCTTGGACGTTTGCAATACGAGTATTGATCCGACACGAGATCTCCCGGACCTGCGTTCTGATCTGGCGTCTCGATAGCTGTTGAAAGAAAAGATCAATTCAGAGTTCTTCATTATTCATGCGTGAACCAACCGTATCACGCGAAAACCACGCTTAGCGCGACCAAATGTTCGTCAATCATTTCCGTTTGTTTTTGCAGCCAGGCTTTTTTTTGTTGAACTCGCGTCAAGAAAGCAATCTTTCACCTTGAAGCCGTTTTGGCGTGTGCATAAAGAGTGGAAAACATGGGAAGGGATGGCGGGCCCTGACGGAAACTTCTGTCTGCCCGAATTCTTCCCGCCTGTACCCAAGAAGAGAGTCCTCGTTCCAGAGAGAATTTCTTGTTCTATTTTCACGTCGACACATCCAGACAGGAAGTACGTTTCACTCGAGAAAAGTTGCAACAGCCAAACGAACGATCTTGGCGACTTCGAAGCACATGAAAGTGCTGCACGAATTTCTGAACCAAAGGGGGAAAAAATGGACGACCGGTGCAAAATCCGTGATGTTTTGAAGAAACTCGAATCGCATCGCGCCGCCGTCGAGCACCATGGCAACGCAAGCGAATCAGATACGCGGGCACGTGATACAGTTTCACGTGACTCCCTCTCAGGTGCGAACACGACACAACCCACGCGCGTTGGAAAATTCCTGCGAAAATATTCGCAATCTTTGCTTCCTGAAAGGCGCTGAACTGAAACCTCTCCCTGACGATTCTCGTTCAGATCTATCAACTGATACGAAACGAGGTCGTGGAGGTGGATTCCGGGGGGGGGGGTTGTCAGGGCTCCCACCCCCCTGCATGACGCATTGTATCGTAAATTGTGCCTGCAGGTGCAAGCCAAAAACTTGCTTCTTTTCAGTTTTGCTTTCCTCTCCCAAACGGAGTTCGGGTCATGGATCCACCTCCGTCAACACAGGGATCTTTTTCGATCCACACAAGTTTCACTCATGGCAACGAGAAATGGTCCTTGTGTCAGGAGCTTTTCCAAACCAGGAAAATACTTGGTGTTGGAAATTGTAAATTTGAATTTTTTTTTTTCATTGGGATGTATCCTCCAGAGCCAGATCTACACAAATGTTTCAATGACCAGTCAGTATTCGCCGGTGTCTCCCGTTACCGCATTTTATTTTGCGTTTTCTTGCATGCACCGTGCGTTTCTGTGACGCGTCGCGGGGTGAAACTCCCGACTGAATACGCGCTAACGCAGAACATACCCTCCAGGGCTAAAACTCAACAAAAACGATTCTCATTCGATCTGCAAAAGCCTGACGTGTATTCCAGAAAAGTTGCACAGCGTACACAAAAATTTGAATGGTGGAAACACACACGCGAAAAACACTCAGTGGGTCTCAGCAAAACAGATTTTGGTGAATTACAAAAATGTTTCTGAATGTTCGTTCAGCACAATCACATTTTCTTGTTCAAACAGCGTTTTTGTTCGCAAACAATTGAAAAACAATTTTCAACGCGACTTTGAACTGTAGCCCTGACACCTGCCCTCTTGGGAAACCTTGCTGAAGAAGACATTTTTGCGGTTACATCCCTCACATGACTCTCTCGACTCAAGCATGTTCACAACTGTCGTCCACACTCTCACACTGAAGCAAGCGTTGCGTGAAAGTTTACACAAATATAGGAAGCAATGTTAACAGTACAGCAATGTTAACAGTACATGCGAATCACTTTTTACTTCAGTCACTTGTCACGAACAATGTTTGGCAACGTTCAGAAGTGGATCTTCGGGGCCAGAACCCCTCCCCCCCGCCGCCAATTCCCGAACTCCATTTTTGTCCACCTGGTTTGTACCAGCGATGCCCTTTCTTCCAATTTCATTGTTTAGTTTTCAACATTGGGTCATGCCCCCCCCCCCTCGTCTCACCCTGGATCCGCCCCTGGTTCTGTTCGCACGCTCTGCACGGTTGAGTCACTCACTCAGTATGACGCTGTCAGAAAACATGTTCTCATTGAACTGAACCATGGTTATTTCGCATCAGCGGAAGCAAATGGTTATTTTTCACAGGCATCTTGAATGGTAAAGATTCAATAGACTCTCAACATGTTCACGCGTTTGCGAGAAAATCAAGTACCCAACCGAACTCGATCATCACAAACTCAACCGTCCCATCCAACCCATTCCAACTTGACCCCAACCCAACCCTCAACCGTCCCACCCAAACTTGAACCCAACCCAACCAAAGGGGAGGAATTCACACAGAGTGACGTACAGTCATATTTTGGGCTGGCGTCAAAAATTCCACCATTGGGATCAAAGTCAAATTTTGACGCTGACGTCAAATAAACAACCGCGCGTCACCATTGTGAAAATCGCGTTCACGCACGCAAGCCAACCCCACCAAAATAACCCAACCCCAACCCAATCAACAGAACGCATTCACACCCAACCCAACCCAACCCCGACCCAACCCACGTCAACTCAACCCAACCCTAATCACAATCCATCACGTCATGTATCACACGGTTCAGCTTCAAGTCCACCAGCACACCCCTCAGACTCTCGTACGCTTCCTCTGCCGTCGCGACGGTGTCCCTCCAATACAGCAGGATCTTCATGGCGGCCGCCATCCGGGTATCCGCGTTGCTAAGCTTCCCGACCGTCACGTGGTCCTCGACGCCCAGACCGGAAGCGAGCCCCCACACCTTCATCTCGGTCGGCATCCGCTCAGCGACCCGCATCATCGTCTTCGTCGTCAGCACGCGACCTGTCGGGAGAGGGCGAGAGCGGTGGTCACGTGATCATCGTCGCTGGCTCGGATTGGGCGCGTTCGATTTACGCGCACCGGCCAACCCACTTCGGCCCATCTCCAAGCCAGAGACGGAATGGCGCATCTTCGCCGGCGGCTGGCCGCACGCGTAAATCGAACACTGCCATTGGAGGGGCTTTGGCCGCAGTCTTCCAAGTCCTGAACAGAAATATTTCCAGCAAGAAAAGTTTGTTTTCTTTGGCTTGTTGTTTTGAAAATGTGGTTCGAGCGTTTATCACAAAGTGGACCCTCGTGAACCTGATAAGCCCAGATCAACCAGACAACGCGGTGCGCAGGTTACGTTGCGTTCCATCTGCGTATCTGCCTTCACTTACAGACGTCAAGAACAGAGCGCTGGTGACAGAACACAGCACACGAGTCTACCGTGTGACGAAACACTGCACAGACCCACGCACGTGTTGAGGAGGAAACGATGTTGGTGCTGCAAACCGCCTGTCTGTGGGGCTTGACGCCAACTGAAAGCAGACAACAAGAACCAAACCGAACCCTGTGTCGGCGCCGGTGAATTGGGCGACGCCTGGACTGCGTTCGACGTCGACGTCGACGTGGACGTCCTCCCACCAGTCCGCCTCGTCGCCGCGGGAGCGCCGCGGGTTGTCCCTCGCGTCGCCCCACCGTCTCGCGTCGTTCCAGCATCCAGTCGCGCACGTATTCCCGGCGTCGTCTGTGCACCTCGTGTCGCCCCAGCACTCCGCGTCGTCCGAGGGTCTCGTGTCGTTCCAGCTTTTCGTGTGGTCCCAGCGCCCGGCTTCGTTGCAGGACCCGATGTCGTCGTGCGAACGCCCCATGTCGTCACGGTACTCGTCCCAGGGTCTGGCGTCTTCGTCGCGTCTCGTGACGTCCCAGCGCGCGGCCTCGGCGTCAGCACCCGTGTCGCCCGCGCTGCCCCTCTCGCGGCGCCTCCGCCGGCGTTCGCGACACTGACCTTGGGACGTGCTCCCGTCGCTTTAGCGTTCGTCGCGTCTTTGTTGTCTCGTGGCAACGCCGCCGTTCCCGCAGTTACGCTGGCGTTGCCGTCCGTCTGTGTTGTCCCGCGTCCTTCAGCCTTGTTCTGCCTCGCGACGCCATCTTCAGGAAACGTCTTCTCCCGTCGTTGGGGTTCAACGCGGTTCATGGGTTTGGTGAACTGAAATGGTTCGGTGGAGCCAGTGTCCGAGTCTTCGCTGGAGTCTGAGTCCCACTTCCCTTTTCCAACGGAATGCGCCGGAGTCTGTGGTTTGGAGGATGAAGGACCTGGAAGAGCCTGGGATCTGAGAGGTCTTGCCGATCCTCTGTCCGGAGAGTTCTGGTTGCTGGCGCTCATCCCCTGGTCCTCCGACGCTGGCGCGTCTTCTGTGTTTTGCTGGTATACAATTTCAAGGTGCGGTTCAGCGGGTTCGCCCGTTTCTCTTTCTTCAGGATCTTCACTTCTTGCCCCGTGCTCCCTTCGAACGTTGCGTGCCCGATCACCTGTCGTGACGTCATCTGACACGGTCGGCGTCTGGTTGCCCTGCGCGACGGCTCCCGGAGATTCGCTTGCGAGAGGTGTGACGTCTTTTTCCGCCTGACTGCTGCCGGGAAAGGGAAGGCTGAAGGGGTCTTCGTCTGGCAAAGGCATCTGGAGCAGTCCGAGTTCGGCCAGCAGCTCGTTCAAGACCTCAGGAGGGGGGAGATCACCGAGGGAGACTGTGCTTCCGGCAGACGTAGAGGATTTTCTCAGTGATGTTTTCGCGACCGGTGTGTTTTTGCTGGTCTTGGACAATCTCAGGGTGTGTAGATATTTGATTGCCTCCAAAGGATCCCACTTCTTTTTTGTGACCAAGTGCTCATATTCAGAGTAGGATATGGTTTCAGGGTTGTTGTCTCCATTGTTGGTGTCATCTCGTTCTGAATCGCCTCGTTCTGAATCACCTCGTTCTGAATCACCTCGTTCTGAATCTCCCAGCAGGAGCTGAACCATTTCATCGGAGCCCCTTTTGGCTGCGATGCTCAGGGCCGTGTCTCCGTCGCGATCAATGGCTTCCTTGTCAATCCTGCCGTCGTCAACCAGAAGTTTCAGCACGGGCAGTGACCCTGTGAAGGCTGCGTAGTGCATTGCATTCAGACCAAACATGTCCACAGCTGCCACGTCAGTGTCTGGCTGATTCAGAAGGAAAGCAACAATTTCCTCTTGTTGATGGCCTGCTGCTGTCAAAAGGAGACTCCAACCACTGGCATTTCGGACATCTTTACGAACGTACTGGCTGTTGAACAGCACCAGGAATGTGTCCATGTGACCTCTAATGATTGCACAGGACAGTGCGGTGTCTCCATTGTCATCCATGTCATTTACATCCACGTCAGATTCGGTGAGAAGGAACTCGACAATGTCTGAAAAACCGTTGAAGGCTGCCAACATCAGAGCATCCATCCCGTTGTTCATCTTTGCTCTCCTGTCCACTCTCGGGTGGTTCCACACGGCTCTCACTTTGTGAAGGTCACCACTCTTCACAGCAGCGTGCAGAACTGTTTTGTTCTGTGTGCTTTCAACTACAGTTATATCAGTGTCATTCTGGTTTAACAAAAATTCCAGTATTGTGTGGTGTCCATACCAAGCTGCATTGAAAAGAACATTGGAGCCATCCAAATTGACACATTTTTGTTCCACTGCCGGGTGAAAATACAGGAATTTGAATGTTTCCAGGTCTTCATTCATTGCAGCCGTCAAGAGGACAGTGTTCCCATTGTTATCAGCAGCGTCAATGTCAGTTTCAGGTTGATCAAGAAGGAACTTCACCATGTCAAGGCTTGCATGTTTCACTGCCAGCAACAGAGCAGTCCTTCCAAACCCGTCAACAGCAGTTCTGTCCATTTGTGGGTGGTTCCAAAGTGCAACCAGTGTGTCCATGTTGTCCCTTTTCAAGACTGCGTGGTGCAAAGCTGTCTCTTCACAGCCAGTATCCATCACATTCACATCTGTTTCTGGCTGCTCCAGCAGGAAGTCAACAATCTCTTTGTTGCCTTTGATGGAAGCCAACATCAGCGGAGTCTGTCCGTGTTCATTGGTCACATTCTTGTTGACTCCTTGTTTGTTGTACAGCAGTTTGAAAGTGCCAAGTTTTCCACCATCGGCCGCGGACAACAGTGCTGAGGTCAAGAGATCGCCCGCCGGGGACTGGGGGTTCTGGGCCAGAGATTTTCTCGCTGCCGCTGCCTCGGAATCAGGAGAAGACGACGCCATGGGTCTCGTTACACCAGACTCCTCAACGAAAACCTGAGGAACAATGCATTCATTGCCGCAACTGGAAACACATGCAGTATGCAAACACGAGTTAATTCGTGCAGGCCTTCGTTTTCGAAACCAGTCCTTGTCAAGGATATATAATATCTTCTGATTGTAATGAAAGCGTTCACGAGCGCAACAAGTGTCTCGCAAGAACCAAACTGTTGAGCAATTTCGTCTCTGCGGGAGATGATCACTATAGATGCGTGAACCCTAGACTATTGTGGGTCTGTCGTGTTGATTCGATGCTGTGACCTTCCACGAAATTTGCGTCAACCAACAAATTCCATCGCTCAGCAATGATTCCACAGGCCCCCGACCATTCTCGAAATCTAGAGTCGACTCAACCCCACCCGACAAAATGTCCAGTCACAAAGAAAATGCAAACGTTCCATACATTTGGAACTCCACACACCACAAACTCCCTGCCTTCCCACTGTCAGCGTCAAACATTTTCTTGTGCTCCTTTCACTCGCAGAATTTTTTCACTCCGCGTCGCGTTTCTGCACTTTTCTGCGCCCAAAAGCTGTTCTGTTTTCCCCTACATTTCACACTCTACATTTCTTTGCATTGCAGAAACGCAGAGAAACGCAGAGCGTCGCAGCAAAATGCAGAATTCTGCGTTTTCTGTGAAAGAAAGAACAGCCTCCTGGGGGCTATTCTTTTTCCACAGATCATTGCTGAGCGCTGTGTTTCTCTGTGTTTCTCTGTGTTTCTCTGTGTTTCTCTGCATTGCTCTGCATAATTCACAGCAGAACACAGCGAAAGTGAGGGCTCTGCGTTTCTGTCTCATAGAGAAACACAGAACTCTCTGCATTCATTTGACACAGAGAAGCGCAGAATCGCGATGCAGAGCGTAAAAAGAATAACCCCCTGGTGTCCTTCTTTTTGTCAAGACCAAACCAGTGGACATCTCCTCCTGTGAACTCGTGTGGACCAATCAGAGAAAGCCTGACACCCTCGCAGCTCAAATCCGCTGACGTTCAAACAGAAAACCTCAAACAAGAAGGCTGTCGCCTAAAAAGCGCGCGGCTCACGCCAAGTGATACTATGTTATGGGCCATGTTGAGTTTTAAAAAAAATTCAAGCGAAAGATTTTTTGGCCGTTTCAGGAAATTTTGAAAATTCAACATGGCCAAAAATTAAAAATGCATGAAATGGCCTGAAAATGATCCTGGTTAAATTTCAGTATGTTGAGTTACCCCCCCCCCCCACACACACACACACAAATCAACATGTCTGCGTACATACATACAGACTGATGGTGATTACAATAAGCGTGCGTCCTATCGGCAGAGCCGGATCGCGCGCTTGATAACATTGTCAACCAAAAAGTGACCCAAAGAAAATGCACATTCATGCAAAGAAAAATTGCACCCTTTCCTTCGTGTTGAAACCAGCTGTTCTATTTCCCCGAAAAATACCAAAAATAACTGGCCATGTGTTACGCATACACTACGAACTTTTGAGGCCAATTTTTGGTGCAAACAGGTGACATTTTTTCTTGGCCAACTGTGCGAAGTTCCTCAAGGGCAAAGCACCTGGTGGTTGTGACCTGGTGGTGGTGCGGTACAGGCATGGTGGGCCAGTGTCCGCTATACCATTCCCCTCCCTAAAACCGGCGGGGGGGGGGGGGGGGGGGGGGGCCCGCGGGGCGCGGGGGGGGGGGGGGGGGGGGGGGGGGGGGGGGGGGGGG
>JAAUXT010033029.1_pt1 | contig 14710 bp, 11 predicted proteins | sample 7278171 | NCBI WGS metagenome assembly JAAUXT01 (sample SAMN14350112, study PRJNA611818) | marine sediment metagenome | isolation source: surface marine sediment (1.8m) | place: French Polynesia: Moorea | collected 2018-08 | reverse complement strand
GCGGATGACCCTGGGACACATATTTCAGGATATTGAAAAATATTTGGAATGAATAAAAAATGCAACTGGAAACACCGGATTATTCAAGTTCATTCGTACGAACCTCGTACAGACATCGCCTTGTGAGCACTGAAACCCAAACCCAAGTGTCTCTCTGCGTCATGATGGGTTGCCTGTCTGTTTGAAGCTTTGTCCAACGCACACATGTTTGCACTACAACTGCGGTGTCGCGGTGTGGAACTTGAGGCAGTTGTGATGGGTCTGAAAGAAAATCTCTGTTGAAAGGAAGCCCGGGGACAACGTGGGAAAACGACTCCGTGAAGGATGTTTTTTTCTGACGCTGCGAACCTCTCCCGTCCGGAGCGTATCAATATTTGACATAAAGCATTCGTCGGCGCTGGCTTTTGCCTCCCTATCAATTCCCATGTAATTCCACACTCTCTGGGTTGGCCGCAGATCGGAGGTGTTGCCTTTCATCACAATCATTTGCACCGTTGTTCTGTCTGCCAAAACCAGGTAAATCTCACCAAGAGCAGAACGAGATGGATTTTGAATCAGCAGTTTTCAAGCCAGGCCGATCAGACAAGGACGTTGAGGGCCCGAGGGCCCTGACCCTCCAGAGGCTCTCTCGACCAAATCCAGGATCCGTCCCAATGAAGGCAGGCACATTCATACAGTCACCGAAAGACAACACGTTAAAACCTGAGGCAACAGTCCTTCAGTTGTCACTGAGAACGAAGGTATTCTCAGGGACACGCACTGTTTTGTTGACTCGGGTAGAATCTGTTCATGATCAAGATTGGCTCTGGGCTGGAAAGGTGAACCGCCAGCGCGAGGCTTGGAGCGGTTGTGAGGCTTTGAATGATGAGTGTTTTGAGCACCTCTCGCAAATACCTCCAACAGGCTGGAAGGAAGCGAGCATGCCTCTCCCGAGCCGCTTTCATCTCGTCATGTGACACGATACTCATGCTTGAAGACGGCTGGAGAGGTGCGCGTCGGAGCAGATCCACGGGGAGCGAGGGGCGCCTCGTGACACCTTCAGTTGGGCTTCGTCACAGCATGAAAGGAACAGACGTTCGTGTTTCTGTGTGGGGCTCCTCAGGAGCGGTCTCCCTCCCTCGCTGCTCCCGAACTCCACCCCCGAGTGCACTGTTGTTGCAGACTCCCGCCGCTTGAAGGAGGTTTTCTGCTGAAGTGGGAACATAGACACGTTGCACAGCATCAAACAGCTGTGAAGTTCAGGCGACGCGTCTCTGGTGCAACAACAATCAGTCCTTTCAGTCGAACTAATCCGACAAATCACTTTATTCATCTTGGTCTATTACGGTTCCAAAATTGGCTTCTTCTTCACGTCTCTTACACGTTGGTTTACTTGCGTGCACAGGTTCTTTTCAGCCGTGTTCGGTTTTTGCCTCGTATGCCTCTGGTGGATCAAAGATCGGGGTCGGGGACACCACCAGTCTGCTCCCAGTGGGGCCCAAACTCTAACTTCAACAACTTTCCTTGTGCACAGGGAACAGATTTGGCACCCGTAGCACACGAGTAGTGGAGAAAAATTTCCGGGGGTCAGGGATACACTCAATTTTTGTTGCTGGTTTCGCACGCCACACACAGGGCAGGCCGTAATGGAAAACACCGAGAGAACAAGCAACACGGAACCTGCAGTTCTTGTGCCACAGATATCATTGTTGAATTCCACAACCTGAGATATTTGAACGCGGAAATTTCTTTGATGTACCATCTCCGTGTCGGCACCACATTGCACACGGTCACAAAACCCAATGTGCACAACACACACACACACACAACTCCTTGCTTGCTCTGTGCGAATATTCCAGTGTTCGTCTGACCCCCTGACGTCAAATTATGAAAGCAAACAAAGTTGATTCGTTTTGACACCAGACTGAGACAGGGAGTCATCAATTGTCGTCTCTCCTGGTTTCTTCGTGTGGCAAAATGGCTGGGCAAACTGAAAATAGGTTCACACCCAAGCTTGCACTGTTCTCCGATGGCCCTGTAATGTGTCACATTAGGTGAGATCCTGCAGATTCTGAAATCTCCAGACTATCGTGGAGAACCTGTGCCTCTCGGAGTCTGAACCCGCGGTTGATGGAATGCTCCCATAAGAGGGATCTGCAACTCCCCTCTGAAGGTGCAGTGTCGCAACAAGCTCACTCATCACACAGGTCTATTAAATTCCTGTCTTCAACAGTTTTGTGAAGCAAGTTTCTTTCCTGCTGTTGTGCGATTGAGTGAACCTCGTTGAGTTCCTGACCACGCCAGAGAATTAATTCCCATCTGTTGTGTTGTGTCACTGAGTGACAGTAATGTCGATTTACGTTTGCGGACCCGCATTGTCACATTCGTTGCTGTGCAAAACTCGTCAGTGGCGCAGTGAGAGCACCAGGAGCCGGAGCTGTGCGTCTGCGAGTCTTTCAGTTCCTCCGCCAATGTCTTTCAGTTGTACTGCAACTATTTCTGATAGTCAGAGCCAACACATCTCAAGAGAAAGCAGGGTGCCCAACCCGCCAAGGTACGAGTAAAATTCGAGTTTGCTTCAGTTTCGTTCAGTCTGATTCGCTGTCGGGGTTGCAATCCCACGTTTAACGTTGTGACCAAAGAAGACTTGACATCCGTCGACAGAGGAAGTGTTTGTATCATGATACCGCAATTTTGCGCCCCCATAAACTCGCAAAAGAGGAAGAAGACAACATTCATCAGCCGTTCACGGCAGACTGAGTTCTCCCCACCTGAGCTAAGTTCAGTCCGGGTGCGTTTCCGCACATGCGCCGGTGCTTCTCAAGAGGAACGCACTCGCGGCAGCTCGACGGGGAGGTGGGAGCTGCAGGCTGTTTCAACGATGTGGAGGATGCAGCGTCTGTCGAGGCTTCCTCGGAGACACTGGAGCTCGAAATCTTATGTTTGTGAGACTCAGGCTCATCGTGAAGAAATGGCGGATTTAGTTCTGCGGGTCAAATATGAAGAGCCACCCCCTCTTCTTTGACCCTTTTGTGTCCTGCAGATCATCTTACCTCGCTGGACAGTGAGTCCATCTGAGAGCAAGCCGACCAAAAACAACGCCTCTTCTTGATGAAGTTTCACTGAAAATAGTGAAATTTGAATTCTGGCGTCAAATAAACACGTGCAGTGTTTCTACTCGTATGCTTTCAGCGTGGTTGGTATCGTCAGGTAGGAAGAGTGGTGAGCCTGCTGCTGAACTCAAACGTGGTCATACTGTGCGCGCGCGTGCGTGTGTGTGTGTGTGTGTGTGTTCAAATCTGGTCAGTGTGGTCAGTGTTGTGAGCGTGCCGTTGATGTTGGAACCAAACACCACGTTTGGATGCCCCTGGTCAGATGCGTCTTCCTGGGCAGGTTGATGATGGACTGATTCTTCCAAGACCACCGTGATTTTTCGGTTTGTGTGTGGCACAACACTCTGCAAAAGCAGTCTGCGGAAGGAAGGCACCTGCTTTGTGCGACAACGCGACTTGATCTGAAAGCGAGACCTTCATGCAAATGCGTCGGCAAAAATAGACGCACCTGAGGAAAATTTCACACCAGCTCCCGGTCCCTGGGTTGCCTGACACCCTAGATCAGTGCAACACGGACAGCTGCATGGGTTCGGCCAACTGCAGTTGCCTGTGAGTCTGGAGCGAGGCAGCGGCCGGGCTGGTTGGAGTGATGATGGATGTGTGTGTGTGTGTGCAGGGACGGGTCCCTTGTTTTGGTGCAGATACGATCGCCACCCATGTGAAACGCCTGATACGTCCACTCTCAAAACTGCGCCTCCGGAGCCTGGCATCAGGACAAGCCTGTGTCACAATCTGTTGGAATGCAAAGCTTCTGAATGTGCACTGGTGTGTGTGTCTTGCAAAGTCAATACAGTATGATCCATCTTGTAAGTTTTTTTGGTGCTGACGCAGGTGCAAAAGTTAATGTCAGATCTTCAAGATGTTTGGAGCTTTGTGTGAGTCTAATGGAGTCGCAGTCCTGGTGTGGCTGACGCGACCACGTCTCTGTGAGGCTCTGTCGTCACGATGCTGCGCTGTGGCTGTCAGGTCAAACGCAGATAGAGATCTACATCGGTCATTCGTTGAACATGAAGCCGCCGCCCTGCAGTTCATGTGGAAATCCACTGTGCATGCTGCAGTCGAGCACCCACCAGTTTGGACACACAGCATTCTACATTGCTCGTACGTGGCTGTTTGCAGCGTACCGCGCGTTTTGTTCGTTCAGATGAGAAACAAATCGCATTTTTGCTTGTGAACCACGGTATTCAAAGCATCTGTCTGGGATCTGAACGCGAAAGAATCTGATGTGACACAAACGCGGCGTCAGGAAGAGCCAAAGATTCCGCAGCCGTGCGCCGGTCCCTGCAGGTGACTCAGGGAAACCACAGGTCAATTTTGTCTTTGAGTCTGAATGACGGAACCCCAGATCCACCGTTGAATCCCGAGCTGATTGTCTCTGAGACATCGTGGCAATGGATGATCCCTGACGGATCACGGGGCGATCCAATACACTGAACCGCCCCAGAGGAGCTTGGATTTGCTGGAGCAAAGCCAAAACACAGGTCAATATTTTTCAATTTGACATTGTTTGTAATTTCTGGGTCAGCTGCCTGTCACATAGGGACCACAGCAGTGGTGCAGAACTCACACAGAGGTCTCTCGCACTGGTTGAAACACACGTTCTCTCGTTGTTCGCCATGTTCCTCAGTGCTCATTCTTGTCTCAAGGTCAACAACCTGACACGAGCAGATCTTTTGCCATACTTTCTGCGCGAGTCTGCTTGTGTGTCTGTTTCCCACCACGCACCTTTTAGGCGCTGTGGCACCAAAGTAAGAACCAAGCTCTGCTTGATCTCACCACCATGAGCATAAACACCGCGCGACGTGTTACAGATCCACTCCTTTCTTTGATCAGTTCAAATCAAACGAAGAGCTCTTTTCGCATCAGCTTTCTCTCCCACACAGAGGCAGATCGAAACCGGCGCTGGGAAGGATATTACAGTCAATAGGAAAGTGAATTCAAAATCCACACTCTCAAACCTTGTTCAGAGATCTTCGTGATGGTTCACAGTGAACAAACTATTTCACCCAGTGGCCAGGAGTGCAGGCGCGGGATCTTCAGTGAGACCCTTGTCACACAACAAAGCGTTTGTACCCATGAGAGTGGGACTCTGAAACCATCTTTGTCTCCTGTGTCCACATGTATGGAGAGGTGTGTCTGTCAGATTTCCAGATTCCGCATGTATTTTTGTGTGACTGTGCCTCGACAAACAGTTGGCTGCATGGTGCACAAAAATCCACATTGAGCGGGCCATGGGAAGGACTTTTTGCAAGCCCTTTTCAGAGCGCAGTTATGCGAAGGCAAAAATTCGATATTATGATTTCATGCTGTAGCAATTTTAATACTCATTGCATGCATGTAGCGGGATTTCCAAATGGGTGCTCGTCTTTCCTCCGGTTTCAAAGAGGTACTCAACTTTTAGTGGCGGCGCCAGGGGCGGATCTTCGGGTGATAAACTGACTGCCACTCTTTGCTGCTGGATCCAAAATGTTCACATTTTCTCAGCGTTGAAATCAGCCACCTTTGGCCAACTCCTTCGAGCCTTTCATGCTCATCAGGGTCTGGTGCTGATACGGTCATTGGGGGTGCAGCCAACATTCGGAGTACCACCTCAAAACAGCAATGAAATTACGTTTTTTGCACTGAGTTGTGGCGTCCCTGATGAACAGTGGATTGTTTGTAGAGTGAATCAGGTCTGACAATAACATCACGGCTTCTTTTCCCCTTTACCTTTTTGTTGACTGTCAAGCTATGAGTGCCAGTGCTTCTTGTACCTGTACACGAGATCGTTTTCATATGAAAGAAACGAACTTGACCACTTGGACGGGATGTGGCATTGAACAACTCTGACATCACAACACCTGGTTCCAATGTCACAGCTTGGCCAAAGTTCTTGAAATAGTTGTGTTGTTTCTGAGAACCATTTCTCCAGCGTCAAGGAACCCTGTCGTCATTGGGCAGAGCACATGTATGACCTGGCGATCACGCAATCAACCATGCACAACATATCAAGATCAACACCAGGTGAGCACCACGTTCCACCGAGGCCGAGCATAGTCTGCGGTTTCTCACGAAAATGGTCAAATTTCCACTCTTTTCAAGAGCCAAAAACAAGCCTTGAAAACCAAGCAACGAAATCAGGATCCAGAGAAGTGGTCAAATGGTTCTGACACTTGAAATTCTCAGTCTATGTGCACTCGACAAGACGCTCCGATCCCTGGGCTCGAGCTCTCAACTCCCTCCTGTGTTCGATCGCGAGAAACAGTGTGGACGTGAAGAGTTCTCAGAGATGATGCTGTGTGCTCACTTCCACATCCTCCGACCTTGAGGTGTTCAGATATTTCTGATATTCTGATATTGACAGGTGCTGTTTTCCGGCAGAACTTGTGAATGCACCCAGGAGAAACACACACGGGTCAATACCGTATTGACAGGAATACGCGGCGTGTGGCGCTGGAGGAATGTCAGACGCTGCACATCCAGCGGAGCCGAGTCCTGGCCAGAGCTTCCTGATCCCGAAAGTTCCTGAACTCGACTTGCGCGTTGTTTTGTGAAGAGGTCCGAATCAATCTGCAGAAGATGTCCATCACCTCTGGTCAGTCGGTCCCAGTTGAAAGACCAAGCTCAAAACGAGCACAGAAATTGCGTCGAGGGGACGTGTTTGCGTGTGCGCTTCTGGACAAGGCGTCACCCGGTGCACTTAGCCGCTCAGCACGTCCGAGGCTGTTAATGTACTGCTGTTCCTCTGCTGTAACCTTCTCTGCACCAGGGCAATGATGCCCTCGCTAACTCGTAAGTGGAAACGTTTATCACGCGTCCCAGATGCACGTCAACTCAGGTCAAGACAGGCTTTCGGTGAAGTGGTAAAACTTTGAAGAACTCGACCTCAGGAGGTCCATTGCAAACAAAGTCAGACTTTCAATCAGCCAACCCGATATTGGGGCCAGAGAAGCCGAGCGGGGTCCGACACCCAGGACCAAACTCCACACGAAACAAAATGTAGAAAGCAAAGACTGTGTGATCCTCTATCCGTTGTGAAGGTTTTTGAGTTCCTCAGTTTGCCGGGTTACATGTCACACCTGTTTCAAACCACTTTACTTGCTGATCAGACCAACCAACAGAAATAATCTCCAGAGTGGGCTGAAACCTTCGGTGCGTGCCAAAACAGTCGAGGAAATGAAATCCGCCTCTCGAGCAACATCTGCTGCAGACCGCCTCGTCACTTTGGCGTCCATGCCGCAAAACACATTTGGATGGACTTTCGCTCTGCCCCAGCACTGGGGCAAATTCGTTGTTTAACTTGAGGAAATTTGCTGGAGCCGCATTTCCCGAAGCGCCCAAAACGTTCCTGCCAATTCCTTGGGACGTTGGAAGCCATTTCGTTTCATGAAATGTGGCCAGAAAGCAATGTTGCTTGAGCGTCAGCATTACCGCAGGAGACATGGCGCACTTTACGATAGTCTCTCTGAAGGTAGAGAGGTGAGACACGGAGGCACTCAGGTCCAGCCCTGTCACTCGGATTCCACTCTCTGAGCAGCCCTGCAGCACACAACAGTCTGAAACGCGCCTTTCCTTTCCCTCACTTCTCGGCTGCTGGAAATGGTCTCCGCACCTGATGCATCTGACTCTGTACACACATCCATGTCATCCACCAAAAGTTGCAAATGAGACAGCGAGACACAAAGTGAAGGTGCAAAAGTGCAGCCTGTCCGCGGGTTGAGCCGCTTGTTTGAGAGGGCAGGCCCTGCCCGCCACGTCCACTTCTGCAGGTGTTGCCACTCATGAATTTTTCAACAGGACGTTAAAAAGACCTGCCTCTGCAGACAACTTCGTTTCTTTGAGTGTTCTCTGCGGGGTTGAAGGAGCAGCGGATCCACGGTGCTGTGGACGCGACCCCCCCCCTCCGGAGAGCGACCGTCATCACTGAGAGTTGAGGTGCCACTTGGTGTGCAGGACCCTTCCGGAAACAAGATGGACTCGGAGACACCCAATATTCAGCAACAGGAAAAACAAAATTCACAAAACTTCCCTGAGGTCAGCATCAAGGGAACTCTCAAAAAGCTTGGGAGAAAATTGCAGAAGAGCAAATTCTGTTCAAACAAAAACTTTACCCCGAGAATCTCGTGGTAGACGAAGAGGGAAGGGAAGGGAGGACAAACTCACGAGAGCATCCAGGAACAGAAAGCCAGAATATTGAGTCAAAGATGTCGGGAATGAGGAGACTGAATGGAAGGAAGAAACTGAGAGGCAGGCAGAGTCAGAGGACAAAAGAGAGAGGGGCACTCCGTAAGGACACATGGACAAAACTGCCGATGATGACAAGCAACGGAATTACTCCTGAGCGTTCAACGCCATTCAGCCTTGTGCCGTTGTCTGGTCTGAGAGTGAGTGCAGCCTCAAGGTCTCCGGTAATTCGTCTGGGGTTTCACGTTTCACTCGAGGCAGGCTGAGCTGTTGAAGACGCTCCCTGATGCGCAGGTCAATGTGCACGAGTGCAATTGAGTCGTTTTACCGCGTGCAGCAGTTTTGCGTCCCTTTTGTTGAGAAGGCTCTGACCAGACCCGAGCCGTGCAGACAGTCCTGTTTTCCAATGTGCTGACAGATTTACATGAGATGTCCATCTTTTTCATGACATGTTTGGAGCTGCATTCGATTTGGCTGTGAAAGCACGGTTGTGTTCCGTTCAATCTGACCGCTCGGCTCTCGTTCAGGAACAAGTCCGGTGTTCACTCTTTCGGATTTCTCTGTTCAATGGACAACATGTTCATCATCATGTCAAGGCTATTTTTGCAAATGGATTCGGAACTATTGTCAGAGAAGTCGTGTGAAAACGCCGCCTCTGCGGCTGCTCCTCGGACCTGCTGCTTCTCGCAGATAACCCAGCTTCGCTGAAGGGGCCGCGCCGCTCCTCATTGATCCCTTTGTTTCAGCGACCGACGCCTGATCTCGGCGCAGATGACTCGTGTCTGATGCGGGACGTGTCAATGACTTCCCAAAACACCCCGGTCAGTAACCACCCAAATCAGCCAGCGTACAAGTCTTGGTTGCTCCCCGCCCTCACTCGTGACCTCGCACTTCGCCTCGTCTCGTAGACGTCGCCTCGTTTCTGTGTTGCCAAGGTCTTTCAACAAATTACAGTGTTTCCGGGTCTCAGTGAACCTGTAACCGCGTCAGAATTCAGCCTCACAGCATCTCGCACCTGATTTTGACTGATGTCCCAGCTGTTCTGTCGGTGCGTTGTAGTTGAGTGGTTGAGGATGCTGGCCCTCGCCAATTTCTTCAGACCATCCGTGTTTGAGATTGGTGGGAGGCATGCGGACGTCCAGGTTTCGGGGAGAGGGTCTCTGGATTCTCGAGAACGTACATTTTTAATTGCGTTGATCAATTTTACGCCTGATGATGCCTTTCAGCACACGAAGCCCCCACATTCAGCTTCAATTCCTTTCCAACCCACGCAACGCTTCGTCACGTCTGAAAAACTCCTTTGTCTACGTACAAACGAAGCATCATTGGACTTTTCGCTTTTCATATCATATCAATCACCCAACATACATCGCCAAACATGTGACACCTCCAATATTTCAGAAATTTGGAAATAGCGTGAAAGTCTTTGCCACGCTGTACAATGGTGGAGTATGGAGAAGAATAGAGCAAGTCGCACTGTATTCTGCGCGGAAATTTCCCTGAAGAAATCAGGCTTGTATTTAATTATCGCCCCGCCATTCGTTCCCGTTGATAAAGGCTGCAATGCAGAGTTCACTGTGAAACCACGCACAATTGTCTGGAGCTGCGTCTGGAGCACTGTCTGCCGGGAGAACAGACCCAGGTGGAGCGACCCGTCCTCAGCAACAGCGCTTTTATTTTTCTTGTGTACCAAGAGCCTCTTTTCTGCTGTTTCGTTTCTGTTTCTTGGTATACACATGCATGGAAGTCCCTCAGGGTCAGCTGCAAGAGTTGGGTCCATTGGAAAACAACCTGTCCACTCAATTAATTTCAATTGGGGCAGTGAAATTGCGTGACAGGAGCAATGGAGACAAAACGATCCATTTGGCTTCATTGAGGGTGTGCCTTAGTCGCGTCCGGCAAAACGAACGACAAATTGGCCCTAAAGTCTTTCCGGGTCGTTTTGAAGCCCAAAAGGAAATGATCCCGAAGTTTTGACAGTGTTGATCTGTGTGTTTTTGAAGCCTGTGCAACAGAGAAATGACAAAAAGGAAAGCACAGAGCGCTGTGCGTGTGTATCTCTCCGCACAGACAAATGTGATCAAATAATTGGTGGAAACTGTGTCAGTCTCTCTGTACGTTTGGTCACAGACAGACGTGCCCAAATTGGTGTGAACTTGCCATGTTTCTGCAGACATGTGAGCTCCGCAGGCGAGCTTTGTTCAGCACTGGGTGTTGTAGTCGTGGAGGATTGTCAATGGGGTTCATCTGTTGGTTTGAATATGTTTCTGTGAAGTCGGATCGTCCTTTAGATGCTGGAATTGCTTCATCCCCCTGTAATGGGTTTGCGATTCTTGATGTGGACGACGAAACTGTGCGAACGATCCAGATTTGTTGCGCCAAGGGCCGACAGCCTCTTCCCCGTCACCTCCTCACGAATGCGCACACCAATCGCTGGAAGATTCAGAACTCACTCTTTGACAATGAGCCTGGTGCAGATACTCTCCGTGTTAGGTTTCTTGATTCTGTTTCCAAAACACAGCTCAGATAAAGACTGTCGTGGCGTCTCTTGAGACATGACGACCACATTTTCCGAAGATATCCGACAGGGGATCCCTCCCGTCTATGTGGCTTCTGTTTGTGCAGTTTGCTTCCAACCTTCAATGCCAGGCCTATTCAAAGCCACCAGCTGCAAGTGCAAAGGTGTTTTGTGGAGCAAGTGCACCAGTGAGCATCCGCAGATGTGAGCAGAGACGCAGGGAGCTTCCCCGGTCCGATTGCGATGTGGCGCACGGTGCCGTCGCATCCATCGACCTGGTTCCTCCAGCCCGGCGGGTCTCGCTCCGCGGATCCAGGGGCGAAGAGGAGCAGTCGAGGAAAGGCTGCGAGTAGGAGCGTGGGAACGCGTCTGGACCTCAGACTTTGTTAATTGAGGGTCTGGAATGTCAGCTGTGTGGAAGCGAGGCCTTTTCCTGAAGAGGCTGGAGCTCGTGGTGTCTCGAGGAACAGTTTCTGCTACGAACCTTCGGACACCACAGTCTCTAACTTCAGGTCTTCTCCCCCATGTGAGAACTGCGTGCTTCGGTTCTTTGCTCAGTTCGGTGGTTCAGGCCTCGTTTCTGTTTCCTTTGCTGTGCACCAAGGTGCAAAAACAGACAACCATACCTTGTTGTTCGTGGGTTTATTTCCCCACACGGTGACGAGGTACGACAGAAAGCTTTTTGGTTTTGGTTTGGTTTCCTGGATTGCCTGGCACAGGGCCTGTTTGTGTTTGTAAACAGCAGTTTAACAAGTTTCTCTGACGAAAGAGGAGCACACGAAGGAACGCACGCACGCAGCGGTTGTCTGTAATCATGCACACGACAGTTTAGGCAGCGCTCCAAACAGGCGCATCCTGCTGCAGGAACCCCTTCACTCAGCGCACAGGTGTTCGGCCCCGCGCCGGCCTCTCTAATTGACACTCCATATCCCATCTTCTTCCCCACAGTTTTCTCAAATGGTGCATGTTTTGACAGTCTCAACAACAGGAAATTGTCTTTTCTGTGCTGTGCTGTGTTCGGATGAAAGACATTTGGGAGCTGAAGCAAACGCGTCGGATGGAAGGCCACTCACGTCATTTCTCAGAACACAGAAGATTCGTGGGCTCAGAACGCAAAATATCTGTGACAAAGGCAATCAGACCTTGTTACGTCAGCCACTGTTTGGTGTTCTTTCTGAAACTCTAAATTGGATTATGTCAATGGTGGAGCTGCGACGTGGGTGCCATGCATGCGCTACAAATTTCTCAAGCATTTCAGTTTGTTTTTTTCTGTTGCTTCTGAATCCACAAAGCTGACAGATATACGTCTAGAAGTGGGAAAGGAGAGGGGAGCTGCCCTTGTGGTGAGAGGCCTGAGGTCTGAGATACAATTTGTGCATCCGCTTCGGAATTCAGAGTGAAATGTATTGAATCACAAACACACTTGGGGGTCATGACTCGCAGCACACCGATGACTTGTGTGTCTGAAAACACTCATGAATCATTCTCCAGGTTTTAGGTGTTCCGACGTCTCTGCGGAACCGTCATTGTGCGCTGAGGTCCCGATTCCTTGCGCTAAAGACTCATGTCCGGAAGTGTGCACACGATTTGGCCCAAATCACATGGATGAGGGACAAACGTCCATAGATCGAGATTCTTGCACAACATGCAACGTGGTTTTGAAGCTCGGGATGCAAGGTGCGGTGACAAGGCCACCGACTCTGCTCTTCACCTTGTGCTGTGTTGATTGCGCATCTCCAAGCAACGAACTTGGACAGTGCTCAAAGATTTGGAACGTATAGTCAGAACCAAACGAGCGTGTTTTCCACACAGCAGATTTCACAGTGGCCCGTGTCATAAAGACAGATGGATGGGGATCTTAGCCAGATGTTCCCGTCATTCCGCAGCCTTCCATGTCCCTCATGTCGGCACATGCCATGCTGTGGTTCAGCTGGGGCGATCGCTGGAGACGCACGAGCGGATCCAGGATCGGGTGGGAGGCGGAGCAATCTCGGTCTCGGAGAGAGAATAGACGGGATGAGTGCAGGACAACAACCATGAGTTGTGCTGAGAGGGTGAGGCCGACATTTGACATGGTTCTGCCTTGCAGATCTGTTCACCGTTCATTCCCTGAGCGAGACGTTCTCCTTGGGTGACGCTCACCTGGGATGGGACCACTTCAAGCAATTTGGTCATCTAAAATCTCACACAGGTGCACAGTTGTCAGCCGGCAGTGAGACCAGGTCCAACTTCTGCGTTCCCGTCGTGACCCAGTGCCCCATCATGCTTTTGGTCAAATTCTCAAAACTCCAAAACTTGTCTCAAGAGCCTCTGCCATGGCGTCTGCCCGGTGCACCGGTATCAGCAAGGCGGGTTCGTATGCCGCCCCTCGCCATGTCGCTGCCACCACGGAGCCACACACACTCCCTCAAACATCGCACGCCGCTTCAGCGCCTCCTCTTCTGCACGGCTGTTTCTCATTTCCCTGGTCATGGCTCACGGGAATCAGCTAGTGCAGTCTGTCAATTGTTCCCATTGTCGTCACAGCCACCGTGAGGAGTTTCCGCGCGTGCCTTTGGTGAAGCGGATCTCACATGGCGCTCGTCAGTTTTCACAGTGCCCCAGATTGTCCGTTGGTTCAGGGTCTTAAATCTGGCTTCACCCGACCCGACACCAATAATCATTCGCACGCTGTGCGAAGCGAAGTTCCGCGACGCTTTTTGACGTGTTTTTGTATTTACGAGAACAGGATTCGGCCGTTCACACAGACCTGGTGGTGTTTGGCGTTGTCAACAGCAGAATTTGACTTTACCGCAGCGATGACTGAATTGTCCATCATTGGACGTTCCAACAGTCTCTTGAAGCCAGAAGGAACAAGTTTTCTTTCATCAATTTACCGAGCCACAACACCAGAAGAACTTCAACGCCAAAACAGTTGGACTTCACTCTGTGGTCACCAAATTGGAAAGTGTTCCCGTGATTTGCACTTGTGAACGTGAAAACATTTGCAAAGTCTGAACGTCATCATGATGTCTGTGTGGCACGAGAATGGCTTTGAAACAGTATCACTTTCAGACTCCGTCCAGGTATCCGAGACACCCCTTTATTTTCTGGCCTCAAATGGTCTGTTGCGTGCGGTGTACTTCGCGTGAGGATCCGCTGTTCAACGTCGCGAGCGTCACGTTTCAAGTCTGCACCACCACGTTCAATTCTCACTGCTGCGGGTGTCGCCTGGTGGCGTCAAGGCGTTTTCATGCCATCCATATTCAAAGATGGCCGCAGAGTCAGAACCAAAATAGCGTCTTGGAGATGTTTGGAATGACGGCACCACGAGCGAAATTTTGACGCAAGTCCGTGTGAGCGACGCGTGAGCGACACGCCGGTCATTAGGCGCGGCTTTTCTGTGGCGCGCGCCGCGGGGATGAGCGTCGACAGCGGGCGCGCATGACGGACAGGGCTCGTTATTTCTGCCCGGGTCCGACCGGCCGCGGCCGCCGATTTAGTAAGCGGCTCAGCGCGTATAAACTGGACATCTGAGGCATGTCAGAAGTTTGCCCCCTCCCAACTTTGTGGCATGATTTGCTTTCGTCTTCTTGTGCCAAATGCCCGAGAGCTTGTCACAGAAGTTTTGTTTCTCTGCGAAAGCTTTATGCAGCACTGTTCATAATACCACGAGGGAGACACCACAAGGCGAACTGTTCTGCGGCACGTGTCGATTCCGAAATGTTTCACTTGTGTCAGTCAAGTGGACGTCGTCGTCAGGTCACGTTATCACGGACAGGGTTAGCGAACTGTGAGCGACGATTCGGAGCAGTTATCAGAACTCTCGAGATCATCATGGTCACAAGAGCTTTCAGGTTGACATCTAAATTTTCAAGACTTTAATCGAGAAAATTCATGTCAACCTAAAAGCTCAAGTGACTGATGATTGAGAGAGTTCATTTCTGCTCCAATCAAG
>JAAUXT010023049.1_pt1 | contig 14711 bp, 16 predicted proteins | sample 7278171 | NCBI WGS metagenome assembly JAAUXT01 (sample SAMN14350112, study PRJNA611818) | marine sediment metagenome | isolation source: surface marine sediment (1.8m) | place: French Polynesia: Moorea | collected 2018-08 | reverse complement strand
GATTGTGGATATATTATTGTTTGCTTCTCCAAAAGTAAGGAAAGATACCAGATTTGGAAACTTTGTTATGTGCTCAGATGAGAATAAGGAGATTTTGCCAAAGGCATGTACATGTATGAAAGCTACTCTCAGAACAAGTTGCCAATAAAATATAAAAAAGAACTTTCATTTTTAAGTCACAGTGCAAAACATATGTCCTTTCTACCAAAATATACCCCTTTTATCCCACTTCTTCATTTAAAATGTCCTACTTTTGTCCTACTTTCTGGGCTCAAAAAATGTCCTACTTTTGTCCTACTTTTTGCCAAAAATGTCCTACTTTTCCTACTTTTTTGACCTGTCCTACCGCGGGACACCCTGTTCCAGTGATGAGCCCTTTGATGATACCACTGGCACACTGCATCCACAACTGCTTGGCTTAAAGGCTGAAGGCCCAATCGCTCACTCTCCCAGTATATTCTTCTCAGAATTTGTGTTTTAAGAAAGAATAGGCCTCCCTGTCCACAGCATCCATGATGCGAAAGGGAAAAACCCTTGATCACATGATCACCTCATGGGGGGAGGAATGCTGGGTAATTACCAGCAAAATAGTGATATTGTGCTATTATGCATCAATTTCCTGTCTAATATATATAATTAATTATTGTAAAAATATTCAGAATAATTGAAATTGTCTGTAGAGGCCAGCACCCCCTGGTGGGGGAGGAGTGTGGTGTGACACACCAGCTGTGAATTGTGGTTAGAACCACCACTCACCAGATGGCATGATTGGAATGAGGTCAACAAATATGGAGGTTCCCACCCTCGGGGACAGTCTCTCCTGAGATACCAACCAGTGTGTTTGTGATATCACTACAATCATCACAAGGTGATCAGTGACAGGTGACAAGAAACCCGTCCAGCATGGGGTCTGAACTGGATGCTTGAATTTGTTTTCAGATGCCGGCCCCACCCATCCCAGTGGAGAAAAAAAAATTGGTCACTGAAAGTTTGTGTCAGAATAAGTGTCTTGAAGCCCCCCCCCCCAATACAAACAACATGAATTTGTTGTCACTTGCTCCTTGGATGTCAGAGATGTCATGTCTTCATGAACACGAGGGGTGTGTTGCGTCTCTACACTGCCTGTCTTTGTTGAACGCGTAGTTCACCACTCGCCACTCGGTGTCGCCTTCCTCACGCTTTGTGCAATCACAATCTGTCTTTCTGGGCGACACATTCTTGTGGTTGATACGTATCAACCATCATGATTCTGGGTGACGGGTTGTGTTCGTCGAACGAGACCTGAATCGCCAGACAAGACCATCCACCATTTATGCCCAGGATTTTCTTCCTGGAAACAAGAAAATCAAGGCTGGACAGTGCAAATGTTTGTACAATATGTATTTTTTTGGTGGGGGGTGGCGAGGGGACAACCCCCAGTGATGCCGTCGAGGCGAGGCACCATGTCTAGAACCGTTGTCCTACGTCGACATGTAACAACAGCCCCATAAAAATGGTTTTGTTTCTGTTTGCAGTGGAGCGTGAGGGTACGGTTCGAAGGTGAGTCAAAAGTGGAGAATACATGACATTACACGAGAAAACATAACATTACCAAAAATCTCAGTTCGAAAGCCAATGCCGAATTGTTCCTCCTGTGACCCGTGATATCACGTGCCAATGAGACTCATTTTTTTTGCCCCGGGTTTGAACATCAAAAAGGACGTTCGTTGCAGAAAACAAAGGCAAATGTTGAGGCGCGCCTTGTTCTTTAGTTCTGCGTGGGTTGTGGCGGCACTTTGAACCACAGTGCAGTTTTGAAGTTTGACTAATTGAAGCTTGTTATGCCTGTTTCGCAGCTTCAGGAGAGGCCATTGCTCCGCTTTGTTTGGTTTCGAACTTTGGTCTTTCTTTTCAGTTCCGCAAGTTCAAGACGGAACTTCTGGACATGTACGGAGACGAGTTGGACATTGTAAGTTCAACAAACCGTGCCCCTCAGTCGCGAGCGACTGGTTTTATTTGAGGCGAACTCAATTGAAGGTTTGACACAGTTACACGGTCACAGTGTTGGCCAGGTAAACCATGCGATGTTTGCATTGATCAGTGAACCGTTGAGGGATTGGAAACAGGCTTGTTGCCGTGGCCCAACATGACACTGCATTACTCGTATTCCCTGTTGTTCTTGTAGACAAGCGAGGGGACCTCTCGAGCCACTGGTTGGTTCGAGGTCATCGTCAATGGACAACTCGTCTTCTCAAAGAAGGTACCAACTTTCCCCCCAAAGATCTGTTTTCTCTGTGGCCAAGTTCGCCACGATTTGGCAGGTTGAAATTGTGCTCTTGATGTCGTGTTTGTATTTCAGAACGGTGAGGGTTACATGGACGGCCCCGGGCAGCCAAAGTTCAAGCGCGTGTGCGCCGCCATAGACGCGGCGCTCGGCTGAGCTGCAGAATCAGGGACAGGGCAACCCAGGTGAGTCAATGGTGTGCAAAAAGTCTGACGCTCACCAGAGATACTTGGAGTGTTCTGGCGTGTCAACTTCTGATGGTCAACCTTCTACTTTGTGTTTCAGAATTTCAGTGATCGCTTGACTCCCTTCACTTTGCACGACTGCGTATGACGGACCGGGATGTAAACCAGCGCGTGCACGCTGGACATTCGGCCTCGATGTGAACTCCACTCGCAGTTGGTGTTGACTGATGGGTGTCAACACATCGCGGGCTGCCGGACAGTTACGAGTTTTCTTTGCCATCGATACAAAATTCTTTCATCATTCCAACCGAAAAAAGAAGTCATCTCATCTTTCTGACCCGATTGGCCCGATCAGGACGTGCGACTGCCCAGGGGCGCCACAACTATGACGAGAGTTTTTCAACACCTTTGTGTTTCGATCGGCGCTGTACTTGTTACGTTGCGTTCTCTTTGTTCTTTCCACCAAGATCACAGTTTATCACTGTGTGCTTTCCCGGTACAGCTGAAGCCTACATCAGCCACGCAAATTCTAGACGCTTACGCTGATGCGTGCTGATACTTTGTACAACGACGTGCGCAAACGCTGTACCTTGCAGCTTCGCGCGCCAGTCGGCGGAAGGCTGTGAAAAACTTACCATGGAGGACAGGCACAGTATTTTTGTTCCTCACGTGCTGTGCTCTTTTGCAATAAGTGGAGGCGGATCGAACTTTGGCTGGGGGCGGGCACCCTCGAAGGTATTTTGCATCTTGAAAGATTAGTGCACACGTGAAAGACGGGCAGACAATTTGTTCTGGTGTTTGGAGGCCCTTTCCCACTGTGGACCTTTCCTTTCCCACTGTGGACCGCTCTGCATTCAAGCGTACGATCACTCCAGGGGCTTTTGTATCGTCGCACCTGTTTTTGTTCTCCCGCAACAAACTTGTCACAAGTTGTGCTCTTGTTCGAATCGAAATGTACGTATTTATTGACTGAAGAAAAACAACTGACGAAAACAACAAAAACACTGCGTGAAGCTTGTGTTTTCCTTTGTGCGAAGCTTTTATGTTGATTTTGCAGACTGAGAAATTGGTAAAAATTTGCGTGACGCAAATAGACAATACGTTTGATTCGACTGATTCAACAAAGAAAATTCCGACTCTGCCGGATATCACAACACAAGGACAGTGGGTCAAGATTACCGCGAAACAAAATTTTCAGTGGATCTCATTGAGAAAGAAAATTATCGCGATTGTTGCTCAGGTCTGTAGCCTTTTGCTGCGGGCGTACAAAGCACAAAGAAGGGGAAAGCACAAACTCTTGCTTTAATGAAGGGACGTGTTCTGACTAGCGTTGGGCATGTCACCATCAGGGGGGAGGGGCATTGAGACTGAAGTAGATCACACAAGGTCTGCAGAAACAAAGCAAAACAGACTTTCAAGTTGATCATCAGCCGCTTGAGCTGTAGTTCGCGCCTGTATGCATTCGTCCACCCAAATTCTAGAAGCCTGACCTGCAGTCCAAAAATTTTAAAGTGGTGGTGGTCCAGCAGAGCAGGGGGGGTGGTAATCTGGATACCCAAATTTTGGAAGCCAGGACCAAAATAACAAACTTGAAAAAATTTTGGATGGTAGTGGGGGGGGGGGGACAAACCTGGACACCCCAAGTTGGGGAAACCTGACTCAAACTGATAAGGTATGAAAAGAAATTTTGGTTGGTGGTTGTGGTGGAGAACCCCGATGGCCATGTCCAGACCAACCTGATGAAATCCAAAAATCTTTGGGTGGTGGTGGTCTGGGGCTGGTGACCGAGCCCATGGACAGACCAAAACAGGTTCATTGCCCAGACTTGGCGTCTTCCATGGTTTGTCTCAACTTCCATATCTTCGGCTTCTTCGTTGTCACCTGCAAAACAACCACAACAGTGCATTCACTGGGAACAAGTCCACGACAAGTGAATCTAACATTGACAAAGCAATTGAACACTCATCATTTCCGTGGCCATTGAAAGCATAAGTGCAAAATAGCAAATGTTATAGCGAATGTTGGGCGAAAAGCACGGCAACATGAAGTCAAATGGGTCGTAGACGACCTGTATTCTGTCATTCAAAGGTCAAACGCATTCAGATCGCGCGAGGGAAATACTGTGCTGCACGCACCTCCGCCCGCTCTTTCTCGAGCGCGCGCACGGCGCTGAGCGGGAGCAGAGGCTGACACGTCGGGCGTCCGTGCGCGCACTGAAACGGCAGCGCGCACGCCGCGAGCGACGCCACCAGTTGAGAGCACTCCGCCATAGTCAGCGAGTCACCAAACTTTATCGCGCCTGCAAAAATTAGAAGATAAATTTCATCAAACGTATTCCACACAAACAAAATATCCGGAAAGAAACGAGGCATGTTCAGTGTCCAAGGGAATTTCAAAATGTGTTCGTCAAAAATTCTCATGTCACGACTGCGTAAATTCTCCTCAGTCAACAATCCAGATCAAAAGTGACGGAAGTTCTTTCCATCACCACGTGAACAGTCAGTCCGCAGACACGCCAAACTCCCGTGATAGCTGTCTCTGTCTCTGTGTGTCTCTGTCTGTCTGTCTGTCTGTCTCTCTCTCTCTCTCTCTCTCTCTCTCACACACACACACACACCGAGTACAGACCGGTGCTGTTGAACGAGGAAAAGCACACATGACTTCCGCCGGAAAAACAAACTGGCGGCGCACTCACCGTGACAAGCCTGTGAGCAGAGGATGTTGTGCAGCGTGGGCGGGAGGCTGGCGACGCTGCCAGACGTCTGCTTTAGAATCTGTAAAGCGAAAGGGCACGAGCTGTAAGAGATACGTGTGCATGTGCACAGGTCGAAGATGATTCTTTGTGACGTCGAAACAATCGTAAGAGAGTACTCCAGATATTTTTGACAACATGATGCCTTGAACGCCTGTGGAATTCAAAAATACAAACCTCTGCTTGTTCGGTCAAGTATGTCTGAAACAAAAGGAGACAACAATCAAGCGCCAAGTCTTGAAAGCAGAAATACACACCGTCTTTCGTCTCAGCAAGCCCCGGGCCAAATTTTATTCCTCGAAAGGCAAAGAACACGAACCTGCACAAGCTGAGCAAGAGCAGTCGTTTTGGCTTGTTTGGCCTGGGTGCCGTCCCGCGTGATGAGACACGCAGGCACACGACTCACGAGCAGCGTCCTCGCATCGTCTGGGTCCACAGTGAAACGCACCCCTGCAACACGAAACACCACTGAAGTCGAGACAGGTGTTACATCTCCACAACACAGATAATCAGGAACCCTGGGAAAATTCTGTCTGCAAGGTACATTTCTGGAATGACTGAAAACATCCCCAATAAACAAATACCCCGACCCTGCAGGAGGTGACATTTCGTCGTGACCGCGTGTCCAAATATGATTCGCGGCCCACTCATGACCTCGCTTGCAGACAACTTGCGGTCTTTCGTTCTGTCGTGATCGTTTCTTGTTCTTGAACAAACTACGCAAACCAAGATGCTGTCGACGCACTGACCAATGAGCCGCACGTAGCGAGAGAACGCCACGAGGAGCCGAGTGGCGTCGGCGTGCAGCGACACCTGCAGCGGCGGCGCCACGTCGCTCGTCTGCAACAGCGCGTCGTCCGCGCTGCCGGGCTTATCAGCGATGCTGTCCACGCCGCACAAACCTACAACACACCCAAAAGTAACGCAGGTTCATCCAGCTTCAGTTTCATGACCGTGTTTCTTCAGAGGTTGTTCAGAGCGAGTGTTTCACACACTTGCGGTCAGTTGCTCGAGTCGAACTCTCTCGTGCGCAGCATGCTGATCTACGAGCACGACCAACTCCTGGCTTTTCGTCTCCCGGTCAGCCGATGCCGCAGTCTCTTCTGGATTCATGGCCATCACAATTGCGATGAACTTTTCGTCGATTTGGCCCACCACCTGCGGCAAGAAGTGTACCCTCAGGTACGCAACACATACCACCTGTTGCAAAACGCTGGTGTTTGATGTCGCAGGTCCAACAACAAACCTTCGCAGTGCGAAGCATGTCCTTGGTGAATCTATGTGGCTGCAGGAGGCTCTGGACTTTCATCTCATGTCGGTTAATCTGAGTCCCATCCCGTACGGAGTGAGTGGGAGCCTGCAGAAGAAAGCAGAATAACAGCACAAACATACACACACACGTACACACGCACACACATGCACACAAAGAGCAAGCGAGCGAGTGAGTGAGAGACAGAAGCAACCCGAACGTTGTGAGCTACGAACCTGGGTCGGATGCTTGAAGGCGGGGTTAGTCCAGCCCCGAAAAGACGAGACGGTGTTGCTGTCCGGTGGCAGCGAATCGAGCGACCTGCGCGCCGCGCGCACTGACGGAGCCGCCGGACCGAGCGCCGCCTCCCACCCGGGGAGCACCGCGTCGTCCGCCGCGCCGTGACGCCGCACTGGACAAAAGAGGGACGATTCTGTTTGACGTAGGCTGTTCGTCTGGCATGCATGATGTTGGGTCAGCGGCATGCGAACAGAGTGCTTTGAAAGCGAAATGCGCCGCTGTTTCTCAACAAATATTTCTTGTCCGCGGCTCATGGATCACCAACCAACCGCGCCCACCCACACACACACAGAAGAGTGGTACCTTTGGAGAGTATTGGCTCGTTGTGGGTGTCGTTCCCTCCAGGCTTCTCCGTACTTGACTGTCCCGTCACCTTGTTCACGTAGATATTTCCCCCTACAAGACGGACGCACAGCTGACTTGCAGCAAAAGATTCAGACACGTTTTTCCGTGGAAGTCCGGTGGCAAGTTGGGGATTGTGCACTTCACAAGACCTTCACAAATGGTCCCTGCCAAACGAAAATACTTGTTTGCAACACAGTACATGTATGAAATAGTGGCGCTGAGGATTCGTAGACAGTACGAGGGTGACGTGAGACATGACGAAAACGAATTTGTCTGTCGTACCAGTGTTCGGATCCCGCCTACAGATCCAGCTGCCCGACTCGAACACCACATCTCCAGTCTTGACTTCTGGGTCTTTGTTGGCTTCGCCTTCACGACCGGCACTCAACGTCGTCCCCGATTTTGCTTCTCTCCCACCGTCTGAGGTGTTTGATTTGCTCCTATCTGCTGCTGTGACATCATCACCAATCGCTTCAGTCTGCTTGACTTGTCCAGGTTTCTCTTCACTGCCTGTTGAGCAGGTGTCTACCGTTCGCTGCACTTCAGGGTTCTCTCTGGTCATTTGCAACTTTGCTTTGACTTTGCTAGACAACGTTGGGACCGATTTCTCCACACTGCTTTCCACCAGAGAACCAGACTGTCTGGATTCTTTCGTTGAGAGAGCCGTAACAGTCTCTACCTGTTGTTTGGCGACTTTCTTCACCTGATTTGACTTTGTCACACAAGAATCTGAATCCTGTCCTCCAGACTCTGCTTCTGCTGCATCCAACTGCGCCACCACGTGGTCAGTGTGTGACACATGCAAAGTCTTTTCGGACGGTCCATTCAGCTCATCCGCGTACGCTTTAGCTGCGATGGCACTGTGATACGCGAGACTCTCTTTGTACGACCAACCCTTCTTCATCTCTGTGCCTCTTCTGGATGAGTGAGAAGTCTTTTCTCCAACCGAGCCATCTTCGTCTCTCTGATTCAAAATTCTATCAACACTGCGAGATTCTGCATCCCTACGGTCATCGTCCTCCCACCGTGTCACCGAGGGCTCCGGTGCTGCCAGGGTCGGATTCTTGTCGACGCTCCGACAAAGATCATTTGTGCTACCGTCCCTCGATGCGCCGAACTGGCTACCACCGTTCTCACGAACTTTGCGTGTCTCATCCACGGAACCCGAGTCGTTGTCCACATCGGTTGCAACAACAAACGGCTGAGTGACGCACAACAACCTTCTCTCGTCGCTTGTGTCGTTCGAGTTCTGTCCTCCAGCCTCTCCTGCTGTGTTGCTGTCTGGTGATCTCTCTACTCGGAGCGGTGAGAATTCCATGCAGAACTCTCCTCCAACGGTTGGGTGTAGTATCGTGCGTTCTGTGCTGGACTGTCTTTGAGCCAAGGTTTGAGCCAAGGTTTGATGAACCTTGTCCTCACAATCACCTTGATTCCGAAAAGAAGGATTCATGTTGTGCGCACTTGAATCTTTTTCCATAATTGGCTGCTTCGACGTAGCACATGGGTTCTGCTCCCCATGGAGCCTTTCCTTCACACTGTTCACCCGATATCGCGGAAAACCTTTGGAATCGGAGACTCCACCGGAGAAAAACATGGTCTTGGTCGACAAGAGATCAAACTCATTCTCCCGTCTCTCGTTTGGTTTTGAGAAAGGACTGCTCTCGACCAACCTGGGTGCAAACACAAAGCTATCGTCATTGTTTCTTGCTTCACGTGCCTCGTCAGGAGTATCCCCTACAGTTCTGACGCCTTCCTCCCTGCTCCAATCAGAAGTTTTTGGCAAACTGTTTGACAGTGAAATATCTCTGGTGCTGTGAGAGGTCATTCTGACGTTGTGCGCCACACAATGACAGGCAGAATCGTTATGTGCAACTGAGCCACAATTTGACTGTCTCTTTTGGTTCAAAACACAATCCAATCCCTGAGTTTGAGACTCATTTGGCACTGTTCTGGTACTTTTGCGCAGTGGCGCAATGTTTGTATCACAATTGTGAGGGGCAAGGGACCGTTTCCTCGGCTGTACCAGTGTCTCAGCTCCATTGGTCCAGGCGCCCTCCAGTCTGCCTGGCTCTTGAGCCAAGTGACCAGATGATGGTTCAAATTGGCATCCAGTGCCACCGCAAAAGTAACTTTGACTAGTTTCCACACGCTGCTCTTCTCTCCGCACCCGCTGTGAGAACCTGCTCGAAGCTGACGAGTGATCATCTCTCAAACTGTCGTCCGTTTTCACTTTCACTCTGGCTGAAGCTTCTGGTTCGATCCTCATCCTCGATTCAACACGCGACCTACTCAAGTCCCGTTCATCAAAAACTTCACGACTCTTGTTTCTATCTTGGAGCCTGCAAGTGTCTTCTCTGGCTCGACTTGCTGAGTTCCCCTCAGAACTGTTGGACTTCATGTCATTCGCGTTCCCTGTTCCGCATCTGCGCTGGAAGTGTTCGTCCGTTGTCACCAAGCCGTCTCCCTTGGATTTCTCTGTTGTTCTGGACTTGTCTGCTGAAATATTTGCAATTTGTTGAGGATTTGCTGAGCGCTGAGGAAGCGTTGCTCTGCTTGCTCTCCTTGCTTGCATTCTTCGGAGGATAGCTTGCTTCGATTCAACCAAGTCACTTTGCGTTGAATTTCGAGGATCTTTGTCACATCGACCTGAGATCGCAATTGGACCACCAGGTGGCTTCGGAATCGTACTGAGAATCTTCAGTTGGGCACCAATGAGTGAATCTGCGTTTGTGAGATGCTGACTTGTTTGTGTCCCGCATGCTGATGTGGTCTTCTCGAAACTGTGCCGTGTCCTCGCAGCAACACCTGTTTGTTCTTCACGAACAGTACTGCACGGTGCCTCCGCCCTCATGGCCTCGCTTTCTTCTCTGTTTCTGCGTCGCATTTCGCTGTGGTACTTGAGGCTTCGCATCAACGTTTCAAGAGTCTTCGGGTCGTGTCCAGTGGATTGACATTCGTGAGTTTGTGCCCTTCTGTCCGGCCTTCGACGCTTTCCGCAGCTGCCCTCAAGGGTTCGAGTTTGGCGTGAGACCTTGCAATCTGCTGGCTTCGTGAGTGGGTTGCAAGTGGGACGTTGTTCTTCAAGTGACAGGCGCGGCCTCTTGACAAACGCAATCGGAGATTCCACAATGTCCGTTTCCTGTTCCCTTGAGGTGGCTGCCCTGCCTGATATTGAGTTGGCTGGAAGGGGTAAACACAGATGTTCAGGAACAGCACGGGAAAGCAAAAAGCGCACAATTTCTTGCAAGAACGAATTCACAACGAAACCGCAGCCACTTACTCCAGGGCAGGGGTGAGTGAGTGGGCAGACACACTTCAGATATTGGATGACACCCCAGAGGGGGGAGGAGTCGCCCGAGCGGGTTGTCAAAAACGAACAGACACTGTGGCCAGAACGTAGAGAACGCTCCGCCATCCGGCAAAGTCTATTTTCTTGTTGAAATTCGACGCACAACGAAACTCAAATGTTGTCAAGGATCAATGCTCTCAGCTTTGATTCACACAAAAAGCACAGTATCCCTTTTCGACCCCAAAAAAGAGAAAGATCACCTGTCAAACCAATAAATCAATCATCACCTTTTCTGTTTCTCTCAACAGCTTCGATGTTCGGTCGCAGTGTGTCAGAATTCTTGGCCAGACGCGTTGCCATCGCTGCCGCCGCCAACTGTGCACCAGGCACATCCGACATGCTTGTTTCCATCTCTTCGTCCTCACCCACCGAAGAAATCACCGTCTTTTCAGGAGGCGCATCTGCGGTCTTGATGTTTCGAAAAACAGGTCTTCTGATATTTTTGGACTGCAGATTGACGAGAGTGTTTTCCGCGCTGATGTCTCGACCGTAGTTGGTTTTCTTTCTGCTTTCCGCGGACACAGCTTTGGTACGCGTAAACTTCGACAACTCAGATCTTGTCGACCGTTCATCAGTTGACTCACTGCACGATCCATTCTTCTTGTTGGATGGCGCAACAGCTGCAGGTGACTTGTTATTCCCTGACTCGATGGTATCTCCCTCTAGTACATCTTGCAACACTGGATCAGCGAACGTACACCTTTCCTTCGCTCCCTGGTATGTGTCTTCTTGCGCCAAAAGGTTATTACTTCTCAGAAAGTTGTAGATCAAATCTCTGAGGACTTTCAGCACTGCAGCCCAGTCTGTAAATTCCACCAATGTCTTTCTGGGGTCAAACGTGATGTCGTAAGCAGTGAGTGGGCACTGCAAGTTGAGGATGTAGATGGCGTGACGCTCAGAGCTGCGCGGCGGACTGTCGGGAGACGGCGTTGTGGCGGTAGTGCGCAGACCCGCACATCGACGCCGACAGATCGTTGACTTCTTCTGGATAATCCAGGACACCACCTGAAAATGAGCCTTGGTCTTCTAGCAAAGGAGTCTTAGTCTTCCAGCTGCATGAACAGTGCAAATTGGTTTTGGTCTGTCTCACAACAAATGAAACCAGCATTTGTGGCGTTTTTTCAAAGCGAGTCAACTTTGGGAAATCGTGTTCGATGTTTGCACGTGCAAAACGCCAAGCCCTGCACATCTTTTCATGCGAACTGACCCCTCCTCCCGGAAACGACACAAAATATCTGTAAATCGCACCTTGTGAATGTGGCTCTTGCGGACGAGACGACCATTGATGAAGACGAACTGGAGGCGTTTGGTGCCGTGTGGTTCTGTGCTGATACAACCTGTGAAGGAGAAAGTACGTGAGAGTTGTGAAGCTGATTGCGCCGAATGTCCTTGTCTTCTTGGTGGAATACGGCAAGACAATCGCCTGGATCCGTTTTGAGCACAGACCAACAAAAACGATCAAGAAACTCAGACCAGCGAAAGTGAGTCCACACAGCGCGACGCCACTTTGGTGCCAGATGAAATCGGCTTCACCTCTGGGTCTTCCCGCACGATGCTACAAACCTGAGAATTTGAAAGGCTTTTCCTCAACTTCTACATCCACGAGGTGTCTGGCCTTTTCCAGCCCAAACAGCTGAGTGAATGTGCCCTGCACAGACTCGTGTTTTCCCGAGTGCATGACTGTCTTTCCGGTTGCGTCGTCACGCAGCGAGAAGCTGATGCGTGGGTTCAGCAGGGCCAGGGACTCCAGCATCTGCTTCATCTGAAAGGAAACCAACCTCGGAAATGCAATTGCGCTTGACGACCGAAATTCACCTCTACAAAGTCGCTTTGCGGACTTCCGCAGGGGCTGTAAAACGGCGCAGAACACGCCACTTGTTGGGAATAAGATCCGTCTGATTTATTTGACGATGTGTAAACTCTCAGATTCGCTTGCCCAAATTATCTGACAAGAAGTTTTCATTTGTGACACCACAGTGCGGCTTTGTTCACCTGTTCGAACTCGAGCGCTTGATCGAGATGTTTTCGACGGACGGGCAAGTTGTGAAAGAGCCCGTGCACCGTGACGGTGGTGCCGACAGACGCACGGGGGTGCCGAGTGCGCTCAACCGCCGAGCTTCGAGCTCCCTGCAGCACCCGCCTAGAAACGGAACAAAACAGGAATGGGTTGTGTGCTGTGGTGGATCACCCATGAAAAGACTGACACTTGTGTCCAGGTCCATGATAAATGTCAGCCAGGTGAGCCACGTGAAAAAGATAGGAGAAAAGACAACAACAGATTTTTCATTTTCGAGCGAAGAAAAAAGTGCCACGGCTTTCGAACAAACTCCTGCTACGGCCCGTTCCTGTATCGAATTCGAACACCTTTATGACCCACCTGTGCGTGAGCGCGCAGCCTCGCGCCTTTGATTCGATCTCTAGCACACCGCACATTTCCCTCATGCTTGCCAACGCCTCGCCACGGTAGCCGTGAAAACGCAGCCGCTCCAAATCAGCTATGTTGTGACACTTGCTGGTTGCGTATCTGAAACCCAACTTCATTGTCTGTAATTCGATTCCTTTGAGGATCTGAAGCAAACTTTGATGTGCACATCCCCCCACATTTCTCTACACCACAGCAAACATCATGATGCGTTGAGCAAGAAGGGGGCAGCTGCATCACACAGGCAACTTTGGGTGGAAATTTTGCCGGGGAGGGAGTCCGCAATGAAGGCAAAAATGACCTTGTACTCGTAAAAGAGAGAGACAGTGTATCAAGCGTATCTGGAAAACATCTGTCACTCCTTTGAAAGAGCTCCCGCAAAACACATTGATTCGAGCATTCGCTCCTTCCAAAATAGTGACAATTGTGTTGGGAAACCAGGGAATACCAAACTTGGCTGCTCATGACGTAAGTGTTCCACACACGCGACAATCACTGACTGATGACTGTCGCTGAGTGACACTTTTGCTGGACGTCTACAAGTTGAAAAGAAGAAACACACCTTGTTGCGACGCTCTCGAGCTGCGCCTTGTTCAACCCGTGACCATTGTCCACGACCTGTACTTTGCACAAAGTGACGTTCACTCTCAGCGCGACGCAAGTTGATCCCGCGTCCATGGCGTTGAGGACAAGCTCTTCTGCGCACTGCGTCAAGCTGCTGATCGCAACGCCCGACCGCAAACAGGACCGAACTTCGGACGGGAGAGGACGCACTTGTACCTTCTCTTCTGTCATTTCTGCAAAGACAGACGGATGAGACAAATGAATTCTGCCGATTTAAGAATCTCGGCCATTGACGGAATATGAATGTCTGTTGGAGTTGTACCTGTGACATTTCTGTCTCCACAACTTCCACGTTCGATCGCCTATTATCGTTCAAGTCAACCATCACAATAGCGAAACTGACACCGTGATATATGATTATGCACGTCTAAACAGGTGACAATACCTCCGTTGTCATCATGTATTGTTGCTTGTCTGTGTGTAAGTTGTGAATTTCCCGATAAATCCAAAATACAGCTGACGTGTTGTGAAATACATTCTGCGAAAGAACCGGGATTCGGTCGCGCAGAATTGCGAAGGTGCGTTATTCGTCACGCTTATCTCTTCCAAGAAAATAGCGTTGGGAATATTGAATATGAAAGGAAATTCGTCAGTTTGTTTCGGAACAATTGAAAGCGCATTCGTGTGTCATGTCCCACGTTTCCATGGTATTCTCATCATGTGCCGTTGCATTTCCCTTTCTAGAATCTGTAGATCTACATTGTGTAGAGTCCAGTGATATCACAAACAATCAGTTTGGTATCTTGTGGGGTGACATGAATCGGGCCAAATGTGGAAAACCACTCACCTTAGAATGAGTGAGCAAGCTGATGCACCAAATTATGGAAGAGACCGTGTGGTGCTGGTCCAAGATTGAAGTAAGAGACAACCGCTGCAATAACCAAAGGGTCTCTCTTGTCTCTCTACTGCACATCAGCCTCCTCCAACAATTTTCTTATGATATTTTAGTGCAAGAAACTGAGTAATTCAATCTCTGTATTGGTGATGATACGAGCCTTGTTGGTAGCCATTTTGGAAAGGAAAACCTCAAGGGGTCATATGATCACATGACACCCCCATGGGGGGAGGAATGCAGGCTAAAATGCCAGCAAAATAGTGGTATTGTGCTATTATGCGTCTATTTTCTATCTAATTAATTATTATAAAAATATTCAGAATATTAAAAATTGTCTGTAGAGGCCAGCACCCCCTGGTGGGGGAGGAGTGTGGTGTGACACACCAG
>JAAUXT010133697.1_pt1 | contig 14714 bp, 16 predicted proteins | sample 7278171 | NCBI WGS metagenome assembly JAAUXT01 (sample SAMN14350112, study PRJNA611818) | marine sediment metagenome | isolation source: surface marine sediment (1.8m) | place: French Polynesia: Moorea | collected 2018-08 | reverse complement strand
GGGTAAGGATGGGGGTGGGATTTTGGCAAAATTCCACACATTCCATACATTCCAAAGTGTGGACATTTAAGCTGAGAGCGGCACCTAGATGGCCGCTACGCGACCATCAAAAAACCACCAAAGCCAGCTTGATGTGATGAAAATTAAAGTGAGACGTTTGTGCAAGCAGAGCAGAAGATCGCGACTTCATCTGAGATCACCAGGAAAATATAGCGTGTCTAACTGTGCGAACCAAGGAACTCAGACATACACATGGTACGTCTGTTTAGCCCCTATATTTCGTGATTGCCGTGTGTCTTGATGACGCTACACAGCTGAGTCTGAGCGAGAAGTGAGAAGCAGCCCACTTTCGTGCATTTTTGAAAGGTTCTCAGGCTTCCACGGAACTGTGAACATTTTTCACACCTGACGGAAACGGTGTCTGAATATTTCTCAGAACAACTTTCTGTGTTTCAAATATTTTCAGTGTGCTGCAGTGCAGTTCCAAACTCATTTGCTGAACTGTGGAAGAATCAACGCACTTACCCCGTGATCATGTGCGCCATGGCCGCTGCTGAGAAGGGAAAAGGCGGTGGCATGTGCGCGGCTGCTGTTGCAGGATGGTGTCGGGCGGGCGGCGCGCCGCTGCCCGGCCCCGCGGGCTGGTGCTGGTGCTGGTGCGCCGACACGGGAACGGGACCGCCGCCTCCACCGCCGCCCACTGCCCCCGTCCCGTGCTGTTGCTGTTGCTGCAGTGCAGCCGCCATGCTCTGCGCCATTCCGTGCAGACCCGCCGGGAACGGACTCACTGCCTTCATTTGACCGGTTAACATATCGCTGTGTGTCTTTTCGTGTCGCCAAAAACTCGCACTTTGAGCGAGCTTGATTGCAAAATTGTCCAGTTTTTGCCAACCACCGTTCAGTTGATGTGCTTCAAAGGCAAGGTTGTCCAACACTGCTTCCTGCAGGTGTGCACGTCTTGGGTTCAGATGTAAACTTGAAACATACCTTGGTCGCACTTGAACAATTCGACAATTTCGTTCAATCAAAATTCATTTTCGCAGGTGGATCCCACCCAAACGACCAATTCGTAGGAAAGACGTTTTTCGTATGTTTCCTTGTGGTTGTGTCCTCTCTCTTTCTCTTCCTTTTCGAGATGTGGAATTATTTTTGTGGGTTTTTTTTTCTGTATTGCGTGCCTCAACTCAAATGTTCAATCTTCCTTCAAGCTGGTTTCAGTCTGTTTGGTTGTGCTCCTGTTTGTGTTGCACCGTGGACCAAGTGAGCGAACACACAAGAACACAGTGTCAGTTTTCAGATGCACCAGATGACAATCTCCGTGTCTCTGGTTTGATCTTATGTTTGTGTGCGGAAGTGTTCAAATACCTAATTCCCAGGGCAGGTAGATCCTCTTAGTGCCTCTGTCGTGTCCGGAGCTGCAAGCTCATTGCTGGTGTGATCCAGCTTATCATTCTCACACTGCCCGCCATACAAGGCCCTGCCACCTTAAAAGGAAAGTCTCTTGTGCTGCTCGACAGCGAAGAGGGGACCGTTCACTTCGTGCGAAACGAGGGGCTGCCTGATCGGTCTCTTGCATGCTCTTCTGCGCAACAACGAGGCACAAGTTTGAGGTGACTTGGTGACTGACAACTTGAAGAGAGAAGTATCATCGACAAGACCAAGAAAGCACATGTGTAGGAACTGCACCTGAAAAGCCGACAGTGTTTCGTAATGATATGAGACAATGCCGAAAGTCACTCCACACAAAAACAAAAGACCTGCCACACTTGCAGGATTGCGCGGCCTGAAAATGGGGAATCATTCAACATTGACTCGATACTCACCAAAGCTGAACATGAATCTGGTTTCGTCGAATAATTGTGTACGGTCCCCAAAGCAGGCGGTGTCAATCACAAGCTCGGCGCCTGCCCTCTGCCGTGAATTACCCCCGAAAACAGCAGCAGCTCCCGCGAGAGATTGGCATCAGCAGCCCGCCCCTTTGCCATCCCTAAACGCCTTACGAGCTCAAGTGCCGAGGGCAGCACCGAGATACTTATTGTACTTGCTTGCGTTTTAGAAACCTGACAAGTTTGGACAACAATAACGCAAAAACTTTAAACTTCCTGCAAAACTTTTCTTCACATCAGACTGCTGATCTCATATATTGTATTGCACGCGCACGACTGGCGAAATTCAATGCAATCTTTTCACTTTTTACAGGACTGTGGTCAACTGCAACTTCAAATGGTAACTGGATATGGCATTTGTTTTGTTGGGCAACACGAACCATTTGCGCAAATTTCTTTTCGCTCTTTTTGTCTTTCGAAAAACAAAATGTACATCAGGACAGCAGGCCAAACGTAGATTTTAGGTTCAAAATACGATTTGGAAACAGAGCGGATCTAGGATTTGGTCTTGGGGGCGACTTCCACGGGAGTTGACAACAACGACAAAAACTTCAAATGAACCTGCAAAAAGGAAAAAGAGGGCGTGGGCACAACACAGGTGGGGCCCAAGGGGGCAAATCGCTTTGCGGGTCACAGACAATCCAAGAATGTTCTTTTCCGTGGACAGACCGGACACAGCTTCCCCAAAAGGAAACAAACCAAAACTGCGAGGAACGCTTTGAGGAAAATGGTGTCCACCAGACGACTCCTACTTTGCAGAAGTGTATTCCGGAAAACAGCAGGTTTTGCCTCCACAGGGTGGGTTTTGTTGGCATTAGTTCACTGCAGAGCTGCGAAAGTGAACAGGACCTGCTAATGGAATTATTCATTTCTGTGACATTATTCATCTGGTGGGAGAAAGCGCTGCTTAATCCCATGACAGCAACTGTTGCTGACCTGTAAGTGTTTCCGAGGACAGTTTTGGCTGTGGCTGCCTCGGAAAAACGTATTCCAATATTTATCAGGCTGTATTGGGTTGACTCTAAGTGACACCTGAACAGTCTAAGATTACAGCATGTCCGAGCCACTTAGTTACCCTTTAAAAGGCTTTGATACAATTAGGCAAATGCAGTTACCGCTTGGCCCCTTTTACCTCTCAGCCATTGTGACCATGCTTGGTCCAATTACGGGAGCTGAGGGCTTTTAAAGCGATACAATGGTTTTATTAACGTCAACTGGACAACTGTTCCCTTGCCATCGTACAGGAACCTAATGAAACCATATGGTAGGTTTTCGTTCTGCTGGGCTCAGACTATCTGGAAGTTTGTCGACTGACAGTTGCAAGAACGAACCTGCCGTGACTTTAGCCTCTCTTCTCGCGTGCACTGTCTCCAGAACAACTCCGGGTTTGTTTTTTTTCTGCCACAAGGTGCTGACCAACCATTGAAATACGTCAATGCAAGAAAACAAAGGGGTGCTGAGGTTCCACTTCTCGTGGGTTTGAACTTTTCGAAGTCGAATATGTTTCTAGTGTGGTACACAGCGTTTGTCTACAATCTACATGTGCACAGCTCTAATGCAGTCCTGAACCTTCCAGAGCTGTGACACATGCAGTGCTTGCGTGTAATTTCTGTCGACAAATGCTCGGACTCGGCTTAATTTTCACCCTTTGCAAAGAACAAATTCAGCGTGGTAGTTTGAATTTTGTGAGAGGATATTCTGCACAGGTTGTGATCTCAACGTCCTTCCAAAAACGGAATTAACACACGGAAAGTGAAGAGACTCTTGTTTGCAAAACAAAGCAGCTTCTTTGCATGTGGAGCAACTATCGTCTCATGAGTCGATGAGCATCGCAGTTGATTAAGTCAAACAACCAATTGATTCACTTTCACTCAACTAATTAAACTCATTATCTCGTGTAAGCCGAACATGCAATCTGAGTTGATGAACTTCCCGCTTAATGACCTTGATTAGGGCTCCTCAAAAATGTAATGATGCTTTTTTGTTGGGATGGGCGATGTTGGGACGCGCAATGCTATGACTCCCATCGGAGTTGGTCTGTCCGATTGCAACGCACGATCATACACCTTTGAAATGCAGTTGTTTGGCTTCGTCACGCGAAACTGAGGTGAGGCCTGGAGTCCACCACTCTTCCACCTTGGCAACTCTCGCCAAATATGGTGCGCTGCAGTGCGGCCAGTCAACTAACCGAGAGGCAGAGACAGAGGTAGGCTTTTCGCGGTTCTGTGTCATCTGAAAGTGTCAACACCAGTCTTTCGTGCAATTTTGTACCTTCACAAAGCCACCTTTCTTTCACGCTTGCAGGCTTTGTGCTACTTTCTGAAGCGAGGACACCACCAAGAACAGGAATAACTTCAAATTTGCAATGTCAATTGTGCAGTCAGCTGCACTCGCTTTTTCAGCTTTGATTCTGCCTGAGCTTGTTCATGATGCTCGTCGCTGTCCAGATTCTGAGATGCATGACATGGTATCCTCAACTCCGTCGAGATCCAGTTGCCTCTGCTGCCATACTTAATTACACTGCACGAGAGCCTCCTCCCCAGGGTCATTAATTAAAGTCCAATTACACCCTTCCACGTCCAGCCGAGCTCGTATGTATTGATAGCGAGATTAACGGGATAAATTAGTTGGAGCCAGATATTCGTGACTTGAGTTAGAGTCTGCTGGATGCGTGTCCTCCGGAAAGGTAAGAACCTGCACTGAGGCCACTCAACCAGGATTCTCTCTGTGCTGAACAACGGTCGGTGTGCAAAAAGCTGGCGAAGGAACAAGCTTGCCCGAAAGCTGTTGACGTCTGATGTTTCACGACCAAAACGAACTGGATATGTCAGCACGAAAACAGCAAGTGCGATGATTTTTTGACATTTGAATCGAGCCGTGTTGTTGTGGACCTGGTTTAAAGTCTTTTCAATCTCGTTCTTTTGTTTAATCAGAGGCGAACAATCCGAACTGTCAACAAGCCTTTTTGTCACACCCTGAGCAACAAGTAGAAGATTTATGAAGTTCCGTCACCATCAGGTGAACCTCATGTCAAAGCTTGAGCCAAGGTCGGGACCTTGTGACTGATAACACAATTGTGCTTGACAGGGATGCGGCAAGAAAAAGTAGCGCGTGTTCATTCTCTTGTCGTTGGTTCAACCTCCCCAGAAGGAGAGATGCTCTGTGGGTCGCGAGGTCAATTAAAATTTTCATTTGGGGTTCAGAGTGCTCGTGTGATAATTGTGCGATGTGCCCTTGGAGGGGTCGCCTCGCGGTCCCAAAGCTTTCAGGAGCTGTCGGTCGGGTTATGATGGAATATGCTTTTTGCAGTGCGAGCTGCGAAGGAAGCAAGTTAAGGCTCGTCCGTGTCATGCATTTTTAAATTTGCTGGTAACCTTTCAAGAAGCTCGTGGAGATTCTGAAAGACGAGTTTTTGCAGGTTGCTTCAACATCTATGTTTGCACACCCTTTACATTTTTCTTTTCTTTTATATTTTGGTTCACTTTGCAAGAGGAACTTCTAAACGCGGGCCTATCATCCGACAAGTTACGTGACTCGTTGGTTTCAGGTCTTTGGCCTTTGATTCATCTATTTTTCACCAATCAAAATTCGGTATCAACATCTTTGTTCAATATACTCGCTCCCTGCTGATCATGCGTAAAACATGAGTGATTTTATCTGGTTTATGGACTGAATCTTTCTCCAAAAGAAATAGAAAGCCTGTTTTACCTCCCTGTAGAGTAAAAACAGCAAGAGCAACACTTCTGCATGAGCCAGACGGACTTACCCCTGCAAAATCTGCTTTGAACCTGTCCACTTCCAAAAAGGTTTTACTTCGCAAGATAAAAGCGCTTGGAGGACATAAAAGCAGAGGGTGCGATTAGCGCCTTCTTCTTCTGTTGTTTTCTCCCAAGTGTAGAAGCACACTGTTGATACAAACACGAATTCGCAGTGCCAAATGTATCCATCGCTAAATCCTCCAGAATTTACAGCTTTGACCAGAAGGGCGAATTCTCCACAGACACACAGGGTGAAATCAGTCTTGTTGTGGTGCAGTAAAAAGGCCTGAAAAGTCAAAGGCCAGATGGCCGTGGACCTGATTGATTATGTAAATGTGCGAGCGGAGTAATGGGGCAGGGACGATGGGGCATCAGAGGGCAAGACCCTGTAATTCTGCTGAGATCCCGCATTGTTGTCTAATTATTGTTTGATGTCCACTACAAGCTGACAGGCAGATCTGATGACAGAAGTCAGAGGCACGCCTGTCTAGGTGGTTTTTGAATAAAACATTGTTTCGAGTGCTTTCCTGAGACATGATTTTATGGAACAAAAGAAACATTATGGTCAGTGTCAAGTTCTGTGCGCTGCCAGTCAGCTTTTCAAACTTTCTCTCGTCGTGTTCGCGTTTTCTTGCTGTTTTTTCGTTCAATAATGTTTCAAAATTCATCGATCCAGGATTTGCCATTGTGTGCTTCTGTCAGTTTTTGCAACTGGCAGATAGCAGCGACCATGGCTCTGGTTTTTGCAACACTGCAAAGATTTTCAAGTGAGTTTCGTGTGTCAGATTAAACTTGAGAGAGAAATCAAGTGACTTAGTTGTTGCTGTTAAAATTTTACGGTTCGTTGGTGAAGTGAATCTGAACGGAAAATAACATCATCAAAAAAGCAGCAATGATGATGTTCTGCGATCACGCTTGCACTGTGCAAACTGCCCTCTTGACAGCCTCTCAGAACATGAAATTGTATATGGTCTCTCTCTCAAATTTTGAAGTTTCCACCGAAAGAGCGGATACAAACTCCGTGCGGAAACACAATCAACAAAAGGTTGAACATCGCGAGTTGTATGGCTGAGGTATTGATCTCTTCTGCAAAGCACGCTGTATTTCTCAGACGGCGTCGCAACAAAAGATTGAAGAAGTGCCGTTTTGGCGAGGCGTGCGAATCTCTCCAGTCCCCGCATGTGTCACGAGAGTGTGTGTTTCCACATGTGCAGCTCTTCCCTCCCCGCGATCCCTTCGCACCGCCCCGCGCAGCTCCCCCGACTCACGGACTGCAGCGCCGATCAAATCTCACGCTCCCGTGCGCCGCCTGTCATCCGAGCTGCCGGGCTCGCGAGGCGCGCCGCCGACTCCGTCACCCCATTGTTCACTAAGTGTTCTCGGAAATTGACACTCCGCCCTTTGACCTCCGTGATTTTCAAAGGGACTCATTTGCTCACTGTAACGGCTAATTTCAGCTCATGTTTAGCTTCGAGGTCTTCCACGCTCCAAACACCGTGAGTCATGTGTTCAGAAATTGCACTGCTGTATTTGGCAATGATGGGAGGGTCACTGCGATCGTTCTGGTGAAAAAGGTAACAGTTAATGTTGAGAGAGCTGCAATTTGGCACACTCCTCGCTGATAAAATTACCGGTACTTGACACAACTTGAGCAGATGGTAACGCTAGATTAGTCTCGTATTTGCCCAACTACATGGAAAATGTTCAGTTTTTGTTTGCAAATCATTATTTCACACCACTCTTGCTGCGTTTCATAATTTTTGCACAAACATGTGTGCCAGAGTAGGTTCCGCTTTTTGGGTCGTAAACTTGGAACCCAAAACAACGGCGTTGACGAACCGGAGACAAAGTAAAATATGCCTGTGTATCAAGCTTGCATGCCTTGTGAACCCAATCCCAATTTGTTTTGGATTCTTCGTTGTGGCCTTTACCTGTCCCTGCGTTCTTTCTTGAATGATAACGCACGTTGAAGTTTCCACAGTCAAAGTCAAAAGATTCTTGCTTGTCTTCGATTGTAGGGGCGTGACAGAATATTTGCAGAACACAAAACATTTTCCAGAAACTTGCAGACTCGCGTACCTGCAGGCACCGAGTGTGCCAAGTTCGAGTCTCAAATCTCCATTGTGGGTTCGTCAGAAGCTGTGCACGGAACTATCACTCTTAACCTGCGATAATCCACGACAAATATCTTCACAGTTGTCAAAAAGAATGGGCTGTCAGCTTTCACTGTGCCTTTTAAACTAATATTTACTCCTCCAACCCACATGGTGCCCACAGTTATTCTGGAAATGCCTGAAGATTTCTGGCCTAAATTGTTCTCGATAGACCATCTGAATTCATTGTTGTCGTCTGTAGCCTCCAATAAACTTCAGAAAGGACATCACACAATGATGTATTGAACAATTGTTCAGAGGTCAGCCTAACTGGTCTTATTGGTCTGCTGGGAGTCAGAACCTGGGAAATAATACGGTTTCACCGAACCTGAAGTGCCGAAAAGTTCCACGGATGCAAAACTGAGTTTCATTTTTCAGCGTGAGAAGATCCATGTCAGATTGAATTGACACAAGTTTCTCATCTGACACTGGGCACGAAAAAAACTTTTTGCAGCTGGCATACGAGCTGTTCAGCGAAACTGAAAAGAGGGATCGCAGAAAGTTTCTTTCAACTGAATGTCGCTGGGTTCACTCATTGCAGATTCTCACTTTCTTCAGAGCAGTTGCGTTTGTTACCTTCTACAATTAAGGACCATCCGGTCCAATGGCAACAATTAACCGCCACCGCCGCTAATGTCAAAAACAGCCACTTTGGGGACAGTAAATTTGGAATGATTTTACAAGTGTAAAGCTAAGAGGCAATATCTGTCAGGGGTCAGTGATAAAGTGCAAAGGTCTATCCTCCCGGTATCATCCCTAATCATAGACCATTAAGCAAAGGCTCTTCGCTTAATATAATTGTGAGCACGAGCCATGGAGAGAAATGGAACCTGCCTGAACAATGGGCCACTTTAGTTGGTCTCACAAGGCTACTTAGAGGTGATTTAGATCATGGCGTGAAACAAAGTTGCCTTGATTTCATTAAACGTGTACCCGCTGAAGGCCAAGTGCCTTTGTCCTCTCACGGCGAGACCTGGTTGATGCATGGATTCGTGCCACTCCACTTTTTCTGCCAGTCTCAGGCGTTTGTTTCTTCAGAAAAGAAGAAACAAGTCTGCTTTGGTATCATTGTCGTCGTGCAGACACCGAATATTTGATACGATTTGGTGCTGCTGCGTGCTTCACAACTACAAATTATTACAAATTCAACAAGAAAAGTTTTTGGAACGTTGCTTGTCACAGACGAAGAATGTATTCTCAATTAGCAAATTACATGGTCAGAGCACCAGCGGCCAAGTCTCTTGTCTCCACAAAGCTCATTGCCTTTCAAAGAGACAGACTCCCACTTGTTTTACGGCAATCATAAGAGGAATCAGTAAACTAATAAAGAGACGTATTGTCCAGTTTAGAAGCATCCGCAGACTCCTAGCAGTGGTCCGTAGGGACTTTGAGAGAACTAGGTGAGTGGTTTTGCGCATGTTCTGCAAACAGAGCGACTTCTGAAGCAATTGCATTGATGTATCCGGCACTTGAGGTCTTTCCTATGCAGCATATGTTCGAGTGAATGATAAGGCTCATCTTGTTCATCTGTATGTGCTTCCGCAAAAATTATCCATAACCTCATTCAAAATATCTGCAATTTCCTTGATTAGCTTTCTTTTCTCATGAGCTTTGACTGCAGACGGATCTGCTTCGAGGAAAAGCCAAAAGAGACGACAACGCGTCGGAGCGGCGGAGCTTCAATTTCTGAATGCGTTTCTTTCCCTGCAAGTTTATCGTGCTTGTTTGTCCCAAAATCGAACATCAAAAGAAGGGACGTGTCTGGTACATGAGTGAGAGTTTTCTTGTTTCAATAAGGCCTTGGCTCCAGAAAAATGGCCAAAAGTTTTTGGTATTCCTGCGAAGTTATTGGGAACGACCCGCAAAATTTCGAGTGATGGGAGACATATACGAGTGGAACGGGAGCTGAGTACCAGTTCGATCGCGTTGACCAGCGGCTGCAAGTCCGTGAGATTCTGTCCCATAATTCTTTCGTCGTCCAAATGAGCAAGAGCACCGACAACACGAAAACTGTCTTTTATTATCACTTGCCACCAAGCCTCGAACTTATTTCCGATTAACAGGGATTAAGTTGTCATGACCTTGATCAGAGATAATCTTTAATGTGTTTGCATATGGATGAGACAGAACTAAGCCGAACTCAATGAGCATCACTTGGTCATGAAACGCATTTTTCTGCCGAGGTTCGCCGTTGCTGGGTTTAGCAAGGGATAAGGCACGGCGCCATTACACAGATCAGGCGCGGTCCTTATGACCACGGATAGTCTTGGCCAACGCGGTCACGCTGTGATTTACACACATGAAACAAGTCGCCCAAAGCAAATAAGAGTTGAGCAGATTCCCAGAATCAATGCAACACGGATCGTGTGCAGGGGATAAAGAGTCGAAAAACCGCAGAAGTGCTGGGTCATATTTCAACGAGAGAGAGAGAGAGAGAGAGAGAGAGAGAGAGAGAAGTCAGGATCCCGAGGATAAGAACTGACGTTGTTGGACACAACACCCCCTTGTCAGCTGATAACCAGGTGGCATTGCTTGTGATGAACTCTGAACAACATTGCTGTTCAGAAGACTCTTTGTCCCGAGGACCACAGATCAGTTTGCAGACTAATTTTGACGTATTGCACCTGGGAAGCGACTGACAGTTAGAGAGTTCATTTATCATGGGTTGGTTAGGGTGAAGTTGTGCCGTTGTGGCTTTTGATCCAATTTGGGTAAAAGGATTACAGTTGGTGAGACGTCATAGTGAGTATGACTGCAGTGTCCGTTACACTCGCCAGATGCATGAAACGCCGTCTAGCCGCGAATAGAGAAATGAGGCGTGATTTTCCCTGCTCACTGAGATCATTGATGATTTGCTAATTCCATATACTAATTGACCATGGTCATCTGCCGGACAATATCTGGCTGAAATGAAACAAATGTGCCTGGGCTGTCCAGTTTCTCGCTTGAAAAAAAATCGTTCATATGCCTCCACACAACGGCGCAAAGATGTGCAGATCAACAGAGTAAAATCACGCCAGACTCATCCGAGAGGTTGCGGTGCTGGTGTGAGCTGCTTCTCATCTGCGGGTCTTTCTGTCTCAAAATTTAATCCAGGACTGTATTCAACCCAGAACTGAACTTCAATTTTGCAATCCAGGTTTGACACATCCAAAACCAAAAATTCCTTGTTGATGATGGATGTCAATTGTTTGTACATTTGAGATACCTCGTGATGGCAATCAACACCAAGCAACAAGAGCAACATTTGGGCCTTCATATGGTGGAAACACCCGGGGCCTTCAGCAGGCCCGAGACCAACCAAGCGCTTTCAGCCTTTTCTGCCTTCAGCCTTTGGTCTTTCCTCATCGGCCTTTGGTCTGGGGTGACCTGAATTGCATCTGTAATCACAAAGAAGACCTGCTGTATCTTCGTGTTGGCTTTCCACGAAATGTTTGTTTTTGAATTTTTGAGCGTTGTCCATTCTGGTGTTTGTTCAGAAATAATGTGCACAATGAATGACATTTTGTCGGCCAACAACATTTTACGCCGACAACAACCAAAAATTCCCTTGTCAGAAAGTGCTCGCCATCGTGTCATATGAAGGCAAAAATGAAGCAAAAAGTTGAGATCTAAGTCGTATGTCTGTAAATAGTATCCAATGACAGCCGCCTTTAAAATGCACCGCGGTGTGAGTGAACAACGGCGGGCGTGACAAATTGGCCGTTCAATATTGGCACACCGGATACAGCTTGTAGATATTAAAGATTAATTAATGAAACTCTAATTTGAACATCGCAGGGAGTTGCAGTTTCATTGTGCTGATCACGTATCAGTAATGCCGCTTCTTCATGGAAAATTAATCTGTGGTGTTTCTCAGTTCATTGCAAGAAACGAGAAATACCTTCTGAGTTGAAACATTGAGAAACGCTTTCGTGTCTTGGCCATTGCTTTTCGATGCAACTTTGAAAGGGCAAGAAATTAGACTCCTGGCTATTGCTTGAACCCGACTGCTGAATCTGGCCAGCCTGATTCAGATGGGCAGTCACGAAAGTGAAAATTTAATACGCCTTTTGTCAGCGTTATTGTTTTGTTCGCAGACAAATCACGCGCTCAAAATGACCAGTGTGAACGTCTGTCATTTGAATAAGGACTTTTAGCACGCCGCGAAACGTAAACGCAAACGCAAATGCAAACCCAACTTTTGGGGCTTCACCCTCTGTGACATCATGAATCTCATTTCCGCCAAGATTTGCATTGCGTTTCAACATGAAAATTAAAAAAATTGCATTTATCTGCTATGTAGCAGGATTACAGGAGTAACATGGGGTCAGAGGAAAAACAAAAGGTTGCCAGTTGAAGTGCAAGTGTTTCTCCTCAAGTGGGCATTTGAAATGTTAAAATCCGTGGGTTAGAAGTGGTTGAAAACGGTGTTTGAAAAGGATACTAAAATTTGATCTGTGTTGCGCTGGGAATCCCTGTTCAAATATGGTGGGAAACAGTTGAGGAGTAACTGGCTGGCATGGAAAAAGTGTCCTACATAGATTCACGCATGATGGTAATCACCTCACATGGTGCATACAATGCAGGAATAACATTTGTGCATGTGTTGATGGGGGAGGGGGCAAGCAGAGTTTCTGTATGTTGCTGTGTAAATGTGCTAAAACATGTCACCTGTCATTGATCTGCATAAATTTCTTCTTGATCAGAGCAGTGTTTGATTTTAGCAAGCACTTTTTCCATTTGATACACACACCAGAAAAGTCTGTAGAATGAACCTGCCAGTACTTGAACTCACCAGCAACTAGTGATAGTGCCATAGGATGGTGCTGTATGTTGCGCTCAAACGCATTTGATGTTTGTTTGCATCATGCATTGTTCCTTGGCACCCTGAAAAAGCAGAAGTGTAGAGGAGGTGTGCTTTGTTCTCCTTGATCCCACAGTCATTCTGATTGACATTCGTAGTGGGCAATGAGTTTGTTTTTATTGTAGTACAATACTTATGCAAAGATTTTTCTTATTTGCAGTTTGTCTTCACTTCGGCCAGAGTACTTTTTGTTTTGACGGAGGTTGTGAATCAGGATCCATACTCTCAAGAAGATCCCGATGCCATCTGGACCCAAATAGCAAACAGAGTGAACGACATGCTGCAAGCAGAAAATCCGGATGTTGCTCAACCGAAGCTGTCGATGCACACATTGAAGGACAAGATCAAGGCAATGTTCAAAATGTTTAAAGAAGAAGACTGGAGAAATTTGAAGAAGTAAGTCATTGCATGCGATGGCCCAAGCGTCTTACCTCTGCTTTTCTTTGGATGTGGGGGGGCGGGGGTTAAGCTGCTGAGGAGTAACAGTTGGAAAGCGTGTGCTTGGTGTCACAGCACGTGTGCATTCATTTAGTGTACAGGAATAACATTTAGTTCTTGTTGACAGGTCTGGTAGCGAGGAGGAATTGAATGAGAAGAAGAAGCTGCTGTATGAAGTGGTGCAGTTGCAAGAAGAGGGAACATGACTTGCTGAGCAGAGAGCCGAATGAGCTCGAGAGGCAGCTGTAGCAGCTGCACATGTGCCGGGTCAATGAGCTGTGGATGAGAGGCTGAAGGCACAAAGAGCAGGTGAGTTGCACTACAGCTTGGGTATGTGGATTGATGCAAGCACAAACAGGCACGTGAATTTGTAAATATGGATTTATTTCGTGTTTCTGTCATAGCCAGGGAAGGAGCTGAACAACTTGCACATGCACAACAGCAACAGCAGCAGGACAAAACATTGGCTGGAGACAACTCTGACGAGGCGTCACCTCCATGTGGATCAATGTCAGGTGAAAGCCGATGCCGTGAGTACATTTCTTTTGTGCTTGTCTTGTGATACATATGGAATGCATCCAATTTGAAGCATCAGAGTAAATGTGCTACTTGTATTGCAGGTTCCAACATGACAGCGGCGCAGCATTTGAACAAAATACTTGACACACTTCAATCACTTGCAGACAAAGATGAGATGATTGCAATGGAGAAAATCCGCAGTCATCAAGCGCTGGAGGAGAGGCGTATGGCATTGGAGCATGAGAGGGAGATGGCAAAAATTCGTCTGGCTGAGTCTAGGTTGAGATTTCAACAAGAAAAATTGCATGTTGAGGCAGCAGCTTATGGTCAGCCACAGAATGGGGGTGGGGACGACAATGGTAACAATGACAACGAAATGCATGATAACTTCGAAGACATCCCCAATGCAGATGACATGTGATTGCAGCGATGCATGCACTTTCGGCAAAGTTCAGGAGTAACATTTCCTCTGTATTACATGTCACGCGCTCAAGCAGTACAGGAGTAACAAAATTCAGGTTGCTTCTATGGTATGTACAGTTCATGACCCTTTGCGTTTGAGCTCTTCTGGAATAACGGAAATAAATAGTTTAGTGTTTCTGAACACAGTGGTTTGTTTTAAGCCAGGTAGTCATCCAAAGTGGGCAGATCCACCTGGAAGAGGTCGGACATTTCGGAGCCATATAGACAGGTGTGGCAATTTGTCAGTTAGGTCGCAACAGTGAAATATGGACCCAGTTGATTGAGGAACAATTTCTGGTTTGCGTAGTAGTTTGTGAATGCAAACAACGTCTGCACCTTATCAAAGCCCCACTCAACACTGATGCGTGCATGAGCCATGCTGGCATTGAAGTTGGCTTGCAACTGGTCCCAGGGACCCCTGTACGGAGACATCAACCAGGGCCTCAAGGCATACCCCCCATCACCATACAAGGCAAACTGATGTCCTGTTGAGTCAGTGATGGGCGCGATGAGTGCAGCAAGACCACTTTCCCTGAACATTGCGGAGTCATGCCTGTGTCCTTCAAATGGTCCAAAGCAGTGTACAACTAGACCATTTGGGGCTGTAACATGTTGGTACTTCAGACCATGGTATCTTTTATGACCACTGAAG
>JAAUXT010105355.1_pt1 | contig 14715 bp, 11 predicted proteins | sample 7278171 | NCBI WGS metagenome assembly JAAUXT01 (sample SAMN14350112, study PRJNA611818) | marine sediment metagenome | isolation source: surface marine sediment (1.8m) | place: French Polynesia: Moorea | collected 2018-08 | reverse complement strand
TCATAAGCTATTGTGTGTTGGCAGTCTGGGTCATGTGCCCAGCTTAGGATAGTGGCTCCATCTAGGGTAATGATATGATTGGCTGTGGCTATGCTGTGGCTGTGGCAGTACGTAGGGGGTGGTCATGGTAAATATATATAACAGTATACACAAGGCTAAAGATGTGACAGGCAACTCAAACAAAGCCTGCCACTGGCTGGCTTCTTGGGTGGAGAAAATTTTTGAGGACATGGCATCAACAGCTCAAGGTATGCTGCCTTGCCATTTACTTCTGGAAACCAATGCTGCCATCTGGGCAAACAAACTAAACAAAAACAACAAGATACATCAGGCAACAAAAGGTATTTGAGGAGAGACCACTTCAAGATATCTGACAATGGGTGTGTCAAATGAATCTCATGGACTTTTACAGTTGGACAAAGGGTCCAAAGATCTTGAGGCTGCAGGCTCAGAAGCAATGACGCAGCATAGATGCAGGGTACAGAGGCTCAAGGGAGTCCTAGCTGCTTTGATGTATGTTGCTTCCATTATTACAGGAGTGACAAACATTCAGTTGCTGCAGAGGAGAATTCCTGATTTGGAGCTTCAGGCTTTCAGGTGTGCTGGAGTGGTGATTGCTTGTCTTGTTTGGATGCTGGTGAAGCAAGAGCTTCCAACATTACCTTTACCAAATGTTACACCAATGCTTTTGTATGCATTGCTTGTGACACTGGGTGTTACATTGTATTTCATTGGATTTGCATTGATTCCACTGGCTGAAGCTCAATGTACAGACAGCACATCTCGATTACTCTCGGGACTCTGCATTTTCAGGCTGTGCGGACAAGAGAGCTTTAGCCTGAAGAAAACATTCTGTGTTTTGTTGTGCTTTGTAGGAGTCATTCTTGTTGTTCAACCCTGGCACAGAACTTCTGACAAGATTCCCACTTGGAGCAATCACAGTAAAAACTGTACCATGCAAATGGAGGACATGTGTTCATTCAATAAGAAAACCAACACCATATCCAATCTGAAGAACTGCACACAAAACCTTCTCCCTGGAACAAATGAGATGACAAATCCTTGCAACATCTTCCAGAATAAGACAGTTGCACAAAACCTGAGCCACCAATTGGAAATTGTTTGCCATGAGTGGCTGTCTTGCTGGTCTGACTCAGTGAGACACAATAGTTTCATGAAAAGTAACAAGAAAAAGAACAAAAGGAAGATAAAATTGCTTCTGGTGAAAGTACCCCAAAAATTTGTTGTTATGATAGGAATTCTAATTGTTGGACTGTCTGGTGTGATAAATACCTTGTTTGTTGCTGTTTTTCAGAGGTTCAGAGGTGTCAGAGAAAATATTGTCAGGTCCCTATTTTGGTCCAACTTGTTTGGGTTGACCAGCAGTTTTGTGCTCACCTTTCTTTTGGAATCTCCTGTGTGGCCACAGAGTATTTTTGACACTGTGGCAGTTTGTCTTCACTTGTTAGGATCCATTGGTGTTTGGATATTTTTGTCACTTTCTTTGCAGAATATTTCTGGAATGACTTTCAACATAATAGCCAGTACTGCTGTTGTATTTTTCCTAATACCCCAGTACACAATTCTTGCTTCAATTTTGCCTGGCCACAAGAACTGGATGGAAGTTGCAGGTGTTTGCATTGTCTTCAGTGGAACCATCTTGGCTTCTGTTCAGGAAATGTTTGCAGCTTCAGATCATCCTTCAGATCTCCAGAACTGACACACAGCTGATGTTGACAAGTATCAAGAATTGTGATGGGGTGTATGGTGTGAAGGTAGCCATTGGTCAAAAGTCCAGCCTTCTTCTCATTTGCACAGAGTTGGCTTTGGTGAGCTCATTTACAGGAGTTGAATTAGACAAAAATCTTGTTTTGTGTTTGTCAATTTCTATCTCCTCTTGAGCACTTTGGAAAATCCCTCAATTTCCTTCTTTCCCCTTCTTACCCTGTGTTCCATGTTTCACCAGTGTAAGTCTACCTTCAGGGTCCATCGAAGTCACCATGTCTGCCATTTGTTTATATACCTGATGTTTGAAGCAGAAGTCACATGTGAAGGTGGAGACAGCTGTTCATTTCTACATGGTTGTGAAGAGGCACAGAACAATTTGGGGGATGTTTTGGGGGGCCTGGACCCACCATTTGGATCCACCTGTGGCCTGGAATTTTGAGAGGTAATTTCATAATGCCAGGTCCATGTTGCCTTGTATGTTTGCAATAAGCTGGCCGAGCAATGCACTTTTTGCCTGAAATTGAAATGTTTTCTTATCCTCTTGACACACCTCCCGCTTCTCAGGGAAAGCAGCCCAGGTTTCATTCCTTTTCTGAAACTGCAAAATTCACTGCTAAAGATGAGGATTGATCACAGTGGCAGCTTATAACAATGAGGCAAAGGGAAGCCTTGTGTTGTGGAAATATGTCTTGAAGAGCTCACTGAAAATGAAAACTTGTTTCCAGAAGTAAAGGTGTAAGAAAAGCTTTGTTTTTGCCTCAACAAAAGTATGTCTTACAAAATAACGAACTTTTGTCATTCCTTATGTGTTTTCCAGAAAACAAAGAACCTGAAAAGTTTACCTGTGCATCTTTTCAAAAAAAGCTTCTTGATTCTTGAAATGTTCAATGAAAACATGGCTTCAAAATCCCAATTTGTAGGGTATCCAACTGGTGAAAATGCAACTTCTTGCTCTTGCAAACATATAGAACAATGAAGATGATATGTGTTTTGCTTTTGCTGACATTACCTATGAAAACAGATTCTTTCACACATCATAGGATTTTGAACAGAGGCAAGCAACAGCAAAAGTTAGCACAAAGAGCAAAAAAGTGGTTCAATTATGTGGAAGCATTCAATTTTTATTTGCTGCAACAAAGACCTTTGTTTTCTCAATATTCTGCAATTCAAAACATGAAAGTTCTTCAAAAGAAGGCAAGAATGTTTACAAATGCCTACAAGCAAGAGGCAGGGTTCTTCTACACATCCTGGAGCGAGTCCCATTATTTTATGTAAGCTGCACTCATTTATTCAAAACGGTTGCTTTTTTCCACTTGTCACATTTTGTCGCCTTTTTTCCTCAACAACAAAAAACTACAATCGAAACAAGCAGCAAATTGGAAAAAAGCAACAAATTTCAAATCTTTCCAACTCCCTCCTCATTTTCAGTTGTTTCTTCAATTGTTTTCCATCAAATTCAGTTCTACTGTTTGGTTTGAAAAAGAGCAGACACATCTTAAAAACAACACCTTCAGAACATTAAAAAAACACTTTCACATTGCAGGCACATTTCAAAACCAAAAAGGGAATGGAAGACCATGGAAGAAGTGAAGTATGTTTGTGACCCAGTATTGTGCTCCATTCTTGACATAAAATTTTGTGACCTGTTTGCACTGAAAATACATCTCCACAGCCACTGACACAAAAATCAGAAACAAAGGCTGACACAGTTGGTGTTTTTGACCTCAGTATCCTGCCATGGTTTAGAGCTTTGTAAGTTTTGTATTTCTCCTTGTTTTTCAGTGCCTCACCAGATGTTCTGCATTTGTACAAAAACCATACTTGTTACAAAGTTGTCAAACCCATGGGAAATGTACTTGACCTGCCTCCCATGACATACAATTTTTACACTGCTTCAGCCCAGTGCACCAAGATTTCTGAGCTAAACACACAAGAATACACTTATCTCTTCAAAGTTCACATAGCACTCGCAGTAAACATCACAATAACTAAGCTGTACTCACCAATAGAAGGTGATAAAAAATGCGAGATGGCAAAGATAATAGTCCGTGAGAAAAGAGTTTCTGGGTCCTATAAATTTGCAGGACAATTCTGTGGAATACATTCACAAATAAGTATTTTTACAGAGAACAGTGAGTGTTCCATTGAAATTTACAACAACCCAAAATTCCAGTTGAACAAAGATATCTTTTTCACAGTAATTGACAAACAGACGTTTTATACACGCACAACAAAACAGGCCAAAAAATTTGCTAAAAGTTTGGAGAATGGAAACATTCATACCTGCATTGCATTTGAGGAAAAATGTTTTGTTACCTTCAGAATCAGAGTCCAGCATTTCCAGCAAATTAGACTGAGAGTATCTGACCTGAAAAAGGAAAATTGTCAAGTGTTTGATGGTCCAGGAGAAAAATCTGATATTGTGACACCTACAAGAATCTCTCACAAAGAACTTCTCTTTTGGTCTTCAACATTCCAGATTTTGTTGGCTGTAGTTCTTGGGGCAAACATAGAAATTCCCAAAGTTGAATATGATGCACAGTTTGCCAAAGAATCTGTCCAGAACATACCAATCAAACATCTGACATTTTCACTTCCAAACAGAGTTCTTTGCAAACATGCAGCCTTCTGTATTTTGACTGTGTATTCCTCAGGAAACCAACACATCAATTTGACTCTCTCTGGTTTTGTATCTACAGGTGACTTGCTTGTTGAAAGTTGCTTGTACACAGGGCTTGCAATTTATAGCAGGGCCAGTGGCACAGTATTAAAATATTCACACACAGAATGTGTCAAAAATCAAGAAGGCTGGATCCATAGAGGACAATGTTACAATAGTTTATTCAGAGGGCCTGAATACTTTGTGGTTAATAATATAACAAAATACAATCATACATTTCCCACATTTGGTGAGTCTAGATCATTTGTGTTCAGCAGTGGTGCAATACTTCTTATATTTTATTACTACAAGAACTATGCTACACTTGATCTGAAGGTCAGTGTGTCTGCAACTCAATGTAGAGGTTTGATCATTGATGTGTGTAAAATAGGAAAACCAAGGGATTTTTTGGCATCAGTGCAAGATGACACTGGTGGCAGAAACAGAATACTACACACCTTAAAACTTCCCTGGAAAGAAAAATGTTATGTCTTAGTTCTCACAGGAACAACATATTGTCCATGTACTTTCGATCCTCATTTATCATTCGAACAAACATTTGATACCTGTTCTGTAGTTTTGCGGCTGAACAAAGTGTTCCAGACAGGGCAAACAATGCATATTCAAGCTGATGGTGTGCTGGCTCACACTAGCAAAGTGAAAATCTTCAAAGATTTCAAACTGAGAGGAGACAAAGGGTGCAAAGGAAGGTTTGTGAACCACAGCTCAACGATAAAACCCTGCAACTGTACTGCAAATGGTGCAATGCAATGGAATTGTCATGAAAGTGTGAGATGCGCATTTGCTTTCAATCACAAAATTGACAGTCCAATAAGCCAAGACAGACACAGGTAAATGTTCCTTCTGTAAAATGTGGGCCTTGCTGCATGACTTACACATATATTGTTCAACTAATATTGATCACAATTTCAGGAAATCAATGACAGATATGGTTTTCAATGCTTATGGCATTGTGACAATTGTACCAATACCCAGGACATGGATTGCTTTACTTGTGCAAGTACACCACTCAAATCTGGTTTCTAGCGCTGCAAATACTTTTTTCCAAGAGATACTTCGTGTCACAAATCTATCCCTTTCAAAAACATACATTGAAAGAAAAGGAGACCCAGTTCTACTGGTGACAGCATCTGACTTTGAGCACAACATACAACAGGTAAGAAATGTTTTGGTGAAATGTGACTTTCAGGAGAACAATTTCTTTTTTTCTTTTTTTTTTGAGGAAATGCAATTTCTGTGTCCAAAGAACAGAAAAAGTTCAAAATATCTGTTGCCACCACTGGGGAACAATCAGAAAATTGCTGACCTCCAGAGACATCACAGCAGGACAGCAATAATTGGTCCCCATGGAAGTTGTCCAGTTTGGCTGTTTCAGGCAAAACTGAGTTTGGTTCTGCAGTCAATACAAGAATACACAATGAGTGGAGTCCACCTACACCACACCATGTACTGGAAGAAAATCAATTATCTAGAGGGATATGAACGTCTGAAGTTTCAAACCTGCAGTCTGAGTGAAGAATTTTCTCTCATTATGTCAGAAAACTACCCTTCACAGATTCTGTCATCCACTTGGGGTAAAATTAATGATGTTAGCCTCAAAGCAGTCTCACACCAATCATCCAGTGTATCACTTCATATTCTATTGGTTTGGATGCACAATATATTTGGCAAATTCAAAAGTGAATATGAATTTCAAACTGACAAATGCTTTGGGTTGGATGGGAATAAAACATTTGCAAAGTGTTCAAATGTTTCTGTTTTTGAATTGTCCCAACTGAACACTTCAGAACACAAATCTAATTATATCATATTTGAAACATGTAGTTTGGAACGCAGGGAGGAATTTAGAAATGAACTTTGTCCTAAGGTTGCTTTTCTGTTTCTAGCAGCAACACAGTGTGTTTGCAGGAAAAATATCATATCATGGCTTGAAGGATTCCACTTATGTCAGAGAGCAAGGGCTCACCTCCCCTTCCTCAAAAGCAGGAAAGATTTCAACAACTTGGTTGGTTTTCTCAGGTTATTTCAAATGCTATACATAGCAGAGGGGATATTTATTGGACTGAATCATCAGGTAAGTAGAACAAGGAAATTGTTTTTATTTGTGTTTTACAGTGCCTGTGTCAGTTAAATTGTCTGTGGCAGACAGAGTGGAGTTGATGTTTCAAACAAGAGCAAAAAAAAATCTTCAACAAAAGAAAGATTTGAGGTTCTTACACCACTGGGTGAGTCAGATAAACTTTTGACAGAAATATCAAAAGTTGATTATGCAAGTAAATTTGGTCACAAAAATGTGTTTACTGTTGTTTGGAAAAGTTTGTTGGGGTTGAGCAATCAGAAACACTTGAATACTATAGTCAATGGCACAGAAAATCATTGCATTCAAAACTTATGTTTTTTCGTGCAGCTCTTATTTGGTACAGAATGCTTCTTTTCAGGATGATAACAAATGGCATGATGGCAGTCCTGTCAGCTATCATGGACTCCGTGTTTCCAAAAAGCTCAACTACAGTTCAAAGATTCTTCAGCAAAGGTTCAAATTTGATAGGCCCGTGGAAACAGAAGGAGTCTATAATTCCAGCATGCCTTCCTGGAAGAGACATTTCCTTCCTGAGAAAAATCACAATTGTACAGTTTTATCTTTTCTTGATCTGACTCAGCCAATATGGCTTTCTCTACCATGTGACCAAAAGATATTTACAAACATAGTGTGTGTCAAAGAAGCTTTAGGGCAAGAAGAAACATACAGCACACAACCTGAGTCAAGATACCAACATTGCTTGCATCAGTTCACAAAAATAGACAACAGTTGCTTCTACTTTGATTGGATAAACAGTACTTTATTTGAAAGGCAGAAGTGTTCTGGGGACAGTAAAAACTTCACTTCTGTGTTTTTTGCAGCGAGTCATGTTCGGATTCCACCAATACAAACCACAAGCAACAGTTACATTCGCTTTGAAAAGATCTTCGACTCAATTCGTGTCACAACACACAAAATGAACACTGAGTCTGTGGGTGCAATATGCGTGAAAAGGGCAGAACAGGTGAAAATTGATCCAAACCTGAACACCTTTTTGTGCAGTAAAAACTCATTTATTTCTCCCATTTACTTTTGTGATGAAACACTGCAGTGTGTGAGAGATAATGGTCTTTGTCAATGTGAAAAATCCCACACCATGAAAATGTGCAAATATTTCACATCACCTGAAGGTTCAGGAGTGTGTGGGCCACTCTACAATCAAACATCTGACAGACATTGTGAAGTTTTTGTTGAACAAAAAGTTGAAGATGAGAAGCAACAATCTGACAAGCCACAAGTCCTTAGATGTCACAATGGAAGGAAATTATCTGTTTTACAAGCAAATGACCTTCTGTTTGATTGTCTTCCTGATGGAGAAGATGAACCACTTCTGTTAACCTTGATAACAGGTGCTTACTTTTCTTGTGAAATTCACAACCAGCTACAATGCAGAGATTGTCATTCTAGATGTTACAACATCTCTGAAATTTGTGTGTACACACTGAATGTAGCTGGTTTACTTGAGCCTTGTAGAGCAGGTGAACATATGGAGGAATGCAGAGAATTTGAATGCAACATAATGTTCAAGTGTGCTGGATTTTATTGCCTTCCCTGGAAATATGTTTGTGATGGCAGGTGGGATTGCCCCTTTGGAACCGATGAATCAAAGATCAAGTTGTGTCATAAAAACAGAAAGTGTACTTTGCTGTATAAGTGCAAACAAAGTGAGATTTGCATTCACTTGGGAAATTTGTGTGATGGTTTCTTTGACTGTCCCGGAAAGGAAGATGAAAGGCTTTGTCCATTAAGGGACCTGAGATGCCCACTAAATTGCGAGTGTCTCACATTTGCTGTTTTTTGCAAAAATATCACTTCTGAGGGTTGGATTACAGAGATTACACCATTTTGGGTTCTGTACGTCATAGAGACTAATCTAGAGCAACATTTTATTTTGTTCAAGTGTGTCAAGTGCCATGTTATCAATTGCAATTTGACACAATTGTGTCAGGCACTTCAACTGGGTAACCAGGTGCAAATGTTGAATGTTGCATTCAACATTGTGTCAGATATTGATGCCCATTGTTTTCAGCATTGTCAACATCTCAAGATTGCAGACTTAAGTTCCAATGCCATTTCAATTATTCATTCTGGCTTGTTTGGAAACCTTGAAAACTTGATACTTGTAAACCTCTCATCTAACCCAATCAAAAGTTTTCATGCAAATGCATTCAACAGTGTTCCAAATCTGTGTTTTTTATCTTTGAAAAATCTAAATGTTTTGAGAGCACAAAATGACTTGTTCCACAAATTACCTTTAAAATTTTTGGAGACAAATGATTTTCTGATGTGTTGTTTGGTTCCCAACATGACCACATGTTCTGCCATTACACCTTGGTTCTTTTCCTGTGCAGACTTGCTGCCCACCATTGTTTTAAAGGTAATAATTTTCTCTGTCAGTATTTTTATTTTGTCAGTCAATACTTTGTGTGTTGCAATTGTTCAAATATCTTTTGTAATTGCCCACAGAAAGGGCACCGAAAAAACAAGAGCTTTTAGTTCAAATGTATCTTTGGTAAACATCTCAGATATCATTTGTTGTGTACCACTTTTCATGTTGGGCACAGTTGACCTGATATTTCAGGGGAGGTTTGCCTCAATTGCAAGCCAGTGGACATCAAGTAGTCCCTGTTTTTCAATCTTCGCTCTGTTTCTATTCTTTAGTTTCTTATCTCCACTTGTTCTCAGTATGTTCTCTTTATCAAGACTTCAAGTTGTAAAGTATCCAATGCTTACCAAATTTAAGAAATCAAAATTTGTATTCAGCTGTAATATTCCACTGTTTTGTGCTTCAGGGCTGCTTTCAATGATGTTTACATTTCTAACATGGCATATTGATGTTGAGAATAGAAAAGCAGCAATACAGACAGCCACTTGTTTTCCGTTTGTTGATCCCAGTGACAAGATGATTTTGGTGAAGGTTGTAACTGCTTTGTCAGTTTCTGTGCAAGTTTTTGCAGTGCTGTTCATATTAATTGTGTACAGAAAATTATTTCTGTCTTTGAAAACTTCAAGGGCAGAAATTGCAAATGCTGCTTCAAAGCAGTTCTCTAACACAGCATTAATTGTTCAAATAGTTGTTATCACTTGCTCCAATGTGCTTTGTTGGATACCCAGCAGTATTTTGTACCTGGTTGCAATGTTCATGGAGCAGTATCCATTGCAAATGATGCTTTGGGCTGTAGTCATTGTGTATCCTTTCAATTCAATTGTGAATCCTGTTGTATTTATCATAACCACAATCAGAAAAATATGTCAATAGAAGGGGCAATAAATTCTTTGTTGTTGTGTTTCAAATGGTGTTTGAAAACATAGTTTTGCTGTTGGCAAAAGGAAGTATTTCCTGCTGTCCTGAAAGCAAATTGACCAGTTGTTGCTGACAAAATGAGTAAATAATCAAAATGTACAATTATACAATTTCCAGAGGAGACTCACCAATCATCTCCTGTGTTTGTCATGTTGCGGTCTCTTTTCTGGACTTGTTTTTACAGAACACAAAATTCCAGGAGGTTTCTGTTTTGTTTTTTTTGCAGAGTTTATTGTTCTTTATTGTTGTTTACTTTTACAACACAGACAGACATTCAGATTTGTCATGGCAACCAAAGAATTATCACTGTGAGACATTTCAAGTGGAACTGCTGTTTAGTTCTGTCCACCAGTGCAATTGAAATCAACTAGGCCCCAAAGTCTCTTGGGATAGTTTGCACATTTGGGCCTGCCAACAGTGTACTGGTCAGTTGGAAAAAACCAGCCCTCCTCTTCAGCCTCCATCATCCAACACAACTTGGAGTCACACTGAAGAGGGTTCTCACCCAAAGCAACATAAACCTTCTCAGGGTGGTTTGTTCCAAAGATATTTCTATTCAGGGTTTGAATCCTGTTGGACCGAAGTGTGAGCCTGTTGAGCTTTGGCATGTTTTCAAATGTGTTTGGTGGAATGTAGGAGATGGAAATATTAGTCAGCTTTAACAATTCCAATTTGGTCAAACCTTCCCACATTTGAGGACTAATGTATCTGATAGGGTTGGACTCCAAGAAGAGGGCAACCAAATTGTCCAGACCTTCCCACATGTGACCATTGATACTTTGAATGCCATTATCAGAGAGGTAAAGAGCCCTCAGGTCCACACCTTCCCACAATCCACTGTGCAAGTTTGAAAATTTGTTTCTCATCAGGTAAAGGGATTTCAAGTTGGGCATGTTACTGAATGCTCCGGAAACAATATGAGTGAATTTCATTCTTGTCAGCCACAAATGCTCAACATTCCTGAGACCTTCAAACATGTCAGGTCTGAGACCTGGCAGCTCAGTTTGGCTCAGGGCCAAATATGGCAAAGTGGAAAGTTGTGCAAAAGTACCTGCCTCAATGCTTGTGAGAGGGTTTCTGCTGAATGCCAAATGTTTGAGAGAAGGAATTGGAGTGAATATACCTCTCTGAAGGGCAGTGATGTTGTTCTGTTGGAGACTCAGTTTTTCCAGAGAGGGCAGGGTTGAGAAGGCACCAGGAAAAATTTGACTTATCTTGTTTCTCATAAGTGAGAGTTCTTTCAGAGAAATGAGCCCTTCCCACATGTCCCCTCTTACTGCTGTTAACTTGTTGTCATGTAGTTGAAGACTTTCACACCTTGCAAGATTGGAAAAGGCTCCAGGCTTCACATCTCTGATGTTGTTGTGGTCAAGGTCAACAGAAGTAGCTCCAGCGGGGATCTCTGGAACCTCCTGCAGTCTCCGGTACGGCTTGTGGAAGGAGAATCCGCACGCTGCCCTCAGGACACTGGCCAGAAGCATAATATCTGTTGGAAAATCAGTAATGGGTTGACACACCACATTCACACAACAAACAGGATCATTCCAAGACAACAAAATAGAACATCAGCAAAACAGCGCCATGTAGAAATTTGTTTTTTTTCCCCAGATATTTTTGATGGAAAACAATGAAAAATTGTCCAGTGTGTTGGCATTTCTGCTGAAATGTTCAACAGGTTCTATGTTTGCACACCTATGGAAAATAGACACTGACAACGTTCTTCCAGGTTTTTTGAAACTCTGTCAGTGACTGTCCCATGCCAAGTCTCAAAATCTGCTCTGGGAACTCTCCACAAGTGATTCAAATGTTGTACAGTATTTGTTGGCAAAATTTTCTTTGTTTCCAAAATTTCTAACATTTGGCTGTTATCTTTCTTCAAAGAGCTGTGTGCAACCATCTACTTGACCTGATACATACAGAAGAGATGCATTGTGGGTGTTGTGTGGCAGACTGTTGCAGTGCAAATCTGAAAAATTTCTCTTGATGTTTCATGTAAAATCCTTCCTTGTTTTCCAAACCTCTGAAATCACAAAAGCTGCAAAACTATCATGGCAGTCCCACTTTGTTAAAGCAATCTTCTCTGCACCATGTACTGCAGCTTAAACAAACCTCTGAGGACACCAAGAGAGAACAAAGCAGATTTCTGCCAGTCCAAACACAGAGGCTGTGCCTGACTCTTTGAATTGGTCCTATTTACTGGAGACTTCGAATGAACAATGACCCTCAATTGTCGCAATTGTGGGGTTATCAACTGTAATTATTTCTGGTGCAGTCTAATAGGGTTCAACCCCGAATTAATGAGATCTCTGATTGGGTGAGTGACCTCACCGTTACACTGCATCATTCTGAACAATGCATTTTTTTTAATTTAACCCAACCTAACATAGTGGAAACACCCCAACTGTCACCATCAAGGGAATTTCTTTCCACCGCTCCTTTTTGTTCCAAAAAATCTGATCACAAAACACAGAAGAAATGAACACCTTCTCCTGGATGTTGAGACTGAGAATTCATAACTGCTTCGAACAATAGAAGCGTGAAAGTGACGAGGTGAAAGTGAGTTCTCAGTGTCGGGTCCGAAAACCACACTGGGCAAGTTGGTCTTCGTTTGAGCGAAGAGTCAACGCACCACGAGTTCTGTGGTCTGACCACGCCCTGACCCGTCAGTGGCTGCAGTAAGGCTGGATTTGTACTGAGCCATGCCACAGCACACACACGCATCTCCGTTGCCACGCAACTCATGCAGAACATTACATTCTGTAGGTTTTGTCATGAAAAAACATTTCATGATGGCAACTACATCTGGCCCTGGATTTACCCCAGGACCTGCTGCAGGATCTGTGATGACAGAGGTTGTATCAGTGCCATTGGATCTTTCCCCAGATCTGATGCTTGATGCTTCCGTGGTATACCCAGAATGTGGCCCCATTTCTGCACCGAATAGGGGTTTTCACGTTGGTGACGCGCGGTTGGGCGGCGTCAGAATTGTTGACGCGCGCGTCAAAATTCAACATGACGCCCAATGGAGTGTTTTGACGCGGGCGTCATTTTTTTGACACGCGCGTCACCAACGTGAAAACCCTTTCACCAAAGTGAAAACCCTTAATGGATCTGCCACCGGATTCACCACAACAACAAGCCCTGGATCTCTACTCCAATCGTTGCCTGGGTGCAGCCCTACCTCCACATTGGAGTGCAGCATTGGACTGACCTCTCTCTCCCCAACACCCCGGTGCAAATTTTGATGGACCCTCCTCCTCCCTGCATGATATTTGCCCATCCAGGGCGCCAAGCATCCCTGATACAGCTCCAGGACCTCGAGAGTGCAATGGTCTTCCCAAGGAGGGTGTGGTCCTCCTGCGAGTACCCCCTGCATTCACCCTTCTGTGTAACCTGGGTATACTCCTGGATTATAGGCGGATCTCCCCCTGGATTCATCCATTGATACACAGAGACAGTAGTGAGTAAGAACCCAGTCCCCTTGGACATGTCCTCTCCATGGACCCACCCCAGTGGGCGGGCAGCTGAAAGCCAGAGTCCTCACCCCACAGGGTCAAGTCCCTGACCCACCAAGGCAGGCACGCAGCTGGGGGCACCACTCAGAGGCAGCACAAAGTCCAGACACTGGTGAGCAGACCCATTCTCATGTTGATTTTCGGAGGGGGGGGGTTCAGTGGCTGCAGCCAACCAGGTGGGGCTGAGGCGAGTGGAAATGGAAGAAGATTTTTCTGGATGGCAACATGTCTCGGAATCATCAAATGCAGTTTTGAAGGCATGAGTTTGTTGAATTATTATATTTTTGGTTGAAAAAGGTGAAGATAGTGCCATGGCAAACAATTATTTTTTCATCAAGTGAGGTGCTTGTCTGGTTTCTCCTATCCTCTGCTTTCTGTTTGTTGTCAGTGCCTTCTTTTACACCGATCTACCACATCCTCACAATGATAAACATAACACATGCAGCTCCAACTAAAACTAAAACAAAGAACAATCCCAAATGAAACATATTGACAGTTTCTTGGCAGAGGCAGAGGCAGAGAAAACCAGGCACCTTACTGGGAGAGAATGGAGATGTAGATGAGATGGGAGCTTCAGAGGATCCTGTCTCTGTCAAAAGGACAAATCTTCATAAGTCAATGTTTGCAGTAACTGATTCAGTAACAGGAAAATGTCAGCCATCTCACCTGGAGATTGTGTGGATAGTGAAGAAGATTTTGTCAATTCCACTGATTTTCCTCCTATGAAAACAACAGAAATATATATCAGAAACAAAAACATGGAGAAGGAACCTGCTTTGTTGCAAGGACACATGAGAATAATATATGCAGAAGTCAAACAGACAGAAATATGTAAAAAAAATCTTTCTTTTCAACCTTGAAATTCTGGAGCAACTGTAGTTCCCTTCTGAGGTAGCCAGACTTCCTCCAACATTGCTGCAAAATGGACATGTCAATTCAGATTCATGGGGGGATACATTTGTCTTTTTATTTCATTCGCAAACCAGCCACAGGAACACAAGCCAAGTTGCAGCTTTTTTGGTTTGGGATGCAAGTTGCTTGGACTGTGTCAGAACAGAACATCAAACATGAGTGAACTATTTGCAGGTTGAAAACTTGAGCTGTGGTGGGAGCCAGTAGGGACCTCATGTGTGAACTGCAGGTGCCACACTGGCCAAACTTGCATACTGTTCTGTCTCTAATAGTGTGAAACCGGTGAATAAAGTCCGTTATAATCATGCGCAATTCTGAGTCATTACTCAAATGTCTGACAGTCTACCGAGTCAGGTGTGGCAGTCCGATAACCAATGCAGACTTTTTGTGCCGTGCTGTTAGGTCAACCAGAGGAGATCGCACTCTGTGCCTTGAGTACTCTTCTCAAACTCTCAGCCGCTTCCCTTCATCCGGGCACTTACACTCTCTCCACCGC
>JAAUXT010003764.1_pt1 | contig 14715 bp, 16 predicted proteins | sample 7278171 | NCBI WGS metagenome assembly JAAUXT01 (sample SAMN14350112, study PRJNA611818) | marine sediment metagenome | isolation source: surface marine sediment (1.8m) | place: French Polynesia: Moorea | collected 2018-08 | reverse complement strand
CCCCCCCGTATTGTCCTCACTTAGTTTCCTTACTTAGAGTACTCACTTAGTGTCCTCAGTTAGTGTCCTCTCTTAGTGTCCTCACGTTGCGTCCTCACTTAGTGTCCTCACATAGTGTCCTCACATAGTGTCCTCACGTAGTGTCCTCACGTAGTGTCCTCACGTAGTGTCCTCACATAGTGTCCTCATGTAGCATCATGTAGTGTCCTCACGTAGCATCATGTAGTGTCCTCACGTAGCATCATGTAGTGTCCTCACATAGTGTCCTCACGTAGCATCACGTAGTGTCCTCACGTAGAATCCTCACGTAGCGTCCTCACATAGTGTCCTCACGTAGTGTCCTCACGTAGCGTCCTCACATAGTGTCCTCACGTAGTGTCCTCACGTAGTGTCCTCACGTAGTGTCCTCACATAGTGTCCTCACGTAGTGTCCTCACGTAGCGTCCTCACGTAGTGTCCTCACGTAGTGTCCTCACGTAGTGTCCTCACGTATCGTCGTCAAGAAGTGTCGACGCTGCCATCATCATGTTACATCTTCACACGGTTTCTTCACTCTGCACGCTCCAGTGGCGTCTTCCCGCAGCGTTCTCAGTTTTGTGACGTAGCGTCCTCAGGTTCTCCGCACAAGTGACTGTTGCCAGCGTCGCACAGGCTATTGACAGTGCCATACCTCGCACAGGGCAGTAATTGACGAGTGAAGCTGTCGAGAAAAGTTTGCCCCTCACAAAAACAGCATTGTCACTTTAAGCATACGGCGTCGCCGTATCGTTGCCACGGTGATGAGTGTGAATTGTTGGCGTCTTTTCCAGGGTGACGCCGCATCCCGTGTCTCCCGACGGCGTGACGCCACCGCCCTCCGACGTGACGCCGCTGTCGCCCAACGCCAACGGTGAGTGGCGCGCTCTGTGTGACGTGACGTCAAGCGTGCGTCAAGAGCCGAATCAGCGTGTTTTATCCCTGATGTGCGTCAAAGTTTGTTTCTTCCTTCACCCAAAATCCCGGGCGTGTTCAATTTTGAGACGTTCGATTTTGACGAGTCGCGATTGTTTTGCAGCGGCCAGGGTGCAGAAGTGGCTGCAGCTGAACCGCTTCACCAACTACGTGAAGGTGTTCCAGAACTTCTCAGGTGAGTCACGTGACGCTGACGTCATCGTGGGAGGGATTGTCACGTGGGTGTTCAGGGGTGGATGAAGGATTGGTTGAGATAATACAGATAATGGCTGACGTCGACGTTGAAGAAAGACTTGTATGGGACAAATACGCGTAGCAGTTTGATGTTGGGAAGGGAGTGTATGCAAGGGGGACCTGGTGTGTGTGTGTGTGTGTGTGTGTGTGTGTGTGTGTGTGTGTGTGTGTGTGTAACTCGGCGTGTGTGTCCATCCGGAGTTTCTCTGTCCGATCTGCCTGCATGAGTGGACCTGCCTCTGTGTGTGGTGTGTGTGTGTGTGTGGTGACGCTGCTGTGTGTCCGTCCTAACCTGACCGCCCTGCCTCTCCCGACAGGAGTGGACCTCTGTGTGTGTGTGTGTGTGTGTGTCCATCCTGACCGTCCCTGCCTCTCCCGACAGGAGTGGACCTCTGTGTGTGTGTGTGTGTGTGTGCGTGTGTGTGTCCATCCTGACCGCCGCTCCCTCTCCCGACAGGAGTGGACCTGCTGCGCCTGGCGCGCGACGATCTCATCCAAATCTGCGGCCTCGCCGACGGGATCCGCCTCAACAACGCGCTGCAGTCCAAGTGAGTCGCGTCTGCGTGCGTCCTCTTGCATCAAGCAACACACTGTGGGGCCTTGCGTCTCCATCGCTTGCGTTTCGCGTTCCGTCGGCAGCGTGTCAACCAGACGCACTGTCTCAGAAAATATACTTTCAAAGCCGTCGCTGTTGCAGTGCTGCAGCCGAATATTTGTCTCCAAGCTGTGTCGCCGTTGCCAGGTGACGCGGGCACTGTAACTTTTTCTCTCTGCAGGTCAGTGCGGCCGCGCCTCACCATCTACGTGTGTCAGCTGAGCGCCGTGCCGCCGCCCGTCAAGAGGCGCAACTCGGCGCTGTCCGAGCTGGAGAAGTCGCTGCAGGTGAGAGGGCGCCGCCGCGTGACGTCACGAGGAGCGTCCACGTCTGTCTGCGTTGCGTTCACGTGCACGACGGGTCTTTTTCACGCTGGACCCGTCGTGTGTCTCGTGGTCAATGCCTGCCGATGGCAAAATGCACTGAACCCTGGTTTTAGCGCACACATCATTGACGTGCGTATCGTCCATCTCAGTGAGCGATAATGGAGAACCTCACCACGTGTTTCAGAACACGCACGTGTCGAATGGCACGACGTACCCGGACTCCGGGGCGGAGCCGTCCTTCGCCGGGCTCTTCAGCAGCAGCGCCGCGGCAGGAACCGGCGGCAAGACGGAGGCGAGGCAGGGCAGGACGACGGCCTCGTCCAGGTGAGGAGGGGGCAGAAGGGAGAGAGGGGCGGGTGAGAGGGCAAGAAAGGACGACGTCGAAGTGAGGACGAGGTGGAAGGCGGAGAAGGGAGAGGTGAAACAGGGCAGGTGAGGAGGAGAATAGGAGTAGGTGGGTGGCAGGCAGGGACAGGAGAGGCGGGTGAAAGAAAGCAGAGCCAGGCGGCGAGTAAGTGGATATGGAGAAAGAAGCGACGGTGGGGCAGAAGGGAAGGTGATCGCCCGGTCTGCCTTCAGGACAACAGAGACGGGTGATCCGTGTCACTGGGTCCCCCTGGCGTGCACACCTGAAGACGTCGTGCTTGTTGCAGGTCTCCGGGAGCGACGGGGCTGTCGCGGTCTCCACCGACTCAGACGCCGGGACCCGGCGGCGAGACCGGTACGTACAGGACTCCTGCCTCAGTGGCGCGCACACGTTTCAAGGAACCGAGCCTTGGAAGGTGTTGGGCAGTTGCAGTGAGATTTGCTGACGTGGCCGAGTGAGGAGAGACCGCTGTCAGTGTCGTGACCCGACTCGCCCTTTTAGATCTATGGTGTCCACTCCGTGGTCGTGTAGATCTCTGCAAAAAACGTGTCAAAATTCATTTTCGGTGCAGTGAGATGGCAAAGTTTGCGTGCAATTCAGTGCACACTTCTCCATCCACATTTCACCATTTTGCCCCCCCCCCTTATTGACGCTTGGGCGCTGGCGGCGGCGTTGCTGACGTCACACCCTGTGCACTGACACGCGTGTTGCTGACGTCACACCCTGTGCACTGATGCTCGTGTTGCTGACGTCACACCCTGTGCACTGACGCATGTGTTGCTGACGTCACACCCTGTGCACTGATGCTCGTGTTGCTGACGTCACACCCTGTGCACTGATGCTCGTGTTGCTGACGTCACACACTGTGCACTGACGCGCGTGTTGCTGACGTCACACCCTGTGCACTGACGCACGTGTTGCTGACGTCACACCCTGTGCACTGACCCACGTGTAGCTGACGTCACAACCTGCGCACTGATGCACGTGTCGCAGGCGCGCGGACGGCGTCGGGCGAGGGTCGCTCCTCGGCGGGGCGGGGCGACGGCGGCGGAGGGAAGTACGTCCCGATGGGGAAGGCGAAGCGGCAGCACATGGACGAGGAGGACGAGGGGTCGAGCGACGCGCCCACCAGCTCCGCCAAGAAGCAGCGCACGCGCAACCTCGAGCTGCCGCGCAAGGACGGTGAGCGATAGCGCGCGCACACACACACACACACACACACACACACACACACACACACACACACACACTGGTCAGGTGAGGAAGAGCACACATGCACACACAACCTGGAGCTGGTCTGGAAGGGAGCACGTTGACATGCACACATACATTCTGACGCACAAGGATAGTGGGGGAGCCCTCGCGCGCGAACACACACACACAAACACACACACAACCTATCAGGAAGGGGGGCACACGCGCACATTGGAAGGACTTGAGGGAGTACACTTCCCAGTCTGCGGTCGTGCCTTGGCTGCAGTGGGTAGCCATGCCTGCAGTGCTTGACCCCGTGGTTGCCATGGCTACAGTGTTCCCCTCTGATCGCAGTGTTCAACGCGCTGTACCTGGAGACGCTGACGCGGCGGGAGGTGGTGGAGAAGATCGGCGGGCTCTTCAGCGTGTCGCCCGCGCACATCGCCGAGGCCTACATGCAGCAGCGCGCGTCCGCCTTCCTCGTCATGCTCACCGACGACGTGAGTGCCGTCACCTAGCAACCGAGAACCGTGACCTGGCAACAGAGTGCTGGAACGTCGGGACGTTTGCGAAACCTTGACCTCAGTGCTGTTGCTCCAGCAACTGAGAACTGTAAACAGGCAACATTGGCGCAACTGGGCAGCCGAGAGCCGTAACGTAGCAACAGTTGCTGCTGCAGCGTTGAACCTGGGATTGAGTGGGTGTTTTCGCGCGAGCCGATCTCTCATTGGACATCTCGTGGCGACCAATGCGTGGCGCCGCCTGTCGGGAACGCCACTCGGTGGTCCCATACTTTTCGCTGCAGGCAAATTACAAAACATCCTTGAATGGTTTCTGGCGTCAGGACACGCGTCTCGTTTTTGTCACGCATTCTTGTTTTCTGTTCTGACTGCTTCGTTTCACTGTTCCAGGTTGTGCAGAACATGTCGGACGAATCGCAGTATTCCGTCGAAGGGCAGCAAAGTGAGTCATTGTGCTAATTGTTCAACGGGGTGTACGCGACTTGTCGCGCGTCGAGGAGTGTGACACATTTGACCTGAAGCGTTCTTCACTGCGTGACGAACTTGTCTGATTTCATTGACCTTGTGTTTGCTGATGCCGAGACCGTATTTTCGGCGCGCTCAACTCACTGCAATACTTCTGTGTTGCAGTTTCCGACAGTCAGCCGGACAAGTACCGTCTCATCCTGCGGCTCCTCGACAAGTGATGACGTCACGGCGTCTTCGATGACGTCACGGCGTCTGCGATGGCGTCACGAGGCCGGGAAGTGTGTCCTGCGTGCTCATTGGACGATGCTGTGGACGTCACTCAGCGTGGTTGCTGAGAGCCTTGTGCAGACTTTATTCGCAACACGTGACGCCCGCACAACACGTGACTGAGACCTCGACATGCGCAGTGACGTCAATGAGGTTTCTGATTGGACAACAAGCGTGTTGTGTGGCAAGACCAAGTGCCTCCGACCACGTGTTTGCAGCACGTGACAAAACCGCGTGTGTTTTGATCACATGACAAACAGCACATGACAGTACCGCGTGACAGCACGTGACAAAAACAAGAACCTTCATCGCGTGACGAGATGCAGTGAGAGAGACGGACTGAGAGCCGCAACAGCAGAACACGTGGTTTCCAGCGACGTAAGACCAGCGGAGCAGGGAAAAACAAGCTTCGCAAAACTGTGTGTGTCGCCTGCGTGTGGCACGCATGGTTGACTCGTCAAGTGTCGCTGCACAAATGCCTGGATGTTGGAGCATTGCGCATCCAGCACGAACCCAATTTACCAGGATTGGGGACAGGAATGTTACTGACTGCAGTGAAATGTGATTGGCGCTGTTTGAGTGGCGCTGTTGAGAGGGATATGGACACCTGCTATCATTGGAAACTTTTGAATTTGTGAAGAACTGATGCAGCCGGACCTGTGCGCATGTGTGGCTCCAGACGCCCATGTTAGTGGGCGGCATGATTGACAAGAGGATGATTGACACGTTCATGGAATGATTGACACATTGAGAGAGTGATTGACAGGTGGAGACAGTGTTGCCTTTTGTGGACGCAATTCCTGGGTCTTATTGTACGCTTGATATGTTGAGTCCCGGCACAAATTTTTACGCTTTGCTGTTGACCCCAACGCAGCGCGCAGCGACTTGTGTGGAGACGCGAGGCTTGTGGCAGGGTGAACAGGCCCAAGTGTTCATCATGCAATCGTTAAAGATAGTTTTGTTATGGTACGTGTTCAGACTTCGCTGTTCATGCTGTCGTCAGTGGGTGTGTTCGATGCACGCGCCGCCGGCACCGCGGTCCGTTCGGTTTGCTCCCGTCGCTTTGGGACCGCGAGACGTTCGGTTCGTGAAGCGAACACCCCCACTGAGCAAGAATTCACACACCAGAATCTTTGACATGTGAATCGCCACAGATTTGCAGAAATAAACAGAACTTTTGTGAATGACAGGCTTGGGGTGAGTTTTTACATGGACGTCATGTTGGGGTTGACGTGGGGTTCCAGGTTGACGTCTTGTCGGAGTTGACGTCAGGTTGTGTTGGGTCTGACCCAAATATGGAGCCTATCGTATGTTGTGTAACAGGCTGTGATAAGAATGGGCACGCCCGTTCAAGTGACCGGGATGAATACAAAACAGTTGTGTGCCAGCAAGTTGAGAGAAGTTGTGCTCGGGGGTCCTGACGCAACGTTGGCTTGACTGCTTCCGAGCTACTTGGCAGAGCAGCAGCGTTTGTGATGTGTGTGATATTGGTGTGAGACAAAGACGGAGCCGGCTGTCGCACAGTGAACATGGCGCACGAGCCCAACAAGAACACGTGACACACGCATACAGCGGAAGGTGTCTCCACGCACGCGCGCGACGCAAACCGGCAGACGTGGCCGCAAGAGTGGGGTCCTGAAACATCGCAATTTTCTGTTGTCTCTGGAAATGCGACGCAAAAGCCTGAATCGAACTGAAAACTTTGCATGAAACATTGAGGCTGTTCAATTTACGGCTGGCCGCTGGCAAAAGTCACGTGACTTCGCCCCTGGGTTGGAGACGGCCAAGTCAGCCATTTCAGCAAACTCGGCAAACCGCACGCGCAAATTGAACACGGCCACTGTGGCCACTAAACTGTGCACCTGCCGAACCCCCCCCCCCACAAAAAAATGGGTGTGGCGTAACCCTGAACAGTATCAGACCCTGCGCCCCTGTTCCTTTGCGTCTACCCGTGTTGTTTTGCAGCTGGTATCACGAACCCAGTTGACTCCATCCGTCCTGTGTTTGCGCTGTATGGCCAAACTTCCCATCATAATCACCCAGACTCATTTCACTTAATTGCCACAACATTCATCAGTTCGGGAGCTTCAAGCACCGGGGCTCTGTGAACAGGATACTGTGTGAGGAGTATGGAGGTTTGGATACTGAGTACTGTGCTGCTGTTGGGGGCTCTGGTTCCCCTGGTGTGCGACGCGCTGTCTCCACCCGGCCGACCAGGCCCACCCGGCCGTAAGTACAACGCGTACTGTGTTCTGTGACTGCAGCTGTGCTGCCTGTGAGCTGTGAGCAAGCGTGACTTCCGGTGTGAGCAGGCGTGACTTCCGGTGTGAGCTGACGTCTTCCGGTGTAGGCCAGCGTGACTTCCGGTGTGAGCTGACATGTCTTCCGGTGTGGGCATGCGTGACTTCCGGTGTGAGCAGGCGTGACTTCCGGTGTGAGCTGACGTGACTTCCGGTTTCAGCGCCGTCGGACGACTGCCAGTACATCTGCGACCCGCACTCGGTGGGGGCGCCGGGCCTGGTGGGGCTGCCGGGCCTCCCGGGGCCCCCAGGGGTGCCTGGGCGGAGGGGCGCCCCGGGGGACGTGCTGCTCCGGGACGCGGCGGGCGAGGCCCCCGGCCGGGCGCTGTCCGAGCTCCGTGGGGCGCCGGGCCGAGACGGGCTCCAGGTGCGTCCGGTTCCCCAGCCTTGCTGAAGGCGTCCGAAAAACCACGTGTTGCAGATCAACCTTTTTGTACCCACATGTCACGTGACGATGGCTTGCCGCAGGGACCAAATGGCACCACGTTTGAAATTCCTCATCTGCACTTATCCTCTAGAAAGTCAATGGCATTGCGTTCATCTTTGCCAACTTCAAATGAGGTGAGGGATGTGAAACTTTCTGTTTCCTTTTGCAGGGACTCCGAGGACCAAAGGTGAGACCGAGAGGCATTCGGTTCATTTCGTAAAGGAAGGTGTTTAGCTCAGGCATCTTTCATGAGCATCAGGGCCGGAGTTCAGTTTGCCAGGGCATTGCAAAGGGTTCTGCTTCACGCCTGATTCCGTAGTTCCATCGAGAGTTCGTGATGCACATTTACATTTGTGTCCCTGCAGGGGCAGAGGCAAACTGCACAGGTTCCCGGATGTTTTCTGTGTCCTTGCAGGGCGAGACAGGGCTCCCGGGATTTCCGGGCCTCCCGGGGCTGGACGGACTCTGCCACCTCGCTGACGGGCAGGAGTGTCGCGGGGAGCCGGGGCAGCAGGGCCCGAGGGGCCCGTCCGGCGGCCCGGGCCTCCCGGGGCTGCGGGTGAGTACCGTGCCGCGGGGGTGGAGGAGCCAAGCCCTCAGGGGTAGGAGCCAGGCCCTCAGGGGTAGCTGGTGAGGAGTACCTACCGTGTGTGTTTGTGTGTGTGAGGGAGAGACAGGCAGACAGACAGACAGACAGACAGACAGACAGTGTGTGTGTGCGCGCGCGCGTGCGTGCGTGCGTGCGTGCGTGCGTGCGTGCGTGCGTGCGTGCGTGTGTTTGACTGTGATGAACACGCAAGACCACGTGATTCAGTGACCAGTTTGGGCCTTTCCCTTTGACACGTCAACGCATCAACCCACGTTTTCCTCAAGAAACATTTTCAGACACTTCTCACGTTGTGCTTTGCAGGGACAGAAGGGCGACGCTGGGAGCAGATCCCACTTGGTACGTTCTGCACTCTGGTCGCGTTCGATTTGGCGGCACGACACAGACGGCATCAAGGAGCGGTCCGAGAGGACCCGTGCCACCCCCCTGTCGCCTCACCCCCTAGAGAAAATGAGCCGTCGAGAGTAAAGAGGTCCCCCCCAATCCCGATCGTGGACCCGTTGCAACCTTTTCCGCCCATGTGTACTGCGTCCTGTTCTGGACCCGTGCCTTCACGCCAAAGCTCTGTCGTTGCGTCGTTACAGAGAGCGGCTGTGATTGGCTCACTGGATGACGTCACAGCGGCGGATTTCCCGGCGCGCAGCCTCGTGTTCGCCACTGACTCCAGCGCCCTCTACATCAACACGGAGGCGGACGGGTGGCGCCGCCTTGTCGCGCCCTGAGGCGCCGGGATGCCCTCTGGTGGATCACAGGCGCGCAGGGGCATGCAAACGTCGGACCTGAGCTCCTGAATTTTGACGCATAATTTCACTGGACAAATTTTGTGAATGAATATCTGTCTCTTCGGAACACACTGTGAAAATAAGTGTTTGTTTAATCACCTCAATAAATGGAGTTGGCCACGAGGCTGACCTGAAACTCTGGTGTTGGGAACTTGGCTGGAAACCAGGATTGGATTCAGGGAGCCCCTCCCCACCTTTGTCCCTGAGAAATTTTCTTGTCCCCCAAGGGTCAAGGTGGCGCCACAAGCGCAAAATTTTCATCGCTTTTGCTTGTTGAGGTTTTCAAAGTTTCGGCTCTGGAGGTCGTCTCTCATTGGCCGAAAATCGATTCCGTCCCTGGAAACCAGCGCGTGAGTTGGTGGAGCAAGAACCCGAAGGAGGAGAGAGCGCGAAGTTGGGAGATTTCAGGTTCCAAAACATGTCTTCTGTACTGTGAAGCAACAGATATGGGACCTGTGGGGTGCAGACCTGTGGGCAGCAGAAAGAGGGGATGTCAGTGAGTCCCAGGCCATTTCAGGATTGTAACCCTCACTCTTTCATTTTTTCTGTCTCTCTGTGTCTCTGTCTGTCCCTCCCTCGGTTCTTTCATTCCCTCGTTCTCTCTGTCTATCTGTGTCTGTCTGTCTCTCGCTCATTCTCTCTCCCCCCCTCTCTCTCTCTCTCTCTCTCTCTCTCTCTCTCTCTCTCTCTCTTTCTTTCTTTCTGTCACTCACTCACTCACTCACTCACTCACTCGCTCATTCACTTACTGACTAACTTACTAACTCTCTCTCTCTCTCTCTCCCTCTCTCTCTCTCTCTCTTGATCTACCTCTTCTCCTGTCTGTCTGTTTCTCTTTCTCTCCCTCTTCCTCTCTCAATTTCATGAAGTTTGCAAACAATTTTTGTGGAGTCGACCAGCTGTGCAAACAGACTGGCAAAACAAGCGAAAGCAAACACACCACGCTGATGAGGATTCAAACTCGCCATTAATTGCCCGCTTCGTATCTCTAATTGTTTCCACAACTCATCACCTCAATCAAGTGCAAACTGCATGTCGTGTGCAGCGACCTCCGGACGTGTTCCGGCATTCCACGGATGCGTCCTCGTTTCCAGCAACTCGTGACAAGATCAACATCGCGTTAAAAAGACACGTTTTGCCACTGACGTTGGAAAACGTTTGTGAAGCATTGAGATCAGTCACTGCTCCCATTGGAAAACATCTGTGGAGCAGGAGGACCATGGCTGGAGGACGCGCGCTGGTGCTGCTGGTGGCGGCGACTACGGCGTGCTGTGTTCGGGGCACATCGCGTAAGTTGAGGGACTCACCGTCGGGGTGAGGTTAAAAAATTCCTGCGTGCGCATGTTTTGCCTTCTCAATTTGAGTTGCAAGGGTAATTTGTTTCGAAAGCGTTTCAAAGGTTTCGTGCGCTGAAGGCCACTGAAAATCTGGATCCGATGAGGAAAGATTTGGTCAGGCGGGGGCGTGATCTTTCACGAATCAGGATGTGGCGAAGTTTCACTGTGATTCTGGCGGTTTTGAGGTTCATGGGGTTGGTGAGTTGTTGAACCTCTTCTTATCTTTCCTTTTTCTGGTTCCACGGGACATCTTTTTCCACGCAGAGCCGGTGTGTCTGTGTCCGCCGGAGCCCGGTCCCCAGGGCCCGCGGGGACCTCCGGGGGAGCCGGGGGCGGTCGGACTCCCGGGAGCCCTGGGCGAGCCGGGCGCGGCGCGCACCGTCGAGCTGGACCTGGCGGCCGTGGAGCTGAGGGAGGGGCGGCCCGGCATGCCAGGGCTGGACGTAAGTAGGCTGCTGGGGCGCCATCAGTGAGGTGTGGGGTGGGGGGAGTCTGGGTCTCAGATCACGAAGGGTCTAGCAGGGATACCATGCCACCCAAGGGTACAGGTCAGTAAGGGGTACCAGGTCACCCAAGAGTGCAGGTCCCCTGTGTGTACTGAACTACTCAAAGAATTTGGTCCGTGGGAGGGATGTTTGGTCACTCAGGGGATCAGGGTGTTTGGGTGTGGAGGCCGACGGGCCTCCCAGAAATGGACTGGATATCAATGGGACGTGACGTAACCCGGAGGTGGGGTTCGGGGCACTCAGGATAGGGGCAGGTCCAGATGAGCTCGAAACACTTACAGGGTGTTCAGTGTCTATTTGGGTTGGGTGGGGCAAAGAGCTGGTGCCAACTGGTTTTGGTGGGGTTTGTGGGCAGATTCGGTCGATTTCAACCATTCCAATCGGCCCTCACAAGTTTGATTGTGCGGTGGGTCTGTTTGTTTCAGGGACTTCCGGGGATGAGGGTGAGTTTCGCCTTCACCACGTGCAGCTTCCGGTGAGCGCAATGGATGGAAACCTCGACACTGTGTGGGGCCAAAACTTATCAGTGTGCACAATGCACCTGATGGCAGGTGCACACACTGGTACAAACGAGTTGCGTGGGACCTGACGAGTAGTGCTGTTCCGCTACCCTGTCCAAAAACATGCGGTGTGTGTTTGTGTGTGGGTTTGCTTGTGTGTGCGTGTGTGTGCACGCGTGTGTGCGTGTGCGTCTACGTGTGTGCACGTGTGTGCGTCTGTACATGTGTGCGTGTGTGTGCGTGTACGCGTGTGCGCGTGCTCACTTGTGTGTGTGTGTGTGTGTGTGTGTGTGTGTGTGTGTGTGTGTATGTCCGTGTGCACATGTTGCAGGGTTTCCCGGGTCTGCCTGGCGAACCTGGGCCGGTCGGGGAGCGGGGCGACGCGTGCGACCTGACGGGGAACGAGCTGTGCGAGGCGGAGCGGGAGCAGCGGCGCGGCGCCCCCGGGGAGCCGGGGCCCAGGGGCCCGTACGGTCTCCCGGGGGTGCGCGGGGAGAAGGTGAGGTCAGATCCACCACACCAACCGGTGAGGCCAGATTCACCACACCAATTGGTGAGGCCAGATCCACCACACCAACTGGTGATGTCAGATTCACTACACCAACTGGTGGGGCCAGATTCACCACACCAACTGGTGGGACCAGATCCACCACACCAACTGGTGATGTCAGATTCACTACACCAACTGGTGAAGCCAGATTCACCACATTCACTACACCAACTGGTGAAGCCATATTGACCACACCAACTGGTGAGGTCAGATTCACTACACCAACTGGTGAAGCCAGATTCACCACATTCACTACACCAACTGGTGAAGCCATATTCACCACACCAACTGGTGAGGTCAGATCCACCACACCAACCGGTGAGGGCAGATCCACCACACCAACTGGAGGGGCCATGGTCATTGTGTGTTGCTCACAAGCTCAAAATTCCCTCCAACGAATGATGCTAACACGTGTGTCGTTCACTGTCTTCCGCAGGGTGACCGAGGCTCGCCAGGACATGAACAGGTACGAGTTCAATTTTGCAGCTGCTGTGACTCTTGTCCAGATATGGTCGCGTACCGTGCGTGTTTTCCGCCACAGGAAGGGTTCACCTCGCATTTCTTCCGGAAGCAAACCTCAGGTCCACACTGACTGCTTCACAATTTCTTTTCGACATCTTCCGAGAGAAAAATGATTTTGGCAGCTGGGTTTGATCACGCCAACTTCAACAAGCTCAAGATAACGCAGCGTCCCCTGACGTGACGTCGTGTGTATCGCAGGTGGTGCCATCTTCCTGGGGCGGCGTCGGCGTCGGTCACGTCAAGTTCAGCGAGGACAGCGGCGTTCTCACGCTCTACGCGTCCGGCGCCGCCACGGCCATCGCTAAAACTCTCTAAACACGACGTTCTCCAGCGGCGTCGCCACGGCCATCGCTAAAACTCTCTAAACACGACGTTCTCCAGCGGCGTCGCCACGGCCATCGCTAAAACTCTCTAAACACGACGTTCTCCAGCGGGGCTGCCACCAACATCGCGTAAACCACGACCAATAAACGGCGTTATCACGACACTGGCGCCGCCACAACCAGTCTGTGTCTGTGATCACCACCACAAATGAAACATCTGGTGCGAGTGTTTCATGACGAAACTCCTCGCGACTCGATGGGACGGACATTTTTTTGATCCACTCGGGTTGCACTACGAAACCAAAATATCGCAATATCAAAGCTGAATTGTTGTCCCAGAGAGGAAAAGAAGTCTATTGTCCCACAAAAGGGCAAACGTTTTTCATTTGGTTTCTTATCACGGTGCACATTGGAAGTTCAGACTGTTCTTGCAAAAGTGTTTTGCTCGCACTCTTTACGTCGTGCGATGACGAGGACACAGAGAACGCTGCGTCCATCACTGGCTCCGCGACTCTCCCAACTCGGCGCGCCATCTGACGTCCGCGGTCTGGTGACAGCCACAATTTAACCCACTTTCCACCACGACTTGGAACTTGAGTCTCTTCTACGTCTGTCTCTGTCCAGAAACGACTCAGTTTCTTTGGCACAATACGAGTCCGAGTGAAAGATTTCCTTCGCTAAAAATCAGAAATCTTGTCATGGCAGGTCTATCAACCTGAGCAGTCTTTTGGTTCCCATGACATCTGACTCAGGTGTGGACACACAGTTCAAGGAGGTTCTCTGGACAGGTCTTGGTCCAACAGCCACAAAGACCAGGGCCCCAGTCTCTCCTGATCTGCCCCGGCTAGTGAACTGCCAGAGCTGCTGGTCCCAACACATCCACCTCAGCTTGTGCAGAGACGACGGGTCGGGGACATGGGTCTGACGCGTCACGTGTTGGGTGGGTGGGGCCCTGCCACATAAATCCCCATCAACATCACAGGCCAGAGCCACCAGTTGCCAAACCTGACGCAGGGGTATGTCTCCGCCTCCTGGGTCCTCGTAGCACCAGGCTCCCGACCTATCTGCTGTTTGGTACAGGGCCCCTGGCCCCAGTCGGTCCATCCCGGCTGGTGCATAACCAAGGCCCCTGGGCCATTGCATCCTCCCCGGCTGGAGCAGCACCAGGAAGCCTCCCCCCTCCCGCGCCGCCTTCACTCCAAGTCGTAGCAGTTCTGGACGTCGACGCCCCCAGTAACGAAGCGCTCGATCTTGACGGTGCGCTGCGAGGCGTAGTAACGGGTAGATGAGAGCCCGTAGTGGTTCAGCATCGTGATGGAGAAGGCACTCTGGTCGAACCTGTGGTGAGGAGGGCGTGGTCAGCGGTGCGTCCAGTGCTTTGTCCTGGTGAATTTATGTGAAAATGCCCCGCGGCACATCACAATCTGAGTGGAATAGTGTCTCGTGATTTATCTGCAGCCCTGACTCACCTGTGGCCCTGACGTACCTGTGGTCCTGCCTCACCTGTGGCCCTGACTCACCTGTGGCCCTGACTCACCTGTGGCCCTGACTCACCTGTAGCCCTGACTCACCTGTGGTTCTGACCCACCAGTGGCTCTGAATTACCTGTGGTTCTGACCCACCTGTAGCCCCGACTCACCTGTGGCTCTGACTCACCTGTGCCCTGCCTCACCTGTGGCCCTGCCTCACCTGTAGCCTTGCATCACCTGTAGCCCTGACCCACCTGTGGTTCTGACTCACCTGTGGCCCTGACTCACCTGTGGCTCTGAATTACCTGTGGTCCTGACTCACCTGTGGCCCTGCCTCACCTGTGGCCCTGCCTCACCTGTAGCCCTGCCTCACCTGTGGCCCTGCCTCACCTGTAGCCCTGACTCACTCGTAGCCCTGCCTCACCTGTAGCCCTGCCTCACCTGTGGCCCTGCCTCACCTGTAGCCCTG
>JAAUXT010026393.1_pt1 | contig 14721 bp, 15 predicted proteins | sample 7278171 | NCBI WGS metagenome assembly JAAUXT01 (sample SAMN14350112, study PRJNA611818) | marine sediment metagenome | isolation source: surface marine sediment (1.8m) | place: French Polynesia: Moorea | collected 2018-08 | reverse complement strand
TCCAGGTTTTGCAATATTTTTCCAGGTTTTTGCCCCCAAACCCCCTGTTTTTCCAGGTTTTCCAGGTATGGACCTATTTTTCCAGGTTTTCCAGGTGCGGTGGGAACCCTGCCGCCCACCCCAAACACAACAACCCCACTGACCACACCCACACATCATCCACCCACCCACACCGACTCACGTATATCCTCCTCCACGATGGCCCTATGACCGGATGCTTGTTCGTGATCCTGATAATGTCGCGGACCTCGTAGTCAGGATTTTCATTGATCTTCTTCATGATGGCAAAATACATTTTTTCTGGCCTTCCGGCGTTTCGCACGTACTGAATCCTCCATGTCGTGACGAACCCTGCAAAAGGAGTGAGCGTGGGTGGTTGTGTGGTGTGCGTGCGTCGTGCAGATTCACTGGTGCAGCGACAAAACAAGCAGCAAGATTCGCACTGGGGTTTCGCTCCCTCCATCCAAGACCACAAAAATTTTTTGAAACGTAGTTTAGTGACTTCACCACAGTTTCCTGAGAACACATGTTGGCTGAACACAACCAAATGCACACCGAATGGAACGGCTCGTTGAAGCACCCGCGTGTGCCACTGACCTGCATGTGGGAACTGCGCTGAGTCCAAGACATATCCGTAGCTGCTGGGCCTCACGTTAAAATAAACCCGCATTCCGGCAAACGGGTTCCCGATCTCATACTCTGAAGGAAACATCAAGTGCTGTATGTACGACAAGGCGGAAGGAGGCTCGACCTTAGTGTCAGCAAATGAACAGACTCCGAAAATCAGGGGGTTTGGTTGTTGGGTGGGGCCTGGGGCCCTCAACTACATCCAGTGGCTTGGAGTTGGGGCTCGAAAGTTCATCCGCGGTTCTCAGCGCACGCAGAGGATCACGCCGCCACACTTCCCGCTCCCCTGGTTCCCTCTGCGTGGTTCACTGCCCCATGATTCCTGCGCGCATTGTTCCGCCTGGTTCCCGGTCCCACTGGTCCCCGTGCTACGGGGGCGCCACTCACCCTGCTTCAATTCGGCCACGACCGCGAGGCGGCGCTTCCAGTTGTTGTTGCTGCCCTCTTGTGGCTGCAGGAGGATTTTGCGAACCTGGTCAAGCTCGTTTGTGTGTAACAAGAGCACGCGTGTTTCCACGTACTTGTCAACTGAAACGAGAACACTTGTCGATGTCGAGCTGTCCCGTGCGCACCGTACGAGAGCAAAGCAAACAAGAACACTAAGCAGTACAGACACACGCCGAACTGAGCTGAGATGTCAACTCTTCGGATGCCAGATGCAAATGGGTGATTAAATTGGTGATTGCACGGTTGAACTGGACAGTTAATACAGGGTAGCTTTATTGGTGTGCTCAAATACAACGCCATTCAACACATTCACTGCAGCGTTGCGCATCATTGTGTAACATGCGTGACAGAAAGTTCGTACGCAAGTCGGTGCATGGGTTGCAGGAGCTGGCCAGCCGACTCAGGGAGACGAAGTCCTCGGCCAGTATGGCGCGGTCGTTGTTGTTGTCGTAGTGGATCCCGATCATGTCTCCGGGCTGCACGAAGAGCCCACTTGTGGTCGGGACCTCGAAGTCCTGACCAGAAACAAAGTTTGAAAATTTAGATTGATTCAGGTTGTTTTTTTTTTTTTCGTGTGAGCTTGCTGGGTTGGCTACTTTTGGTTGGCAGACTGTATCCATGGCTGGATAGTTCGGTGAAAATTTCTGATGCTGCTTTTTTCAGACTGTGTAAAAAGACTGCTAGGTAAATCCGACAGTTTCCAGCAGTTCTCATTTGTTGTCCTCCAAACTGGTCCAGAATGCTGCGGAAAAGAGATTCAAAAGGTTTGTCTGATTTCAAAGCCCTGCCTTTTCTTTCACAAAGTTGGCAACCAAAATAGGCCCAAGGGCCTTCCGTGATTTGCACCCAAACCACATGGCACCTGCAAATCTACAGACCAACATGAACAAAATAAAGGACTATTGTCACAGAAAAAGTACTGTCGCCAGAATTCCATCCACAACGCCTCGCCGTGCTTTGCACCCCACCTTGCGGTTCCCACGCAAATCACTGAACAGTAGGTAAATATGTTGGCGTCTCGTTGTGTGGTTGTGGCTGAACCCTACTGGGTTTTCCCGGCTGAGAAGGTTTTCAGCGTTTTCTCCAGTTTCCCTGATCAGTGGGAACCTGGAGTGCTTGCTTTTTATACGCAGGTCGGCGTCTGAGAGGAGGCTTACTCACCCCATAGGTGTGCGCCACGACGTTTTTCACGCGAACACGACCTTCAAACATCCAGCTGTTGGTCCCAGTTGCCTGGTGCCATATGGAGATGATAAACTCTCCGGGCTGGAACAACAAGAACACCTCGTACGTTCATCTCCCAAGGCTTTCTGGGCATTTTGGGGATACGAAGCGATGGACACAGTCAAAGGATCATCATGATTGCCCCTCATCTGTTCATTTCACCCAATGGTAATTTCATAGGCAGGGGTCAGATAGGTGGCACTGTGGGAGGGTGCCTTACCGTGCGGGCGTAGTAGTGCACCTTCTTCAGGATGCCAGGCTTCGTGAACCCAGGGTTGATGAGGGTCAGTTCGTGGCCAGTGGCTGTCAAGATGGTGTTGGCAGAGTCGTGCATGCTCAGGCTGCCAAACGATCCCCCATCGACCATTTCTGCGACAAAAAGACATGGGATTATTCAGGCCGACACCACAAGCGAACGGTACCTTCCCTGAAACCACATTCATTCGAAATCGCCATTGTCTGCACCAGAGGAAGAAACTGTACCTGCACACACTGTTTGAATTTCAGTCACAAATTTAAATGAAAACGAGGGAGGGGTGACCAAGATGTGGTCCGGTGTCCAGCCCCAAGGTGAAGGGTGTGGGACAATCTCAACCGAAAACTGATTCAGGAGACAGAATCAGGAAACACGACATTGAGAATGTCAATCGGAGCGCACCTGTCAACGGCCGAACTGCAACTCGCCAGAGTTTATCGGTGACGAACGTCAATTGGTCCTTGGTAAGGAGCTCTGCGAACAGAAAATTACACACCTGCAACAACAGCGTCAACAATGCTCGTTCAGTCAACGTTGTTTCGGAGCCGAAGCACCACGCCACGCCTTGTCATGTTTTGCTGACGCAGTCCTGACAGCTGCGAATATTGTGTTGTCTGCTGGTCTCAACGCAATGTGGCTGTGTTCAACCACAATCCACGGTAAACAAGGGGCAAATTTTTCAACCTGTTGCCCGACGCCACGCATGACGGATGACCCTGACACCAAACCGTAGCTCAGCACTATACTCACTCAATCCCCCCGGACCCGATGGCAGGGCGGTGGGGCACGAGGCGCAGTCTGTGTACCCGTTCACAAAAGCCACTCTCGTGAACCCTTCGTTGAGAGAGCTCTGGAGAACGGGATCTCGATCCAGTCTGCTCGGGTTCAGAGGGTTCTCGGGCCTGTAAGCAAGCACACGATCGCTCATCACTGAGGAATGCGCATCCGTCCGGAAAACGTGTGACCACGGGTCTGATTCAGCGATACTGCCACAGTCCTTGAAAAAAGTACCCTGCTGATCTCAGATCGACCCTGCTCGTGAAATAGTCTTTCCGGAGTGAGAGTGGCTGATCATGCTTGTTGTGGACATTTATCAGTATTCCTCCCTCTTGATCAATGTGTGCTTCCATGGCTTGGAATTCACCTTCTTTCACAGCACTTGTGTGGACAGGTTCAGCCTTACCAGACACCTGGAAGGCATCCCTCAGGGAAGGTGTTATAATCTTGACAGTTTGGATGGAGCATGGCAGAAATGTCACCATCTCTGTCATGTATGCACAAACCAACCTTTGTGTAAACTGCACCCACTGACACAAGGTTTGCTGCTCACTGTTGTCTCCAATTCAAACAATGATTTTGATCCCAAGATAAGGTCTCAATCAGGATCCATGTTTTCCATTGTGAGGGCAATGATTTCAATAACATGCCCTTCAATGACAACAGTGAGGCACACAGCGTCTTGCACCCAGTAGTTTTCAGGTGATTTGAACTATACATTGGTCTTTGTATCATGGTGAAAAATCACCCATGGGCATCAAAAGGCAAAATGTGTGAACACAATTTTGAAAGTGTTCTGTTTATTCTATTTTAGTGATGTCTGGTTTTTGTTCACTTTTATGCTGTAGTTTATGCACAAAGTGTCAAAAGAATGAACTTTTGATTTTGTGGGTTTTTATGGCCAAAAAACCAATATGGCTGACATGGTCAAATTGGGGTATGGTTGAAAAATGGCTTTATAGCTCAGAAAAGGTTGGATTCTGTTGAAGGATGTACATATTGAGAAAATGTAGACAACTGCATGTGATGTCCCCCTGGGGGAGAACCCCACTTGTTGTCTGAGGCATGGCACATGCAGCATGTGTTTCAACGCTGGTTTGACCCTGAATAATGCATCATGAAGATTGGTACAAAAAATTTGTTTGAACTTTCAGGTTTAGACAAACCTTGACAAAGTAAAAGGCAAAAAAACTTGGAGGGAAAATCTCTTTTGCTTTCATTCCTTTTGATGGTACATTTGCTTTCTGAAAGTCAAGATGATTTGTGTTGAAATTCCAGGAGTCCTGATGACACTCATTCAGTCACAATTTTCGCCTCTACGCTCTGTGTTCGCCCAGCCTGATGCGTCAGGCGACCACATACCTTTGCGGGTCCCACACACGGTTATCAAGTCAGGCCTTCCGGTCACCATAACCAAAATCCTGGGTCCGCTTGAGGCCTGAAGTGCAATTTGGCCCTTGTGTGGGACATCTGTCCCCCCCCCCCGTCTCCGCCACTCCAGTGCTGCATTGACATTGACCCAGCCCCTATTGACTCACGTCCAGGCGCGTTCTTCGAAACACGGAGACACGCGGTTTGCATGGTCTCGCGGTATGATCCCGACAATTCCGTTCTTGTTGTGTGCGCTGCCAGAAGATATCCGGTGGATCTGCAAGAGAATAACAGCCTGCATTGAGAAGAGCAACACTCAAGAAAATGCTTTTTTGCAGGACAAAAAGTAGCTCCGTGGAGCTCCCGGTGATTTGAGAAGCCACCGAAACACAGCGACCGGAACACAGCAACTAAAACACAGTAACAAAACACAGTGACATGCAGTGGATGCACAAATTATCAATTTCAGGAAATATTTGAAAACATTTTATCCCTTAAAATGCACCCAAATTTACCCAAATGATCTGTACATTGAAAATTTTTCACCTAGTTGCACAAATCTTTGCCCAATATCTATTTTGAACACATTCCTAAATTCCCAAATTTGTACCCAAACTTTGGCCCAACCTGAAAACCATGCACAAAATTTTTGAAAATAAAACAAGTGACACTGGCCTATATTTTATCACCATACATCCTTCATCAAATATTTACACTTTCTGTGCAGTCAAGTCCAAAATTTAGCAACCCCAAAAATTTGAACTGTTTGCCCTTGAAAACCTGAAAATGCAAACTTGATAAATTCCTCACTGACACATTATCCTTGACCCTTACAAATTCAAAAAGACTGAAAAGATCCAAATTTGAAATGTATCTTGACTATGAAACCACTGTGCACAAACTTTTGGTGGACATGATTTGTTTTGTTTGCACCATTCCAGTTGCTTTTTGTGACCTTCACCAGCACAACCTCCTCTTATCACCTAAAAATGTCCATAGAGACCTCATGGTGATTTGAACACAGATTTGAACAAATTTATTTGAACCCAGTGAGTGATAAGTGGGGTCAGTACAAGTCTGGGTGCAGGTACATGCATGACATGGGCCAGGTGACCTTGCCCATAACCTCCAAGACCATATATCTGAAACACTGAATAAATACCACCAAGTTAGTCACAATGACTTAGCCTTGCATTCTCAAACATTAAAATTATTTTGATTTACATTGATGCAAATGTTTCACTTTTTCACCCTACCAACCCATCATAATCCATGTAGGAGACCTTTCAAACAATCTTCAGAGGTCATCACACACTTCCTGGAATGTTTTTGAGTAAAATGCACTGAACCATCCAACACCCCAACATGTACTGTTTGAATTTCATGAAACATAACCAATAGCAATGCACCTGTCATCAGGTGCTCTGACAATGTTTTCACATTCAGACACCTCAAAATGATCCCAATTTTCATCTGATAATGCAACACAAATCCCTATTGTACTGCTGTGCCACATCAGAATTTCACAAACCTAGTATTAATCTGGAGCAAACCACATTCTTTTTCACAAATCATTCACAAATCAAACTACAGATATATAGAAGCCATTATTATTTGCCCATACATGTACCCTAACCCCATCAGAGAAATTGATATTTTTGACATTTTTCATTTTTGACCCCCTGGTATCTCAAGTCATCTAGTCACAGCATCAAAAAATCAGATGAGCATTTTACACACAGAAGGACATCCCAATATGTCCACAGGAAAAAGTGGAACTTTTTTTCAACCACCAATGGATTCTGACAGATTCTTTGGCTATGAGACTCCAAATCTCAAAAATAGGTTCAGGGACCTCATGGTGATTCAAACAAAATTGATCAAATTCACCAACCAGTGAGTGTAATCCAAAAAAAATTCCACACTTGTCATCAGCATTTACTTGCATATTTTCTCAGAACAAAAATTCAAAATTAGACCTCTGTCCACACAAAAAAAACAAGGAAATTTCTGAACTGCTGAATCTCATCATGAGATTTTCCCTTTTGTTTAGCTGGAATCAAAATGATGCAGTTTGCATTTACCTACCAACACCAAATATCAGAAGGAGTGGAAACTGGACAGTATATGTAGCAAAGGCCTTCTGAAATACAAAGTTGACATCATACTTTGCACATGTATCTTGTAAAACAACCTCACCAGATGATAGTTTCAGAACTATTTTCATCATCATAACAATTTTTGAGAAGCTTTTGTCTTGTTTTCATGCAGTGGTAAACTTTCAAAATAACAAACTCTTTTGATCAAAAGTATCAAATTTCAAGCTGCTTTGTTTGCAAAATGGAACAACTGGACAAACCTTCAAGGCCACAAAGCATATTGCTGGAAGCTTGTTGTCCTCTTGTTTTTGTAGAATTCTGGTTCTATTCACTCGAGTTCTACTCATGTACTTAGGATAAGGCACACTACTTGATCTGGTTTCTTACACTTTCTTGGGAACTGAGGGTTTGATTTCCTTCTTTGGTGGCTGGGCAGCACTGGGCAAGTCCTTTGGTTGAAGAGGTTTGGGTGCAGGGGGCTTTGTCTTTGGGTGAAATGATTCACACCTTGAAAGTCCAACTTTTGAAGTTTCTTTCTCACAGGGTTGTCCACACTTTCCTTTGGCTTCACCCTGATGTGCTTCTTGGGTGTAGATTCACATGGAGTGTCTTTTGATATCTTTAGGCTCTGTGGGTAGGCACAGTGGTGGACAGCCGCTCTTGTCTGCATTTTGCATATTGTCTTTGAAGCTCTTTGTGGCCTTCGAAGATCTTGCAGGAGTGTCTTGAAGAGACTCTTCTGTGCTTTGGCAACAGGTTTCCACCCTTCAAAGTTTTTTGCACCCTCCAAAGAGCTCCAAAGTGGGTGAATGTCTTCAAAGCCTGTTAGTTGTCCCTTGTCATGATCCATGAGTGGCTGAGATAACGAGACTGGACGAATGCTGACTTGAGCACATAGAGATACAGATTGCCATCCGATAAACTGTCGGAAGACTTTGATGTCCTTCTTGATGTCTCTGAGGTTTTCTTCAGAAGGGAGGGGTGTGGCCGAGGAGAAGAGCATGGCCGAAGAGATGGGATTGGTTTCAATGTTCTTGGGAGTTCATGGAAAAGGTGCAGGTGGATCAGTTTCTCTTTGTTCTTTTTCACAGATGGTGGTGGAGGCAAATGGGCACTAATAGGTGTTTTGGAGCTTCCTTGTCAGGTGCATCTCCTTCATCCAACTCTGGAAACTGGGTTGATGTCCAAATTGAAGTTTAGTTTGAAATGTTCAGGTGATTTGAACAAAACTTCCAATATTTAGGCGATGTAAACTGTACATTGTGTAATGTATGGTTTGTGAAATCACCTGCAGGCATTAAAGGGCTGAATGTGTGAACAGCATTTAGAAAGTGTTCCATTTGTTTGATTTCAGTCATGCTTGTTTTTTTCATGAACTTTTGGGCTGTCATTTATGCCTGAAGTGTCAAAAGAATGAAACTTTCATTTTGCTGGCTTCTATGGCCAAAACACCAAAAGGCTGCTGGGTGAAACTGGGGTATGTTTGTACAAATGGCTTTATATATTGAGAAAATGTAGACAATTGCTGGGGCTGAATTTTAGAAGTGGTGATTGGTTGCTTTGGTAACCTTGCAACAAAAGTCATTTCACAGTGCAACATGGAAACTTCAGGTGGCATTTTCAACAAGACTCCTTGTGAGCAACTGCTGTTTTCTCTTCAGATTCAAACAGTCTTTGAACAGCAGCACCCTATCAATCAACGTACGTGGCGTTTTTTATTGCGGTCACCGCTGATCTCATACTGAATGTCGCCATTCAGTAACTGGTATCCGTTCAGGTCTTCCCGTTCACTCCAAAGGGCCAGGTGGATCTCGTCTGCAATCAAAACAAATTGCTCTGTGGGGGAACTTTCCACTACATGTAGATTTGGAGAAGGCTGTCCCACCCACAACACTGCTCCCACCAAAAAAATTGTCCACCGCAGGCACAGTTTCACACGACCTGCTGTGATCTTTTTCGAGCAATTGTGTGCCGGAAGTTTTCTCGCGAACCGATTCGCACTTCCGGTTCGCACTTCCGGGGTCAGCTGTGCCAGGCAGGACGTGGGCATATGTGGTGCGACCAGACACCGATCAGAGAACCACGAACACCCATCAAGTCTCAGCCAGATCTCTGACAAGCTCCTCAAACGAACGATGCATGGCGAGTGGGGGCCGAGGTTAAAATACCCTGCCAAAACCTCAAGAACTCCGGGGTATGTCGGGTGGAGTTTCTTCTCCACGGCAACCATGTAGATTTATGTTCTGCTTGAAGAAACTCAGGGGGTCATACAGGTTTCTTTCTCTGGGTGCCTCAACTTGTCCAGGGGTCACACGGCCTTCTTTCTCAGGGGTCACACAGTTTTATTTTTCAGGGTCACACAGGTTTCTTTCTCAGGGCAGCCCAACTTGTTGGAGGGGCACAAAAGGTCTTCAACATATGTTGTGTTTTTTGCTGAGTTGTTTGCAGGTGGCCATGGCCCTTCAGAGTGGCCAGAAATGGCATTTTCAGGCAAAACCCAAGGTGGCTGCCAAATCACACGACCTACTTTCAGAAAATTTAAAATGACTCAGAATGACCACAGGAATGAGTCCTGAAAGTTTGATTCCAATTGAAGCATTCCCTGCTTAGTTGTAAATAGCTGCATTATCAGGTGGCTTGGCTAAAGATGCAATATATGTTGAAGACCTTTTGTGCCCCTCCAACATACTCTGACGTGGTTAACCTTCATAAAGAAATGAGCCCAGGATGGCCTAAAACATGTTTTCTGTCAAATCCAAGTTTTGTTGTTTTTTTTTTTTTTGTGTGTGTGTGAGTGAGGGAAGGGTTGTGTGCGTACGTGTTTGCGTGTGAACACTTACTTCCTTGGTCATAGGCGGAGCAGTCCCAAGCTTCCCACCCGTTGATGACTCGATACGACTGGACTTGATAATCCAGCAGTAAATACAAGGGTGCAGTATCCACTCCGACCACCGGCACTGGGAGTACGATGTTTTCCAAGGCAGGAAATACTGAAAAACGGCAGGTTTTGTTTTTCATTCTTTTCACATTTTAATTTTGCTCAAACTTCAAAAACAGTTTTCTTCATGTTTCAAAAAAAAATCACATTTGAAAATATATTGCAGTGATGTTTGTACCTGGTATAGCTTCGATGTTTGGTTTGAATTCAAGCCTGATTGGTGTGTACTCAGGACCTAGTTGTACTCCATCTGAGATGCTCACAAAGGTCACTGGTTCCACCTTGTCCGCAAACCGGGTCACATGCGTCCAGCCCTCTTTCTGAAACAAAAAACGCACCCAGTCAATTGGCAACCAAACAATACCCAGGTGGTACATGTACCCAAAGCACACCAAACTGCCCAGTAAGCGCAGCAGAGTACAGCTGTAACCAGTCAATACTCGTACCCAGACCGAACTCAAAGCATTCCCAGCCAGAGCAGACAAAATACCCGAACTCTGAGAACACGCGCAATCAGTGTCCAGAACCTGGCCAGCAGCCAAGGCATATAAATTTCTGTCTGCCCACCATGCAGGTTGACCCACCACCCATTTGACGACGTCGTCAAGAATGCCTGGGACCACACTCCGACCGGTCAGAGCTCGGTCCTGGCCGCTCGGAGCCTGGTCCTGAAATTTCAGGACCACACAACGACCTCGTAGTGTGGTCGTTCTCTGGTCCTGTTACTCCGGAACCTACCTCAGTTCTATCTGCGCGAGCAGAAGCAGATGGCGGTTCAAGAGAATCGTCTATGTAGTTCATATATATCTGGCCTTCTTCAGCTCCGTTCAGTCTGAAGTGGACGCCTGTGGAAACAACAGTGTTCACAAATGGCCCAAACACAGAAACAACTCTGCAGCAGCAAAGAAAGAACAAACGGGCGAACACAGCTTGACTCTGTTCCTCTTCCGTTCATCTTCAAGTTCTTGCCAGAAAAGGAAGTGAATTTTCCATTGCTCCTGCGATGAGTGGAATTCAATTTCCCGATCGTCCTTCCGTGGCAAGACTTTAGATGAAATGGTTTCTTTGCAAATTCTGAGCAATTTTTGCAGATATTTTGACTGGAGACAAAGATGGACTGATTGTCCATCTTTGAGTGACAATCAAGAATGTGGTGCAATCCTTTGTGTGGCTTTCCTCCTGTGCAGGGCAAAAATGCCAGTTTACCTCACCATCAGTGCAACTTTAGCAGTAAAATAGCTGAACAGTTTGAAACCTCAATCCTCTGATTACTTGGAAAGGAAGGAGAACCTTCACAACAACATTGCTCTTGATTCCTGGTCAATTCAAATTTCAGACCTGAGAATACAATAGGTTTGTCGTGCGTAAGGACAATCAGAAACTCAAACACCGCGCCTCATACTGTCATTTTGATGGTCGACATTTGGAGTTTCACAACAGGCACAGATACCAAGGCTGCGCGTGCACACCCCTGCTGACAATATGTGTGAAATAGCAAAACCGGTCAGGGGTTGGAAAGCGGCCGCCGCCCCTGTGTTCGCCAAAAGGTTTACCGATAAAGTCGCCAGGGTAGGCAACGATCCAGCTGTTGGCATCTGCCGCGTGTTCCTGTGTTTGATCGAGCAGAGAGGAGTCGAGGTAGAAAGAATGGCTGCCCCGTTGCCGATAAGTGGAGTCCGTGTCGTCCTTGTACCAAACACCGCAATAAACTTGACCTTCAGTGGCCGCTGAAAAACACGCAAGCAAACACCTGGTTGCAAATGTGCATATCGGTGGCACAGACAAGCAAACTGTGAGAGTCAATGACAAGTGATGCCACAAATATTCCATGAATCAGCATTCAATCAGCATCAACTTTCCCGGTTTTCCATTTCCAGGTTTCCCAGCTTTTCATATTCTCCAACTGTCCAGGTTTTCAAACTTTCTGTCTTTGTGATAGGCAGTACAGCTCTTCATGCGAGACGAGTAGCCAGCATTTCCAAACATTTTGTACCCAGGGGGTTGAGGTTACAAGAAAACTTTGAAACGAGGGGGGAAACTGGGAAACCAGGAAAAAAAATCCATGGAAACAGGAAACTGAAGACGCAGGAAAACATTTCTCTTGAACAATGAAACCTGGAAACTGGGAAAGTGGGGAAAAAGTCCACTGGACAGTTCCACCCTTTCTCTCCAATTTACCCTGCACCGCCTTCCCTTTCAATCCTGAACGCGGCCCTTACTCACGTGTAACTCTCCACCCCATGACAATCGTCAAAACGTTGAAGCGATAGTGGGGGAAGAGGTGCAGGTTGCGCACGACAGTCTTCTCCCTCGCTGGATCGTACGACGGACTGCCTGCTTTCCCAAGGGCTCTGTACAAGCCTCCTACCCTGTAGTGATCTGGAAAGAGTTTGATCAAAGTTGAAATTCCAGCACACAGTCGTTCACAAAGGCGTGCGTACGAAAATCAAGTCGCCACTGTCGCGTTCGCAAAAAAGACCAGGCATGCAGACGCCGCAGCCACCCCGCTTGCCTATTCTCAACTGCAGGTAGCGCATGTCGAATTTGACATAGTTATCGTCTCCAGTTTCGTAGTAGCCTTCGTAGGTTTGCCCCACAGTGAACGGGTGCGTGGGATCCTGAGCCTTTTCCTTCAGGTAAAAACGGTCTGAAAAGCACAAGGAACAAAACAAAGCTCAACACTTTTCTCTGGAAGAAGTTGGTGAGGTGTTTGTGTAAGTGCACGCAGCTCGGAACAATTCTTAACTTTTTATACGATGCGGCGGTTGGCATAATTCAGCACAATAAAACTTTTGTTGAACTTGCATCATGGCCTCAGGCATTACGACAAACAGTTCACAAAGTGAAATGAATACAGCATTGGCTTGGCTTTAGTGTTACAACGTCAACAGAAGTGTCAAAACTTGACTCTTTTGAAGTGCAAAACTACACCTCGAAAAGTGTCAAGCTTTCACACAAAATTTTGGACTTCACTGAGTGCACAAAGCAGGCAATATCTCAGAAAGTACAAATATTTGATGAAGGATGTTTTTTCACAAAAGGAGAAAAAAGGGTGTTCGACTGGAGTCATTTGTTGTTGTTTTTTTCATTTTCAACAATTTGTAAATGGTTACAAGGCAGGGTCAAAGTTTGGGTACAAATCTGGGATTTTAGGAAAGTGTTTGAAATGGATATTTGGCAAAGATTTTGGTCAACTTTTTGTGTAATCAGGTATCAAGTTTAAAGGCATGAATCCTTGCATGGGGTATATTTGAGTGCATTTTAAAGAAACAAGAGAGTGCGACAGTGCACTGCCCACCACCCGAATGTGGTTGCCAAGTTTTCGACAACTCACCCTCCCACCCACCACCCTCCTGCGAGCCCGACCACATCCGCGCCACCCTCCTCAAAACTGCATCATCTCCTGCTTCAATACACCAAGGGTGGATTCAGAGAGGGGCCTGTCCCCATATCTCCAGACGTCCGCCTCGAAACTTCGCAATCACTCAGTTTGGATCTGATGCAGACGCATACAGACAACTCACAGTGGGATTTTTGGGTTTTGCCCATGTGGTTGTCGTAGAGGTGCTCCCAATCGCTCTTGCTCGCCACGTTCTTGAAGCGCCGTGTCCAGGTGGGAATCTGAACATTCATGGAACGGTTCGTTCGATCTACTGGCAGCCAACCTTGGAAAATGACCACAGTATATGCGGGTTTTTACTCTCTGGACAGCTAACGGATGAAATACAGGCAGAAGTAGATCGACATCTGAAATGAGCTCGACGTGAAGACTCTACCGTTGTGTAGAAGAATCTGACAGAAGAACCAAAAACGAGACAATATGCAAGAAGCGACGGACCGCTGCCTCACCGAAAACGTCGCCCGGGGTAACGAACAGTTGGTTGCTGCCATGAAAGTAGACCACCTGAAGAACAAGTTTGGAAGTACGCTTTGGGGATGTCCATGTGGACGCACGAAATCCGCGCAAAACACGAGTGTCGGGCCAGTTCAGGTTTTACCTGGCACAGAGAAGCTCCGCACCCCAACCCCCACACAAACACCCCCCCCCCCCAAATGTCACTCCAACATCTGAAAGCTCGTACAGGTTACTTGTACACGCGTTGGGAGTACCGGGCTTCACGTGTCAACAAGAGATCGGAGATCACAAAGTGCAGTGCCGTCTGTGTGTGGCAACCGTCTTGGGAAATAGTGGAGATGCAGAGAGAAAAGCATCAAGTCATTTTGATTGCTGGTGAGCCTCAAATTTTGCCCGTGAACCTTCCACAATGCTTCTTTCGAGTGGAAGTTACATATCAGGCCTTCGGCAAAACTCAGTGCACCACAAAATTTGCTCGGAGGACTTCGAAATCCTGCGGAAACAACCCAAACTCTTCCCCATACGTACATGTGCAGGGCTCACCTCACCTCTTCATTTGAGGCAAAATTTCGGAAGAAAATGTTCGCATGAAAACGCTTTGTTTGGTACGCACCTCCCTGTCGTTGACGAAATCAAATTCGCTGAAATCTACTTCGACGGTCTGCACCAGCTCAAAGTCGTACGAGTATCTGAAACAACGCGCAGATACGTGGAGGTCAAGGAGCGGCTGCACCAGGCACGGGCGGTTTTAATCAGGGGGACCTTGGGGTTCATCGTTCCCCACTCCCGCTCCTGCACACACACACACACACACACACACACACACACACACACACACACACACGCGCGCGCGCGTGTCACGAATTCGTGTTCTCCTTTTTTAGGTGATTTGAGGTGGGTCGCGCGATTTGGGCTCAAGTGAGCCAAATCGGTGTGAGCCAAATCAAAGCACCTATAGGCAGCCTCTTCCAAAAGTATGTGTACAGCAGTTTCATGGTCAAGATGAGGATTGATTCGGGATCTTTTGGGCTCTTTTGGTTCATTTTGGGTTGGGGATAATGTGCGAGGAAGGAATTTGTCAATTTTGAATTTTTAGGTTTCTGAGGTCAAAAAGGTCAAATTTGGA
>JAAUXT010018506.1_pt1 | contig 14723 bp, 17 predicted proteins | sample 7278171 | NCBI WGS metagenome assembly JAAUXT01 (sample SAMN14350112, study PRJNA611818) | marine sediment metagenome | isolation source: surface marine sediment (1.8m) | place: French Polynesia: Moorea | collected 2018-08 | reverse complement strand
TTTCTTGTAAATTCAAAACTTTTAAAAGCTCTGTAATACAAATTTCCTCATTTGGAAGTTTCAAATCAACCCCATAGATATGTGATGGGATCCAAAATAATCCTAATAATTGTAGCATTGAATTAAGATCTTGAAATCTTGACATTTCACCCCTATTCAACCACTTTGATACATTTTAAAATTTTTGATTCCTCATTTGGTATGGCAAAATGAAGGCTTCAAAAATTTTTTTGATCTTTGAAATGTAATCTCTGATCAATTTCAAATAACTCTTACAAGTTTGAAAGCCCAGGTTAAATTTCAGATCAAATAATTTTTCACATACATACATAGATCTATGGAGAAACTCAGATCTGAAAAATCTGAATTTTCTAACACTTACATGAACATGATACAAACATGAAATACAGAAACTTGGGCAGAGAGTGGAGGGTGAAGAGAGGGCCCATTATCATGATTTATTTGACAGCTCATGCCCTCCAGCCTCCCCCTCTCCCTGCCACGCTCTCAGAGGCTTGGTACTATGATACCGCAAAAGTGACACAGGTATGGGGCAGAAAGAGTTAAGCGTGCTATTGTTGCCAGATAATTTCATTTGCCTATCAAATCAATAGAAAAGATGTTTGTTTTTGGCCCATATCTCGGAAACCGAGCACATTTTCAAAAGTGGTCCCAAAAGTGCCAGAATGTGGGAACTTGAAGGTATTTATGAACTGCGAACATTTTTATGGACCACACGCTTTTTATGCTTAGCATTCTTGTTGTGCATCTCATGCCCCTCTTTACACAGGCACATTCACAGCACCTCGTACCGGGACTCGGATTTTTCAATGCTGCGGCATTCTTGTTTGATTGCAGACACAGAGAAAACAAGTTACGTCACCCCACAGCAGTCGGTTGAAACGGCTCCAGCAGTTGCCACAGCAGAGCGACAGAAAAATCAAATCAGTAAACTGCAATCTGAAAACGAAGCAGTGAGTGAAACGGCGGAGGAAGTGACCAATAAAGACAAACGAACAGAAGCGAGCAGATTGCAAAACAACGGGTTTGTTGCAGTGGAAGCAGGAACTGGCGACAGAGAGGGAACAGAACCAGAAACTGAAGATGGACATGGAAGCTGAGTTGGTTTCGCTGAGGAAAGTCAAGGAAGAGTACGAACGCTCACTCAAAGTCCATCAAGTGGCCGCCCAGGCTGACAGGCAGGCTGCAAATGAAATCCACTTCGAGACCATCAAGGTATCTTTGCTTTTGAAGTCCAGACTTGTCAACATTGAATGTGCCGACTGTCTGAAATAGAGCACGTTGAACTGGTTCCAAGAGATATCACTCTTCACTGGGAAATCAGTGTTGGTACTTTCGATGTTTGTGCTCCTGATGGAGAGTTTGTGTGGATGCGTCGATTGTTTTTTTTTTCTTTTTCAGACGATGACGACGCCCAAAAAAGCAAAGTACCAGTTGCGAAACAGGACTGTTTTGGTGTCGGCCTCAGCCGGAGGAACTGGACTTTCAGGTACACCGGTTGCGAATGTGGAATCGTCAAAGGAGGAAGCTGAAGACTTGGCGTCGGAGTCGATGCCACAGGCCATGATTGAGGAACAGACTGAAGCGCTGACAGAAGAAATTCGAAAACTTCAGGTCAGAGAAAATCAAGTCTTTGACTTTTAACTAAACCAAATTTGTACTTCAATTGATTTGTTCAAGAAAACCAACAGGGTTTTTTTTTGTGACACATTGACAGAATGAAGTTACAAAGGGGGAAAACCAGAACTTGCAAGAAAAAGAGGAAAAAGAAAAATACAATACGGAACAATGCTCGTGTCAAAACCCCAGGTGCCTCCGCCCCTGTGATGGACAGGCGCACACGTAAGCAACAAACTATTTTCACATTCTTCTTTTTCAGGACGAAAATTCGTACTTGAAGACCCAACATGAGAACAGAGAAATTGACATTCTGAAGTTGGTTGAGGAAACATCGCGTTTGGAGACTCAAAGAGACAAGCTTGAACAGGTACATTCGTGAACAAAGTTCTGATTTACATTTCTGGAGTCCAGAAAACACTACATTCTCAGTCCGCGGGTGTGTGTGCAGCGTGAGACTCTGGGTATATTTCTGTTCCAGCTCTGGCAAACTGAAAAGGAAGAATGGAAGACACGCAAAGCACAGATGGAGGAAAGCCTTGCAGTGACAGAGAAAATGAACATGGAACTGAAGGTTCACAACACAGGTGAAAAGATTGTTTCTTGCACTTGGCAACAACAAACCAAAATTTGCGCTTACAAGTGAGAAAACATATGTTTGTTGCTGTTCAGCTCTTCAGACAGAGATACGTGACTACCGTGTAGTTTCGGAATCAGTGGAAAAACAGTTGATAAACCAGAAGAAACAGACCCACGAAACTTCAGAAGAATCAGCAAGAAAAATTAATTTGATGCAGGACAAGGTATGTATGTCCCTCTCAAGTTCATCCGACAAACGTTGCGGTTTTGGCTGATGAGAAATGGTCTGTGCTGGCCGCTTGCTTATTTTCCATTTTGTTTATTTTTCGTAATTTTTGTTTGCACCGGTTGGGTGTTCCGATGTCTGTACACGTGAGCTGCTGCTTCACAGCGGCGTGTCTTTTCCAGTTTCCCATTGACAACTCGTGACTGGTTCCAGTTGGTCTTCTGAAAGACATCCGTCGACTGGGCAAAGGCTGGGTGACAGTCTTTTCGGCTGCCCACAAACACCCGCATTGCATCTCGGTAGTTAACATGTGTTGCCATTTTCAGATTCTGCAAGTTGAGCAGGCATTGGAGAAACATCAGAAGGAATTGCTGAGCACCAGCGCAGAAAAAGACAACATCGAGGTTTGTGATTGGAGTGTTGCTGTTTCCACCACGCATTTACTTTGTCTTGGCACTCTTGTTTTTCCTTTGGAATCAACAGACAAACAACAGTCCTGTTTTCTTGTACATTTTGCAGGATCAACTTGAGAATGTCCAAGCACAGTTGAGTTTCCAAGAGGAGAGACTCCGTGAAACGACAGAAGAACTCACACAGACGCGCGAGCAATTGAAATTGAAAACTGACAACGTTTTGGTGAGTTTAGCAAGTCGAGGAGGATCTCACGACGAGACTTTCTTTTACAACCTCCGTCTTCATGGCTGTTGGATTTGATCGCCTGTTGGCAGTGGTCGTCCGCCGCCAGCTGATCAAAGAACGAGCTTTCAGTCAGAACATCTGAAAAGTGGACAAAACACCCCTGCCCCCCCCCCCTGAATCGTGTGTCAGTCCAAAAACGATCAATCCAGACAGTCCCTTGTCAAGTGCGCTTTTTCTTTGCGCTTTTCTCCTGTTGTGGAGATGTGTTGTCGCCAGTAGTGACCTCCAAACTTCCACGATTTCGAGAGAAAGTTAGTGTAAATTCCGACATGCATCGCAGACTGTCTCCGTTACAGGTTCTGAGCTCTGAATTGGAAGAAGCACGAGGAAGCGCGGAGCGTCTGAACTGCCAACTGCTGGAAGAAGGGTCTAAACAGGTGAGACGTGCTCCGCTCCGGAGCTCACATGCTATTCAGCTTGTGCTTCCCAAGAACCTCAGATTCGAATGTTTCCTCCTCAGCAACAAGAGCTGGTGGAGGCTGTCCGCAAGCAGCAGGAGCTCCTGGAGGAGATTCGGGAGAAGGATTCTATCATTCAAGCGCTCCAACAGACGAAGCAAAGACAGGAAAATGAGTACAAGAAACTGCGTGATGAGTGTGACGGACTGGAGAAAAAGACCAAGGACCTCACGGTCAGTTCACGTGTGGATTCGTGTTGTTGGTGACAACCGACTATCGTTCAAATGAAGTTTGGTGTTTTGACTTTGTGAAACGTTGCTCGACATTGCAGGAATTAAACACCCAACTGAGATCGACTGTAGAAAATGCGAGGAGCAATTATGAGATGGAAGTGGAAAAGCAGGAGCTGTTGGAAGCGCGATTGAACGAGACACTGAACCGTGTGCAGGAATTAGAAAGTGAACTGTCGTCGAAAGAGATTGCATACGCGGAAGACGTGACAAAAATCAAAGAAGAACATGCCGCTTCTTGCAATGAGTATCAGCATGTAAGTTTGAAATGTCTTCTCCTTTTGCGTGATGCACGCAGTGTCGCATACCGTATGTGTCGCGTACCGTAGTTTTGGTATGCCACCAAGATCATTGTACCGCACGCGATGACAGGACAGAAATAAAGATGGCAGCTTCAGTTGTGGTTCAATTTCAGCTCCAGGTGCAGTTGGAGTTAGTCCAGGAGGACTTGGACGCCTACGTGAAAGAAAACGAGCAGCTAAAGGAGCGTGAGCAACAGCTGATCGACGAACGAGACAAGACGCAGCAGGATCTGGTTGCCGCCCGCACTGAGGTGAGTTGATCCCGCCCTGTTCTGCCTCGTGCGTTCACACAGTTGCGTGGCTGAAAATGGATTTTGAACTGGACGGAATTCCTGGAGGTCGTGAGCATTGTTTGAGAAAATATGGCTTGGACTCTGACAATCGTAGACAAACCAAGGATTAGATTCTGAAAATGTCTGTAATTTTTAAAGACAAAAATGGTGTCGGACGAATGGTCGGTGCAGCGCGGGCAGATGGAGGCGCACATCGCGGCGATACAGCACGGAGAGGGCGCGCTCGGCGAGGAGTTGCAACAGAAGGTTCGCGAGTGCGACGAATGGCGCGCGAAATGCTCCCAGATGCAGACTCTTCTCACGGACACTGAAGCTTCGCTGCAGGAGAAGAACGAGGCCATCGCGTCTCTCGAGGTGAGCGCGCTTTTGTGGAGGGGCATCTTCCTGTTTTCTCGACAACTTTTTCTCCAGAATAAATTTCCTCTGAGCTTGGTGCAATTGCCAAGAATTTTTAATTTTGTTGCGTGCGCGAGAACTTGTGTTCATTTGAAGATTGTTGAGTGAAGTGTCTCTTCCATTGTTTGTGCTAGGCCTGCACACTGTGACCACATTTTCACTTTGTTTCGCAGAGTGTAAACCGAGAGTTGATAGGGGCAAGGGAAGAAGTGACCAGAAGAGATGAAAACATTGCTCAGTTGGAATTTGAACTGCAGGACAAGCAAAAACAGTGCGTCAACATCGCAATCAACTATTCTGAAAAATAGTTTTTGGAATTCGGCGAAATTCTGCGTTGGCACCTCTCGACTGTTTACAGGTTACAAGATGCAGCTTCACAAATTGACAATTTGCAAAAGGATCGTCAAGGTTTCAAAGAAAAGCTGGAAGAGTCCAACGTACAGCATCTTGCACTTGCCAATCAGTAAGTTTTGACAAGTGTGTATCGGCATTGTTACATGTGCCACCACCTGTCAAAGCACCGACGCATGCAGAATCAACGGAGTACGTTTGTACACTGCAGAGGTGCGGATGTTCTCCGTTTTACATTCTTGTTTTCTCACGCATCCAAAACAACACAACCCAACCCAACCCCACCACTGGCCAGAGGATGTTCAGACCTCTCACGCCGTGGCTACGGCATCTCGTCGGGGCGTATCGACATTGACCAGTGTTGTGTACGTAGAGCAGAGCCACCACTCGCTGATACTTGCACATCAGTTTCCTTTCGTTGCCTTTCACAGAGTAGAAGATTTGGCTGGGAAGCTGGCCGAGAGTGTGTACACGGAGGAAGAAAACGCAAGGTAAATGCTTCTGTGGGTTGGAAACAGTTGCCTGCAAACTAAGCACTGAGAAGCTCATCCTGACATCTCCAATTACAGACTCCAGACCGTGTTGAAGGAGGATGAAGAAGAAATCAAAAGTCTTCGTTCCAAAATTAACCAGCTGGAGGAGATAAACGCAAGACTTGAGAAGGTCGTGGTTTGTTGTCTCTCATGTAATTTGCCTTACAGTCGCCGAACGAACAACAACCCTGGCATTGCTCCACCGAATCCAACACTCGTGTGTTGTGGTCTTGTCGGATGCCGTAACAAAGCCTGTCAACGTTCTTTCAATTGCAGGAAAAGCAAAATGCTTTGTGGGAGGCTGCACATTTGGCCGGTCATCAAAACCACCACCAGAAAATCCACTATGTGGAGAAGCTGAAACAGCAAAACAGCGACCTGTCAGAGGTACGTGCTCCAGCGAGGGGCGTGCGCGACCTGGACCGTGTTCACAACATGATTGACTTCTTCGAGAAGGAAGGAGCCGGAAGCGCGACGACGCGCCTCAGCTACGGTCGTACTGCACATGCAAGTCCGCGTGACTTGCGCAAAATTTGTACGAAACGTGATGTTTACCAACGTAGGTCTTTCGTGTGTGCACAGCCAAAATGAAATGTTTGTTCAAAGTTTATTCTGCACGCTGTGTTTTTGCCTTTGACAGTGTGTTGCCTCTGGATTTCTTGCGGTCACGCAGTTTCGTTTCCTTCGCACGTACTAACTGAACACACTCTTTACTCACAGACAGCCGAGAACCGTCGCCTGAGAAATATTCAGTTGGAGAAGGAACTTGAGAAGCACAGCATCGAAGTTCCACAGTTTGGTCCAACTCCAGTGAAGAGGGCCAGATTAGGCACACCCCTCAAAGCATTGACACCGAATATAACGCCTCATAAAGTTGGGCACAATTAGTTGTGAATTGGTGCTTCGTGTTGGTCTTGGTGGTTCGCATTCCCCCCGCTGGCGGCCCGCCTGTCGTCTGTTGCAATCACGGATGTCTGTAAGAATGTGTGAAGAAATTGGGCAGGGGAGGGAGTCAATTTTTTCAACGCCGATATTCGACAGAAAAATGCATCGAAAAAAATGTTGGTGAACTGGTGGACCCAGGCAGGAGTGATCACTACTAAGGAGTGCTCTGGGGAACCAAGACTTGAGTGGTAGAGTAGTGACCACCCGTGGAGTTCAGAAGCGTAAGTGTGTGTTCCGTAATTGGTAAGTGGTGTCTGGATGTGCCAGACCCCGTGCGCCTCGCCCCACCCCAAGTTTGAAGGAGGGGGTCACAAGGACAGGTTCCATGGAACCCCCTTCCTTTGAGAACGTTTTATTCGTTGTCTGGTCATGGCGGGAGCCGGGGAGGTAATAACGAATGTCCCACCGCCCCGTGCAAAAACATCCTTGGAATCATCCAAACCAATTTAGTGGTGCCAAAATACCCCCACCCTTGGACAAATTCACTGTCGCCAGCACTGCCGCTACCAGCCCCAACCACTGTCATCACTGCTGCTACCTTGGGATTCCCTTGGGTTGGATTGAAGTGCCTTGGGATGAAGGTGTCGGCAAGGTCGTGGAGCCGGTGTGTCTACACCGGAGGTGTTACAGTTTCCACATGTTTTTTCAGTCATTTTGTCACACGTTGTTGCTCAAACTTTCAAAAGTTCCGTGGAATGGAGGGGTATGTGCCAGTTTGTTATTTTTGTTTTTGTCAACGTGTAATCAAGGTTTTGGTGAAATCTTGGGTCGGGCACAAAGATGATGTTCATTTTGTTGCTTCAATGGCTGCAACTTGTCTCGCCTCAAAAGTTGTCCGAGCCAAGGCATGAGCGGAACATTAAAAATTACTGTGCTGAGGTGGCAAAAAAGATCGGGACGTTACTCTCATCTCGCCTGCAGACAATTCATGAGCTCAAAAAATCTGAGATGCTTGTACCACATGTGTTCTGATTGCGTGCTGCCAAGGAGCAGTTCATTGTTTTGGTCTGACCTATGTGTCAGACATTGTGCAAATTGCAAACCAGTGTGGTCTTGCTGTTCACAAAACAAGTGCGGGGTTCAGGAAATAGACTGACTCTGTTTTGCGCATTCGTTGCCTTTCTGTATTGAGGTGGTCATACAGCGCACAACAGGTTTACAGTGTTTGGTTTGTAAGATTTCTTGATCTGAAAGAAATGGAACGTTACCTGTTGCTGTTGATAGATAAATCGAACATGTTCCATACGCGGTCAGAGAGCGCACGCATGTCTTGAGAATGGGTGTGATGTTTTGAGAGGATCCGCCTGCACGGATGTTGAAAAAACATTTCACCACTGTGTCTTGTTGCACCGGTATCATGAAATTGCCACTCGCTTCGCACGAATAAATCAACTACGCACAAATGTTTCGTCACTTGCTCAGTTTTCTGCCGCTGTCTTTTTCATGCCAGTCTTTTTGCGAAATGAAGTCACCTGTGAGACGCGCTTCCGGTGTATTTGTGCGAAGGTTGAACAGAGTACTGCGAACTCCAGGTCTGTGACAAAAGGCTTGACTTGGACATACCGTTACAGGAGGTGGTCTTTTGCGGAAGCCAGAACGCACGGTCGGTGTTGACACGCGCCGGTGCTGAACGACCATGAAATTTTCTGCCTTGTTTCTCTCAATCCCAATGTAACGCCCGAAGTTTCCAAACTTCCACTTTGAATTTCTCCAACAAGTCGCACCTCGTGGGAACACGGGTCTGTTGGGTTGATGCGTTGGTGGAAATACAGTATTTTTGTTGAGAATTTGAATCAAGTTCGCTCTTCGTTCGATCCAGGGCACGGAGAATTGTGTCGGTATGGTTTTGTCTACCTGCCGTGGATCTACACAACGAGAAGGCCACGGGCATTGAGTCGCGCTGTGAGTTCAGCAATGCTGCACGAGTTTCCAAAAGTGCAAAAAATAGAATTTCTATGTCCAAGAGTAGATGCTGTGTAACCCAGGGGGTGGGGGTGGGTCACGCAGTATCTACCATACTTTTTGGAAGTGCAAAAATCTTCAAAGTGCAACTCAGGAGTAGATGCTGTGTGAGGGGGGTCATGTAGCATCTACTTTTCATAAGTGCAAACATTTTCTCAGTCCAACTCAGGAGTGGATGCTGTGACCAGTGGGGGGGGGGGGGTCATGCAGCATCTACTCCCAGAGGGTCTCACAGCATCTACTCTGAGGTGACCAACTTCAATGCTGTGTGTCCCCCCCACCCCCAGTCAGACAGCATCTACTCTGGATATGACCAGTTCGCATTGCATTCAGCATTTATTCTGCTGTTGACTGTTGAAGAGGTAATTTTTGCACTTGCGAAAAGTAGATGCAAAATGGCCCCACAGTCACACAGCATCTACTCCAAGATGAACAACTTGGAGTAGATGCTGTTTGGAGCAGATACTGTGTGAACCCCCCCCCCCAAGTCACATAGCACCCACTGTTTCTACTGTTTTGGAGTGGATGCTGTCTGACCCTGTGGGGGGTTGCGGGGTGGTGGGAACAAATCAACGGTCATTGCAATAGTCGCGCGAAGCACGACCAAAAACCTTTTCTCACCAAAACGTTTTTCCAGAAAGAAAGGCGCTGACCAGCAGCATCAAGACCTAAGCCCAGCTGCGGAAGGTGAATGGGGCATCAGGACACATTCCGGGCCAGTTTTTGTTTCTTAAAATTTCTCGGAGGCCATTTTTGTGAAAATAACCCCTTCGCCCCAAAAATTATGTGGAAGAAATGATTCGCTTGAAATGATTCACTCTTTATTCGCGGCCAACAATTTCGACTCTGAATCGGCACCTTGGCAATTTTTGTGTACCAACAGGCTCACAGCTTCAGCATTCGCAATTCCTTGGATACCCACTCTACTTTCCCCCAACACAATGCAAAGGTGACGAACAAGGTGGAACACACACAAAGACTTGCCACCAGAAATGGTGTCTTTACCAACAAAACAAAACAAAAAGACAAGTGCTCGAACCCTCGACATATGGTTCAGCAACCAGGCCTGGGATGACAACCTTCATCTCACTTGTTCTCTTTTAGAATTTAATTGAAACACACATCTGCTGTACAAATCGGCAGGTACAATGTACAGTTGCATATCGGTACGTATCTGCAAATACAAATGATCTGCACGAACTGTGAAACATCGAACACAGAACAAGAAGGCTACCGCCTGAAAAGCGCACGGTCTGCTTCGGGCCAGTCAGTTTCTCGCATGGCCACAGTTGAATTACCCCTGGCATAAAATCTTGGATGGGTACCATAGTATGTGACCTACATATACCATTTCACTCACGGACATGCAGGACCATGAGATAAGTATACCAATGAAGTTTGAAGTCACTCTGTGAAACCCTCTCCAAGCTATGGCCATGGTTTGGTTACCACCCCCAGCATAAAATCCAAGATAGCAGCCACACCATGTGACCTACATATATCATTCCACTCATGGATATGCAGGCCCATGACACAAGTTTACCTGGTAAGTTTCAAGTTACTCTGTGAAACCCTCTCGGATCTATGGCCACAGTTGAGTTACCCTGGGGGATAACAGAATGGTTGAGATACCCAGGGGGGAAACTCAACCATCATAAAACTAAACTAAAATCCTTTTCAGGACATTTTAGAAAAGTTTGAAGTTGCATCATGAAACCCTCTCTGAGCTATAGCCACGGTTCAATTACCTCCGGCCCAAAATCCAGTTGTGTCAACCCAACTCCACACACACACACGCACGCACACACACACACATACACACACACACACACACTACACTACAGGCTCGCGCGCCTTGAACTCCCGTCGAGTACTGCGCATGCCCAACCATTCTGGATAAGTTCACAAAGAGTAATCTGTGGCACCAAGTTCTGCAATTCAAGATTTCAGCAACGTTTTTGGACAACGGTAAATCCAACTGAAAATCAGAGTTCTTGACATGTCTTGACCCTGGACTGTAACTGAAGAAGTGGCCGTCGAAACTTTTTTGCTGCCGTGGTTCTTCCGTCTCAACAGGGCATGACCAGTTTCTGTGGCCCAACTGCTATGATGTATGCTCAATCAGTTCGTTCAGTTCAAGATTTTTCCAGTCTTTCTGTATGTCGTCCAAATGAACGTCGAAGTCAACCAAGTCTCGAAATGCTCTCGAATTCAACAAACACGATGTGGCCGCAAGGATTTCTTTTTGCACATGGTCCCTGCAAAACAGACAAGAACAAGAACATTCACCAGGTTGACACGTGCCGAGCCGGAAATGAGATGTCAAGAAAGGAATGACGACGTCCGATTTGCTGTTACCTATTGGTGACCATATCCACTGAAAAAAATTCCGAAAGGGACAGGCACCAGTTACAGAAGTTCTCTGTTTTACGGGCAAGTTTTTGTTTGACTGGAAAAGATCTCAGATTTCCAGGTCGACTGGGAACCCTGTGTTTGTCAGTCAGGGATCAGGTTGATCATTTGTATTTTTGCATATGAGTTAAGGTGGGCAGGTACGGTCACCAGGCTGATGGTCGTCTCCAAGCGATTTGGAATTCATCTGAGCCCCCTGCCCGCAGATAGTCATTCGTGTTTTCGCAAAAGGCTGAACGAACCTGGGTTCTTTGAGGCTCCACTTGCCGTCAACGTTCTGGTAAATTTTGCACACGGTCTCCTCACAATCAGCGTCCATTTTCATGTTGTCAACCTGTATGAAAAGAAGAGCAGACCCTCCGTGTTGAAGACAAAGGGACAGGTGCTGCCACTGTGGAAGCACCCCCGGCCCAAGTTGCGAGTTCGTTGTGTGTGCTGGGGCGGAGTCATCCCAGATCGGCGAGTTTTCATTTTTGAGCTGTAACTGTTCGGTTCATTTAGTCCTGGGTGTGTTGTCTCATCCTCACACAAGACTCTCAAGTAGAAACCGAGCCGCGTGCCGCTGTCATCACTGTCAAGGAAACCACACTCAAGGGAATTTCCCTGCACCAAGTACTTAGTACTCAAGTACTTAGTACTCAAAGCACTCAAGTACTCATGTACTAAGTATTGACCCAACCAAACCAAACCTGACCCAAAATTTTCATACATGGGGAATTTTCATATGTGTGTGTGGGGGGGCAAAGAAATTTCCTTCCAAGGGTAAGAGGGAAATTTCCCTCCAAGGGAGGGTTGCAAGGAAATTACATTGGAACCCCATTGGAAAAAAATTTCCTTGCAAGGATATTTTCATCTGTGAGGGGGGGGGGGTCCAAGGAAATTTCCTTGCAAGGCTAAGAGGGAAATTTCGCTCCAAGGGGGGGTTGCAAGGAAATTACCTTGGAACCCCATTGGAAGACAATTACCTTGCAAGGATATTTTCATCTGTGAGGGGGGGGGGTCCAAGGAAATTTCCTTGCAAAGGTTAGAGGGAAGTTTCCCTCCAAGGGGGGTTGCAAGGAAATTACCTTGGAGCCCCCTTGGAAGGAAATTTCCTTTTTCATGTTTGCCTTTTTGTGCTTTCTTGTAAACTTTCACAACTTCCTGCTATTTGGTCGTCCAGGTATATTAAAGCTCGACCTGAAGTACTTGACATTGAGTTTGGACACAAGCCAGGAATGCTCTTACATCGCACTGGTGGCTCCCTAAACCTAAAAAAACAAACAACAAAAACAAACAAGGCTACACCCAAAAGCCCGCGGTTCCACCATGCCATGGCAGGGAGCTTTCAGATTTCAAAATTGGTTGGAAGAGGGGGGGAGGGTACACAAATCGTTGTGATTGCACCGAGTTCGTGGCAAACGGCTCAACCGCGGGCTTCAAAAAAAAAAAAAAAAAAAAAACAAAAAAAAAACCCTTGAACACTGACATACCATGATCAAACAAGCCTCGTTGAAATAATTGCGGATCCTGTCGGCAACTTTGCAGGCGACAAGGTTCGGTCTGAAAAATCAAGGACAGACTTGAGGTACCAGCTTGACTGCACACATCCCTCTTCATCACTTGCCGCAGCAGAAACGGGACTTGTCAGCATCCGAGGCGCAGGATAAGGCGCATCAAACCTCGCAGAATGTTTCACAGATTGCAGAGAAAGAGAAAGTGCAAAAACTTACTTGGCGTCTTTCAAGTGTTCATTGGCTTGGTAGTAACCCGCGATGACTAGCCCAGCTGCCTTGCAGTAAGCGTCAACCTGAAGAAAAACGTCAATGTGCAAAAGGTGGATGAAGAAATAGGACAGTTCTCAGAAGTGAAGACTCAAAGGTTTCTTTTGAACCAGCCAATGGGCACGAAAGAGCTGAAAAACCCTGAAGCTGAGAGTCAGGTGGAATCAATGCCGCAAGGAACCGATTGTCTCAGACCGTCAGGATTATTCATCTTGGTACGCGTGAATTCACTGAACAAATAATTTTAATGCGAAGGCATTAAACAGGCCGGCAGGGTTTGGGACATTGAAGAATGGGGCACAGGATGACGGTGTGGGCAAGGGGGAGCAGAATCGGTGGGTGGGACAGGTGGGTGACGGGTTGTTGCAGCAAGTGGGGGACGGGGTTGGTGTGTGAGACTGATAGGAGCCTTTTCCACAAACATTGGGCTCAATCCTTGTGGACTTCGCAGTGATAATACTGGCCAGTGTTCCGAAACCGTTTCAAACACTCAGAATCGAGCGTTCAGGCACCTCAACCAGGACACCGGGCGATAATGGAGAAGCATACAACTACCTCATGCAAACCTTCACCAACAACAATTCCACAGTTGCCATCGCGAGTTCTCCTCCCTCGGATCTCTTTTATCAAAAGACTTCTGAAACAACACAGCCCAAGGCAGTAAATTTTCAACAAACCTGCGTCAAAGCCACTTCCAACATTGGTGCCAACGATAGAGCTTGGTGAAAAAATGGAACTGCGTCCACAATGTGCACTGATTTGGTTTCCCTTTTCTTTGAATCTTCAGTTAGCAAAACTCCATTGACTGAACAGTGTGGATATTTCGCAGCATGTAGAACTATTTTGATGTAAGCTTGAGCCGACAACGACACGTCGGCCATGTTGCTCTTCGTAGATGGCGCTGACTTGTTTCCCTTCTCAAATGACCAAACTGCTTTCCCGGATCGTTGCACCAACCCAGTGTGTGTGTGTGGGGAGGGGGGGGGGCATCAGCACTATGACCAAGGTACACCCACAAAGAAGTCGCACCCCAACTTTGACCCCCAAAATCTGGTTCAAATTTAATTTTTCATTTCAAAATTAGTTTGGCGGTAGACCTTGGAAAGATAGACAACGGGGGGGGGTTAAACATGTTAAACTGTGGTGATATCACAAACACACGGGTTGGTATCTCATGAGAGACTGTCCCCCAGGGTGGGAACCTCCATATTTATTATGTACAAAGCGACATCTGGTGAGTGGTGGTTCTAACAGCTGGGTCAGGTGAGTCACACCACACTCCTCCCCCCCACCAGGGGGTGCTGGCCTTTACAAGCAATTTGTAATATTCTGAATATTTTTACAATAATTATTTAGACAGAAAATAGATGGAAAATAGCACAATATCACTATTTTGCTAGCTTTGGCTGCATTCCTTCCTCCCATGGGGTTGTTATTTGATCATATGACCTGGTTTTCCTGCTCTTTAACAACAAAATGGCAGATGCTGCAGCTCGGTTGATAACCAGTGAAGAAATTGAGCTTTGTCCTTCCTAAGGCAAAATATTGTACGTAAAATCTGCGAGGAAGCAGAGCTCCAGGGGAGGCCTCAGACAGACCCCCGGGTCATTGCTGCAGTAGTGTGCTATTTCAACCTGGGTGGGTGTTCAAAACCATGAGCTAGTGCACTCTTTGATGGTCATGTAGCTGGCCATCTAGGTGATGCTGTTGGCTTAAAAACCCTAAGTATTCATGTCCACACTTTGGAATGTAACCTCCCCCCTCCCCCTCTCAACACCCCCTCCCTCTCTCAACCACCCCTCCCCCTTTCAACCACCCCCTCCCCCTACCAATAACCCCCTCCCCCTACCAATAACCCCCCTGCCCTGACCAATAACCCCCCTCCCCCTACCAATAACCCCCTCCCCCTACCAATAACCCCCTCCCCCTACCAATA
>JAAUXT010025637.1_pt1 | contig 14727 bp, 16 predicted proteins | sample 7278171 | NCBI WGS metagenome assembly JAAUXT01 (sample SAMN14350112, study PRJNA611818) | marine sediment metagenome | isolation source: surface marine sediment (1.8m) | place: French Polynesia: Moorea | collected 2018-08 | reverse complement strand
CGTACCAAGGGGATACCCACAATCTGTCAAGTTGGGGGTGGTATGGCCCACCCATCTGGGCTGGGGCCACCTCTGATGCAACAGCAGGTGCTTCTCCCCCCCCCCCCCCTCCCATGTCAGGCCTCAAGCACATCACAGGCTCTCTCCGAAGGACGGGCCTGCACATGTAAAAATATCGAGAGTGAGCCATGAGTGACACATATTTGGCTGGAGGGATGTGCCACAAATGCCTGTCCTGGCATTTACTTTTGACCACCACCATCAAGCTGATTCTTCTGCGACTTCGCAACAACTCTGGGACCACTCACAATCTGGACTTTACGCGGATCACGAACCTTTGCGTTTCTTCCTGCGTTTTAAACCTCGCTCCTTGAAGCCGAAGATTTTGCGCTGCGGACATCGACATGGGATCGGGATCTGGAGATTCGTCACCAAATACCTGCAACACTTAACATGTGGAGATATGCCCCTCCAACTTCACTGTCATCTACTCGTATTTCCTCACCAGGAAAACGCACGCATTTCAGATGTTGTCACATCTGAGTGATTAGCACACCAATGACTTTGGTCGTTGAAGTTGACGCGAACACCAACTGTCAACAGTTCGATATTCTTGTTTCGTGCAACTGAGAAGTCGGCACTGATTGACAGGTCAAGCCCAGAACCTACCTGCCAAATGTTGTCCCTCCGGTTTTCTGGATGTGCAGAAAAACAATCACTTCTTCCCCTTCTATGTCAAAGTTGTAGTCGCGCTTCAGGGCGTTTTCGTCGAACACCGTCGGCACGATGTGTTTGTACTTCGTTTCGTATCCGAACTCGTCCAGTTGGAGTTTACTGTACTTCGGTGTTGGGTCCCCCGAAGAGAGAGCACAGAAATCTTCCGGACAAAAATACCCGAAATACACGATTCCAAACAGAACTGTAAATAGAATCAGACCCACGTAGCATCTGCACTTTCTTCTTTCCAGCCACCTCATTTTCGAAGCTTCGGTGCTGTCGTTCGGTGGCAGAAAATGCATGTGAGCTGTTTCTGCTTCTTTCTCATGTTGCTGTGACCCAATTAGCATCGTTCCCGTCGTCCCTTGCGCAGACATTTGCTCCGGAAAATTGACCATCATCTGGCCGCTCTCTTTGCTCAGCTTACAGTGTTGTGTTCTTTATTTTTCACTTATCATACACCTTAGAATACCGATAATATTTGTTTTGTAACAAACTAATTTTGAACAAATTGTTTTGATGCATGTTATTCTCCCAAAGTGTCGGCTGCACACAGCCCGAGCACCTGTTCCGTCAGTATTCGGGCGATTTGTTATTAAATGGCGTCTTCCAAACTACGAACTTGTCGGTTTTGAAAATATTATCGTTGTGTGAGCTGCAAAACGAGAAAATGGCATCGTTAATTCCAGAAAACGGGGTTATATTCAACTGCGCAGACACAGCTCCACCACCTAGCAAGGATTATTGTCAAGTTATCGTCACGTGGGACCAGGTATAGATACTCAGATTCTATGCCTGGATCTTTTCCACATCGGGTGGCAACGTTTTGGAATCAGATTTTGAAACTAACTGGCGGGCCTTGTCACCTGACGCTGTGCAAGACCCAGCTTCTTCACTTGAGCAGCTCTGCCCTGTCCAGTAGATTTGGTCATACATCCAGATCTCGATTTCGACTCGGACCCAGGAAGGGAGGTGACCCAGGAAAAAGTATTTCATGCCCCACATTGTGTGCTGTCAGGCGCATGTTGTCATTGAGGGGAAGGACCCGCTCAGTGCTGGAAGCAGCACAAATTTGTCCTGACATCATCTTGTATCGTGAACCCCAGCTCAGAAGCTGCACTGTTTATTGAGAAATTTATGTGCAATCAATAGTGGTTGATCCAGGTTTTGTTGAAATTTTTGCTTCAGGAAAAACAAGTTGAGGTATTTCAAGGAAGGAGCACATCGAATCACCAGCACTTTATGCACATATCTACTTGTGTTTTGTCTGTCATATTTTGGTTTGTGGTTTCCCACAACAACGGATCTTCCTTTGTGACAAAAAAAGGAAAAGACGTCCGTTGGGGGTCCTTTAATTGTCACGAGCACGGAAGATTTTGTCAAGATTTCAGCACAGCAAAATTTGATTGTCTACATTCTTTCATTTTGTATGTGTCTTCAGGTGGTATTGTCTCTCCTGTGTTTTCCGAGTGGCAACACAGGATCGGCTGTTCAATGAAGCTGGTCACGTCGGTGACAAAATAGAAGAATTTTGTACAGAAGTCCTGTGCGAAGTGTTTGCCTACCTTTGTGTTTGTGTTTCCACCCACGCGAGTGTGCTTTCAGGTGATGTTCCGTCTGTGGAAAATCGCGATTCGTAATGACGTCAAGCCCTCACCGTCCGAGACGAAAGACGACTACGAAGACTTCCTCTGGGACGACCGTCTCCACAGTATGTGTGCTTGACTGAGAGCTCGAAAATGTCGTCAGGATGTTCAGTCTTTGTTGTGTTGACTTTTCGAGATCGTGTATTCCAGACAGCTTCTAAAAGAGAAAAAGTCCAGATCGTGTATTCAAGACAGCTTCGAACAGAGAATATATGTACGCTCTTGGAATTGAGAAATCCGAGAACCTCTAGTTTTTGTTGACCTTGTTCTGAGGAGCTGACCCAAGTTGAAAGGATGTATCTTGTCAGAGTTGGGGTAAGGTTTTGGTCGTCAAAGAACTTCCTTTTCTGATTGGCAGGTGAGATTTTCCGGTGCTTTGGAAAGAACACTCTTGATTATGTGAAGGGGCTGGCTGAGGGACACATCGACTTCCTGCCACGCATACCTAGACACCTGCTGATCCACATCTTCCGATTTCTGCCGCTGGAGGACCTCTCCAGGGTGGCGACACTGTCCAAAATGTTCAGAGAAGTAAGTGCTGTTGTTTGTGTCAGGAGAAAGTTGCAGCGAGTGGCCGGAACATGTTGTCAGAAAGACCTGAGGTCAATCAGTTTGACTTTTTCCTTGCAAGGAGCGATTTTGCTCCAAGACAACCCACGCGCCCTCTCTTCCAGCTGTGCAACAGTGATGAGTTGTGGGAGATTCTGTACCTGGACCACATGGGTGCAGAACATGTTGGAGACGAACTGCGCTCACTGGCCGAGGCCGTTGGTTGGAAGAAACTTTTCTTCACCAACAAACTTCAGCTGCAGGTGTGTTCTGCATTCTGTTTCTTTGCCAGCACCAACATTGTTCCGTTTCGTAACCTGCTTCTTCAGAGATTGACAACAAACATGTGAGCGTCACCGTCGTCCACTGCATGCAGTCTGTCGGCACATGAAGAAGAATAAGGACTTAAGATGTGGACAAGGGTGTGGAAAACGGGTTGGCCAACAAAGGTGCTTGTGGTAATGAGTGGGGACAGCTTCATCTGTGGAACCTGATAGAATTCAGTTGCGTGCAGCTGTATGCCTGACTCCGACAGTGGGGGGACCAACTTCCAGAAAAACGAGTCAATGCTGTGGGAAAGGTTCAGAATCACTTTTGAGAAATCTTGGGACCTGGGTCCTTGACGGATCACAAGGGTCGTGGTGCGTTGGTTCGCTTTACTTTGTATATTTCGTGTTTTAGAATACTTTTAAAAACATGATTCACGGTTGTTGTAGATTTTCTGCACCATCGTCTTCATTTCTTGTTCACTAAAATGGTTACACGAACGTTTTTGAAGTTTTGGGCACACTTTTGCCACTTTTACTCAGATTTGCCTTTTTCAGTTCCTGGTCCAGCCGTTTTTGGTGTTGTGATGTTTTATGTCAGTGTCATGTGTGTCTTGCATCATCGTGACGTCATCAGGTGCAACTACGTCGCGCGACGCTCAAGCATCGTGCTTCCGATGAGGAGCTCGATGACGTCATTCCTGTTGATGACGGCGTCTCTCCTGAGGAAGGCGTGTCTCAGACTGATGATAACATCACCGAGCCTGTTGTTGCGAAGACGGAAGCTGCGTCAGGTTGGGAGATGTGACATTTTCCGCTGCCGAAGGACCAACAACCAACAACGAAAGTTGGGCATTCAAAAGTTCAACTTGAAAGTTTCGTGCAACGAAATAACCAAGATTTGTATTTGTTCGCTTTTGTTCCTTCGTTGATGATTTGGTCCTCGGAGACGAAGGCTACTTGCTGGTGACGGTTCTGTGTGATGTTCTCTGGTGGTTATCTTTGACGCTGTGTGCTTGGACCTGTCCTTTTGGTGGTGTACTTTGTGATTTAGTGTGCACAACAGTAGTTCGAATCTCCTGCACCATATTTTGTGCACCTATTGGTGGTAAGACCATTCCATCAAGTTGCTTACATGTTGCTCTGTTTTGCAGATGCAGCTCCGTAGACTGGCTCTACAATTGGGGAAGGCTGCGTGGGGTGGGGAGGGGGTCGCTGTCCAGTCCAAAACGCTCGCACAGCTCATCCGGGAATCCGAGCTCAACGCCCAGTGGCAGGTTACATCAATGGAGGACGATGACGACATCCAGTCAGAAGCGTCACTGCTTGACGAGAGCCCATCAGATTCCCTTTCTCCCGGACCTGACCAGTCGGAAGCTCCCGCAGAAGAACTCAACCGACTTCAAGTCACCGCTGTTGACACATTTGAAGAGAGGAGCCAATCGCAACCCGCTCCGGTTCAGAGTGAAACCAACCACATGGATCAGGGCAACACACAACTGCAGGCGACCGTTTCCGCTGATCTGGTTGACCAATCAGCGGCATCTACGCATGCGCATCAAACAAATGGAGACGTGACGCCTGAAGAGGCGATGCTGTCCATCTACAGGCGCAGCAACACCAACATTTTTGGCGAAAAAACTGAAGAAGACGCAGAGGAGAATGGGACCAACTAAACCTTTGGATACTGTTTTTGCTGACACGCGTGTGCTTTTCTGTGATTCCTGTCTTTCCGCTTGCTTGGCTGGGGACTGATGGCCTGAGATTGTACGGCAAAACAATGCCAGTCCTGACCAGATCAGTGGGGTGGGCTGTGCTGCGTTTTGTGGCAGCGCTTTGAAGGGAAACGAGTTTCATTGCATTCCAAACATTTCAACCAGTTTTCCTCGTTATGAGCTGCGTTGTTTTCTTGCTGTGATTTCCGAAGGTTCGTTCAGTTTTCGCTTCTGCTCAATTCCGAAGGAATCTTATATGTGATGGACTGTTGTACATTCCGAGCAACCATCCAAACACAAAATGGGAGTCTTTGTGGAATCTCTTTACATACTTGTACATGTTCAGTGAAATCTGCACAATCTCATCCCTTTGGCAGGTTCTTGTTCATCCAGATCGCAAACATGACATGTTCACACGAAGCCTTCACGCGGGCGAAATGTGCCTTTGTGTTTAGATTTGCTTCAAGACGTCATTTTTCAGACAAGTGAAACGTGTCGGTCTGCAGTCGCACGTTTTACACACGTCAACACCAAAAAGGAAATGCGTTTACATCAATGGTAAATCCCGAATTCCGTCCGTCACACGATGATCGGAGAAACCGTGCAGATTCTGTTACTTCAGGTGGTGGGGGTGGGGGGACCACGCCACGCACTTGGTTCGGTCAGTGGGTGAGTTTCGGAAGATTTCACAACCTGTGTGCGAGGAACGGGGTCTGAAGACCGGGTTCTCCGAACATCGCGGCACAGGTGACTGATACCCGTCCAACAATTTGTTTGTCGCGTCGAGTTGTACATTTCCTCTCATGATTGATACAGAACAGCAGTGTTTGATGACAATACACGAGAACCAAAGTTCGTTCAAGTTCAATCTTTATTCCTCCTTTATTGGTTATAGAAAGTCAAGCTTACAACAATACGAACTCTTACACGTGGATATTATACACAGCATTGAAAAGTGCGTTTTCCTTCTCGCATCGAAGAGTGAGCGGTTAGAAATATAAACGTCCTCCACACACCACACAACACCTCCACACACCCACACCCATTCCGGCACAACTATCGGGAGACCAAACACCTGAACGCTCGCTTCCTTCGAACAAATCAAAACGCAACTTTCAAACACGTGCGCTTTGATCTTTCTTCCAAGTTCTCAAATCCTCAATTCGAACCCAAAACAATCCAGGTTTTCCCTTGCCGAAGTGAACACCACGTGAACACAACATCACACTGCAAATCAACGCATCGACAGGGGAATCATTTTTCCATGTTTCGGACAAATGATTGACAATGAAACTGAGACAAAGTATCTGGCAGAACAGAACACGAGCAGAACGAGCTGCACTCTTTTCGACCTGCAACGTTCCAACATAGATGATCTGGAATTTGAACAAGATTACAAGGACTGTTTGCCGGCTCCCTCTGCAAAGGTGCAAGTAAAACGTCAAATTCCAGTGCTCGTAAAATCCTCAAAAAATAGCATTCAGAGAGACAAGCGTCACATTTCTCCAGCCATTCGACCAAATTTTCTTGGATTTTGAACTGAAGATGCAAGTGCTCAGCTCCAGAACTGTGACGAAAGCCCGATTCAGAGATGCGTGGCGTGAGAATGCGTGGCATGCGAAATGAGCTACAAGCCAAAGGAACTGCCTCTGCGACGTGCGAAACGTTCCTATTGTTCACCCATTCCTTTATGGTACTCGAACCTGGGTGTCACCACACACCGGTCCGCAACATTGCGCATTCGTTGGCAGATTGTAGGTGCAACTGGTCACAGACTTGAAAACGATCGCACCAGATTGCAGGGACGTTTAAAGTCTGCAGTAGCCCCCACAGGACACTGCATCACAATGGGTCCTCTGTTGCTTCGTTTCACTTAGTGTTGTGTGCGTGCTCTCACACAACGTGGGCACACACAAATCTGTTGTACCCTTTGCAAATTTACACTCGATACACAAAAATATACACGCTTACAATTTTGTCAGGTATCACATGTGCGTTCAGATATTCAATACGCGAGTCTCTTATTGCTCTGCTTACATCACCCGAAAATACGCCCTTGGATATAATTTGTGCTTGCCCAAGAGGCCAAACTTTTCGTGGAAATATCGTGTCCTCGATTCTTTCCTGGCGTTTCGACTTTTGTTTGTGATTACCAGCAGTCAGGCCTCGGCCACCAGTCATTCGCAAAAAGGGACGAATCATTTTAATCCACGCCTTTTGACTTTCTTTCCTCAAACACAGAGCGTAGAAACCTGGCATCCAGTTCTTCGCTCTCTGCGTGTTTCATCTCACTGCAGCCCCTCCCCCCTTTGGATCTTTTGTCGAAGCATTCGCTCACTCCCCCCGTGAAACCTTCTTTACATCATCTTTGAAAGATCACTAAGTTCTTCGAAATATCACAATCACGTCAGTATGCAACTGCGTCTGTTCCTTGGCGAACGAGTCCAACTAATTTGGCAGCAGCCTTTGAAATACACATCTCGCAGACGAAGTCATTTTCTTCGCAGTAGCGTCGCTTGGTAACTGAAGATGTGTAAATATCACATTGTAATACAATATGCACGAGTCAAGTCCAACTGGGATCTCTCCAAAGACGACAGTATTCCGTTGTTATCAAACTAAAAGTCTTTGAATCTGGTTTTGACAACGAAACGTAAAATCCGAACTGACGTTTCCCGAAGAACGCGGCTTTCTCCACAGCGTGCAGTCAATTGCTCTCGCTGTTGACGAAACAACACAAAATTGTCGAGAAAACTGAACTGGCTGAATTTCTTGAATGATGACCTCATCAAACGATTAGCTCAGACCTCTCTTGCCAGAAATGCAAGCATTTCTTCTGTTCACTTTGGCCGACATCTGTGGAAGAATGGACCACTCCCACAAAGTACAAATTGTGGCACATAATGGTGGTTGTGAGGAGCGTTCAGACAGCGTCGCGTGGAGACTTGTTGAGTACTGTTGAGGTTGTCATGGAGAAGCCTCGTGGAGTTTGCGCTGGCAGGTACCAAGATTCTGTCGCGCTAGTTTTAGCTTTGTGTGGTGAAGATCCGTAGTTGGATACAGACCGATGACTAGCCAGTATTGTTGGGTCTAAGTTTTAGCGTCCAGCTTGCAGGTTTTCAGGTGTTAATTGCAGGACAGTTCTTGCCCCTTCCCTTTCAAGCGATCCCAGGCCCGGTTAGCTGAGGTGGAATGACAGCTGGCCTTCGCGTGCCGCCTGGTCCAGCTTTTCACGCATGACGGCGCTGCTGCTGTAGTCTGGCAGTTTGAGGTAGTTGACGCACGTCATGACGGACGGCAGGAAGTTGTCCTGAGACTCGGAGGAGTCGACAGTTTTCCGCACAATAGTCAGTGGTGGGTTCAGGCTTCGTAAACCTGCGGAAAAGGAGGACTGCGTGAGGAAAAGTTTCATCAAACAAGCAACAGTCCAGACAGCAATGACCATCGTGTTACTGCAGATGTTCCGTTCACCACACGTGGACCGGTGGTTCCACCTCTTGTTGATTCGACGGCCGTCCATCCCCTTTTCCCTTTCATTTCACGAATTAAATACGCGATAACGTTTTCATGTGTTGACTGCGTGTCACTCACCACCCACAGGGAGCCGAGGTGACCCTGTCACGAACTGGAGGAATCGTCGCTGCTCTTCCGGTGTGTAGGAACACAGGATCTCGAAGAGAGTCTTGACAGCGCGCGAGTCATGCGTGTAGCCGTGGTCTGGACGGCAACACTCGATCAGCACCTTCATCTCCCAGCTCTCGTTTCGCGACCCACAGAACAGCTGCTCCAGCTGAGGGACGTAATTGAGGATTGATTGTGCGTATACACCAAACGAAACGTACGTACAAAACATTCACCTAATCTAAATCGCGCGCAAGAAAGCTACCGTAAAATCCCGAGTATAAGACCCCTTCGCGTATAAGACCACCCCCCATTTTTCTACCACAAAATCAGTACAAAGCTATTTTTCATATTTTCAGGAAATTAATTCACAAATACAAATCAGAAAGTTTTTTTAAATCAAAACCAAAGAAATTCATCTTTAAAATTACTTTCTTTAAATATCTTTTCTTTGAAAAGCTACAAATATGTACTCTTCAGGCAAACTTTTTATTAATTTCTTTATTTTGACTCAACTTCAATACTCCCTTATCTTATCTCACTCTCTTTTGATACTTTACTTCCTTATTTTTACTTTTGACTCTTTACTTTTGATCCTGTTATTGATCACTGATAAAAAAAGTCAAATCCTCACATATAAGACCACCCCCCATTTTTGGCATTGATTTTTGAGCATCAAAAAGGGGTCTTATACGCGGGATTTTACGGTAATTTTCAAATCTTCATTGCACAATGCGTGGCGGAAATGTGATTCTCCGTCATCTCAGCTGAGCAAGACTCCTAAATGCGTGAAGTGTTTGCATGTGCGCACCTCTTCAGGGTAGAACGAGTGGATGTGGCTCAGGGGAAACACCGACTCGAATCCCTCGCGCAGAGCCTCGAACTGACGACTCACACCTTCGTTCAAAGTCCAGTGCACCACCAACTGGAAAGAGCAACAAGATGAAATCCACCAAGACGAACAGGAAACCTGCGCAAAAAAACGAGTTTGAGTGATATGGCACGAACACTTCCAACGATTCAACTTTGTCTGCCGCCTCCGACACCTGCAGTTCTCATCCGACGCCCATTGACACTGCTGTGAATCCGCAGGCATAGATCTACTTTGCGTGTGCTCACCCGGAGATACTCCTCGAGGTTGTGCAGAGTGACGGCCGTGTCCTTCCCACCCTTCTTCAGCTCCACGTGCGCGAAGCCGGGCAGCACGAAGTCGAGCGCGAGGTCCTCGACCGAGCAGCCGTCCAGAGTGAGGCTGTTCAGCGCCAGGCACCGAGACTCCGCCGTCTGCAACAAACAAAGCAAGTGCACGAAACGGATTGTCAGAGAAGTTCTCAGGATGCAGTACAGAGTGTCTCACTCTTGTCTTTTTTGGAGAAAATGGTAACTTGTCAATGCCACTGAAGATGGGTGGAATTTCTATTTTCGGGGGTGACGAGGGTTGGGGTGGGTGCCGGCTGTTGGCTAAGCTTGAAAATTGAATCAGTCTTTTTCCCACGCAGTCTGTTCATCCTAACTCTGCCCGGGCAACACGTACATGCGCCTTGTCGTGCTCGATGCGTTTCTTCTGCCGCAGCAGCTCCTCCAGTTGCGAAAACGAATGCGCCAAGGTGGTGTCGACGTCGCGCAGGTCGGCCAAGGTGAGCGCGTGCTCCTGCCCCAGCAGCCACTTGTAGAACACGGGACTCAGCGAGATGTCCAGCTGAAAACAACAACGAGCAATTTTGCTTTCGGCTTGCAAGTCGAGTTTCTTCGTTCATTCCTGTGAAGCTCCAGTCCCAAATGTGATATATAGACGTACAACTATGGCAATACTTTCTCCATTACACTTTGGAAATGATGAGCGTTTGTGAACAGGTGGATTAGAAAGCCGGACGCACCATCCTTGAGTCCATGAGAGCCTTCGCCATGAACTTTCCGAGAAACTTGAACTTGGCTTTGACTTTGTTGACCGTTGCGGCTTTGGTGTGGCGGCCCAGCGGCGTCGGGAAGAGACCACAGGGCGAAAAGCGATATTCCACCAGCTCATCACCCCCTGAAACACAATCAGCACACGGGTCACCCCACATCAGCATCACAAGCACGCACAGCCCACTGGACGCGCGACAAGAGCAAAGACACTGATGAAGCAAACCAAATTTCCGGCCTTTCGACATTTGCAGCCATCTCAAGTTTGACCTTCTCTTTATTTCCTTGTGGCCACGCATCGACTAACCGTCTTTTACTTGCTACTACTGGGACTGCGCCTACACGCCAATGCTGCCAGTGATGAAGAAAGCAAAGTGCTTGGAGCATAGCTGGACAAACCAGGTGCACACAAAAACGGTGGTTGCGCTTGATCACTCAAATGCAACCTTCAATATATATATGAGGTGATTCCCTTGCCAAAATTTTGCATTTTTCTTTTGCCTGCTCCATTCCAAGGTGCCAGGCATGGTGCACCCGAGCCAGCAAAACCGCGTTTCTGTTGGTTCAACACACAGCGCAAAGAGTACGTTGCACACGAACCACAGCCACAGCACGCAGACACTTTTCATCAATAAATAAATGCAGCCGTCACACAGTCTGCAATACACACTCTTCCCTGGAATAGACAGAGTCTATTGATGTTCTAGATCTATTTTGTGATCGCAGGTTGAATTGCTGCTCAGCTGAGGATTCGGGGACGGGAAAACTGCACGAGGTCGGTCTGGACAGGCTGAACGAAACCAAGCGACGAATTTTCAGGTGGGTTTCAAATCTGCATGTCTTCGCAGCAAGTGAGCAAATACAAAACGACGCAGGTAGAATCTACTCGTGGACACAGAGCATGCCAAAAGTAGACTCTAAAGAGCACAGGTTGTCTTCAAAAGTCCCACTGAGTACTTGTGGTTTCAAGCTCTGTCCAATTGGCGAAAACTGCTGGAAAACGGCAAGCGTGCATGTCTGCGCTGGCGACGTCGTAATTCCGCGCGAAAGTCAAGATTGTCACAAATTTGACAACGGGGATGTTTCGCGCCATCTAATTCACGTTGGACTTTTGACCCGTCGCGTCAAAAACAGTTTGACGTCACTGAGAAACGACAGCAACGCACCCAGCAACCGCAAGCCGCCAACATATCTGTGAGCAGCCAACGTGCACGAAAATCAATTTTACAGATTTTTTCCACTTTCCAATGCACTTTTGCTTCACTGAACTTGAAACAGGTGCACAAACAAAATCTACGCAGAACCGAAACAGAGGAATCGTGGACTTGTGAACAGCGTCTCAAGAGTGGCATGTGGAAAGCTGTTTCAGCCGTGACACCAATTGCACGAGAGATTTTCGCCCGCTTTCTCTGCAGAATCTCTGCATTCCTCTCATTCCTCTGCAAAATGGCGACGGAGTCCCCTGTGCAGGAGAACTCAACGGTAACGCCATCACCACCGCCAGTCGCACCCCCGCAACCAGCCCAGGAACCAGGTAGATTCTTCAAAAATCTTCTGTTTAAACAGAGGAGAACCGCTCAGATTCCCCTGTCAACTTGTCTTGACGCAAACTTCCACAATGCACAAAACCCAATTGAACCAAACAGCAGTTTTGTGCCAAACAGACTTCTGTGATCTCAAATTCCTCAGCGAAAGTAGATACAGAGTCTACAAAAGATCCAGATCGAACAGAATTGATTTGGGGTCCGTACTTTCCTTTCGTCAATTGCACAACATCATCGTCACCATTTTGTCAATCAAATGCATTGAAAACGCTTCCACGTCAATTCACAAGGCTGATTGAAATCTTCACAGATTTACAACGGACTGAGTCAGAAAATCTCTGCTTCGAACGCTCTACCGTTTGTGCGATCCCTGATCTCTGGACAGATGAATCACCAGCCAGTCTCGTTTTTCAGCGGGATGGCGCGCGCTCACGCAGCTCTCAATGAACCGCAACATGGTTCTCGGGCTGGCGGTGGCGACCTGCCTCACCATCCTCTTCCTCCCAACCATCTGCGACGACACTCTAATCCCCGGGTTCCTCACCCTGGCTGTACACCACAAGGTGATCGCTGCTTACGTACTCGGTAAGTACAAACAAATGTATACGTTGTAATTGATGGGGACTTTTCTGGCAGCATCAAGTCATCACAAGAACTGCTCGTGCACCCAGCCCTGCCCGCCACTTCTGCGTTCTTCAGACTTCAAAACACTGCGAAACAGAAGGGATCCGGGTACATCTGGGGTGCACGGGCATGGCTGTCAAACTCCCCGCAAATAAGACTTCGTTCACAAACCGTTTCTAGAGGTGTCAAGATTTGACTGTTCTGCTAAGTTTTACTGTTTTAAGGCTGGTCAACTTCTTCCGAAATTTGGTCGTGACACCATTTTTGTTTCAAATGGCGGCATGGCCAAGCTTCGGAACGCACAAGTCATAGACCTGTAAGTGTGTCAAGTTTGGTTGACAACTTTTGTCTGGACGAGAAGTTTATGTGGTGGAAGCGAACGACTCTTGTGAAGTCCAGAGAACAACCAATTGAGGACTGTGCCGCGAAACATTCTGGACGCTTTGGCGATACGATTGTTTTCAGGTTTGCTGACGGCAGTTCTTCTGAAAACTTGAAGTCGACCCAATCACAGGTGGTGGGGGGTCGAGAAAGGAAGTTATTTCGTGATCTTTTCGGTGGAATATGCTTCGGATGTAGCGGCACCAGCAACTTTTCCGTGGAAGTGCGACCAAGGATCCTTCCACAACATAACGAATCCACTCGCAAAATATTGAATAAAATGGGCACTTGGTTGTGAATTAAAAAATCAAATCGCATTGTCTTGTTCAGTGGAAATGGGTGGGGTCCGAATCAAGCCGCCTTTTCAGTCTACGTGTTGCAAAATGACCAAAACTAGGTCACCGAGGCTGTCGGTGAAAACCTGGCTGTTGCCAAACCTAACACCAACCCGAACTTGCACCCGAAAAAGAGATCAGCAGTTCACTGCAGCACCCCCATCCAGAGAGAAAAACAAGTCACCTTTGATGTGCGGAAGTTTGACGTTTTCTCCGCGCCAGATGTCGAAATCGGCCCGTTGTAGCTCACGTGACACGAGCGCGTAGAACTCGAGCGTCGGGCCCAGCCCCGTACCAACCTACAGGGGAAAGTAGTGCGTTGTTTTCTCACTCATTCCGCCAAGAGATAACAGCAGACAACACAAGCTTGGTGGCATACTCTGTCAAATGTCTCCAGCAATGCGTAACAAAGTGACAATAGCTGTTCAGAGCATCTAGAGAAGGCATCAAGCTCACTTTGCCACATGATTATGAAGCTGCAGGGATGAATTGCGAGAAAATGCGACGATTGACCCCGAGTGGGGTGGTTTGCTCACCTCGTCCTCGTACTGGATCTCGAGTACGGCGCGCGACGAGCCGAGCTCCTCCATCACCTTCTCCGCCTGTTTCAGCAGGTCTTCCCGAGACACCACTCTCTGCAACAAGAAACGCAACGTAACGTCGTTCCAGCCACACAATGCGAGTGATAAATCTGTTCTGTGAGCCAAAACGATTGACATTTCCTCATCAGCAACGACCCCTGCTTAACTCCACCCAGCCCCACTCACTCACCTTTCGTCTCTCGAGCCTGGGCGCCACCCGCTCCTGACTGTCGGACGGTGTCGCATCCTGGCTGGCGTCCTGTAGACGCGACATGGCGCGGTCGCGGTCGAACGCCGTTGCGTAGAACAACATTTGTCGTGTGTCGAACGGAAGCAGGAAAGGACTGAAGAAATATGCAGACAAAACGATTTTTTCCCACAAGCGGCCAAAAGAAGTATCAAACAAGAATGCAGCACAATGAACACGCGCGCGTCTCCAAGAGCATGTCTGCCTGGGTGATGGAGATCCGAATGGAGCGGGAGGGGCCCCCACACACACACTCTTGTCTGTCTGTCTGTCTCTCTCTCTGAAGTGGGAGGAAGGGACACTGAGTGACAATTACCCCCAAAAGGACACTGCTTCAGCTGGCAACGTTGTCAGTGCTGACACTGGCGGGCTGGCGCGCTACGCACAACGCCAAGGTCCGAGTTGCAAAAATTTGCTAAGGGGGGGGGGTATCCCGGACAATGTCCAAGATACCCTAACCCAGACAATGTCCGAGTTGCAAAAATTTGCTAAGCAGGGGGGTATCTCGGACATTGTCCGAGCTGGAAAAATTTGCTATGTGGGGGGGGGGGTATCCTGGACAATGTCCGTGATACCCTATCCCGGACAGTGTGTGT
>JAAUXT010020943.1_pt1 | contig 14730 bp, 23 predicted proteins | sample 7278171 | NCBI WGS metagenome assembly JAAUXT01 (sample SAMN14350112, study PRJNA611818) | marine sediment metagenome | isolation source: surface marine sediment (1.8m) | place: French Polynesia: Moorea | collected 2018-08 | reverse complement strand
GTTATTTTCCTTTGTTCCCACTATGGGGCACTTGGCCTCTAGACCAATCAGAAGGCTGGATTTTGAATTCTAGACCAATCAGAAGCCTTCCCGCCCTCATTATCTCTGCCCCATAGTGGGGGGCTCTTCTCCCAAAAACATTGCTGCTTCCACAAAACAGCAAACCTCGTATTTTGAGTTCGAGTACCTTTGTGTCAATACACTTGGTATGTGCTTTGATTTATGGTCTGAAACGCGGAGCCCTTCCCATGCTCACTGACAATCGTGGACACTTTTTTCACCGCTGACACACAAAAAAGTGATCGCTGTGCGGGGAGGCTTGCTGCCCGCTGCGCTGACAAAAGTTTGTGCGTCGCTGGCGAAAACCTGTTTCACGAATGAATCCCATAAATTCTGAGAGGCCTGTAATTTTGGGAGCAACGTTTCCCGAAGCGCCTTGATGTGTGGCTCGCTTGCTTCATGGTAATTTTGAGCGGCTCTCTGACCCGGAGATGCTAATTGAATAATTAATCGGTTGTTCTTGTTTCGTCCGACACGCAACTCCGCTGCGGTGCGTGTGATCGGGATTCCAAGATCCTGAGTCTGGTTCGTAGTGAATGCGTCACGCATTCCGCCCCTGTTCAGGTCAATAAATCCTGGGTCGCTGAGTCGACGAAACTCTGTCACACATACGCACACACACACACACACACACACACACACACACACACACACACACACACATACAACCACCCACCACCACCACCCACCACCACCACCACACACGCACTCACGCACATGAAGATTCAAATTCCAGTTGATCGGTACCCATCATTCTCTTGGTGGTTTGTTCACACTGTTTGGTGTCAGAATTCAGTGTTCAACAGGCTTTGCGATTCTTTCTTGATGAAGCAGGCGAATCCTCGGGGTGCGGGACGTTCTTGGCAACGGCTCGTCCGTCTTTCTTCTTCTGCACACATTTTGCGTGCACAAAGCTGTGTGAGAAGATGATGGGGAGTCTCCAGTAGATCCAGGATCAAGAGCAATGTGGGCTTCGGCCTGTGTTTTTGCCATCGGAGATTCATTTGGGGGGAGGGGTTACTGCAATTTGCAAGGGGAGCACAGTTGTCAGGGGGCCCAGCAATTTGAAAGTTTGATATGTACAACTGCTGCAAAAGCAGAAGGGGCAGACGAACAATTTGGAAGGGTCTGTGGCGGAGGGGCCCCAAACCTGGATTCGTTGTTGGGAAATTCGTGTGGAACCTTGTTCCTTGAGAACTAAGAGCCACCGAGATCATGCTTTCCAATCTCCTGCGTGTTCAGAGAGCACTGACGCCACGGTTGTGTCAGATCTGCCTTCAGGATCTGCACGTGGTGCCACTTGTCTGTGTGAATGAAGGGGACAGGGACGGATCCCAGGGAACTGGTGTCGCCTCCCACTTTGACACAGTCTGATCCCTTCAGTCAGCCATGTTGTTCTTTCCACACAATGGTACAGGGCCTGAGTCGCTGTGTGAGGAGTGCCCTCACGACTCGCACTTGTGGTTTTGGCCCATGTCACTGCAGAATGAATGTCTGACTTTGACCAACGAGGAAACCGCCTCACCCCCACAAGTTATTGAGTGCAAAATGTGTCAATACTAGCAAAAGGTGCAGTGTGACAAACTGGGATTGGGCCAGCCATGGAGGGACCACACCTATCACCTCAGGAACTATCAGCTGTTGGTGCTTTCCGCCCCAGTCCCTTTTATGCCAAGATTACGTAATTGTTGGAAATTGCTCCGAGCTGTCAAATCATTGGTGCAAGTTAATGAACGATAAGAATTTGCACCAGTGTAACGGTGTGGATTGGCATGTTGTGGGAAGGCCTGTGTCAATCCATTGCGGCTTTTGCCAAAGTACGAGGTAGAATTCAACCACGATGAGACCGACCATGTTCAGCGATTCCGCGCAGTGACCGATCGGAACGGAACCAAAGACATGGCAGTGCGCTCAAGTGTGACCTCTGTGTCGCGTGTACCACGCCGCCGAACATGAACAGTCTCATCGTGGTTGAATTCTACCTCGTACGTCACATTGAGCCGACAGGAGACGGTCTCATTTGACTGGGGACCTATTTCTCCACAATCAGGCCTCACAGTGTTGTTGGTTGGTCCAGCCTTTTCACAACGCACGTCTCTCCACGTCGTCACACCCGAGTCGATTTGAATCGGTTTCCGAGGCGAGGCCGTTCGATCGCTGCATTGAACTGTCGCCGTGTGTCACAGTGAAGAATGTCCCGCATTGACTCCCACCGCTCGGAAATGTCATCAAAATGACGGACACTGCGCACAGAGCAAACTGCTCAGTGTCATTATCTGCAGTATTTGATGGACACGCTTCCAGTGATAGCGTGCGGGTCACAAAAGTGCCGTGTGTGCACGGTGTGTGCACGGTGTGAGGTGAAGACCCCCTCCTGTCCCTCACAGAAACAAAAACAGAATAAATTTCTCTTTTCAGTTTTTGACGCATTCCCTTGACAGCGAAACTTGCGACTTGCGTCGCACCACTTCCCCTGTGCACCAGACCTGAGCGATTGCATTGCTTTACTCCGTGATGTTTTCTTCTCGCAGGCTCTGAGGACATCGTGCGGGGCAACACGAAGCTGATCCTGGGGCTCGTGTGGAGGGGCATCCTGCGCTACCAGATCGGAAAGGCTGGCAAGGTGAGGAGAACGTGGAGTTGGTGAGGAGGCAGCAGAATTCTGCACTGAATTCAACGCCACTGCAGGGCGGGAATCCGGTGTTTATTTCAAGTGGTTCCGTGTTCAGAGGGGTAAAAATCGTTTCTCGGACGCTGGGGACGGGTCACTGACCTTGCATGTCCCCTGCAGCAAGCAAGGAAATGCGGAGTTTTCCTGTCTGGACCGAAGACGCATTTCGCACGTGATTCCAGGCTGCATGAGAAATACCTGGCCACATTTCACTGAAACTTTCGTCAACACGGCTAAACGAAGCAAAAGCACAAGAATCCATCTTTGAGGCTGAATCTGGGCAACGAACTTGAGGAATCAAAAGCGCTCGGTGATGGACGTGACGACCCCCTTCATGTCGGTCCCGCTGCAGGTGCCGCCGAAGCGGCTGATGCTGTGGTGGGTGAACGCCGTCGTGCCCGAACTCGGCATCAACAACTTCTCCAACGACTGGAACGACGGCATCGCGCTCAGGTCAGTTCCGTGCGACACGCATCTTTCCGCGCGCGCGACGACATCACAGCTGCAGTTGGGGTCCATTGTATGCGGCGTGCAAATTTGCGTTGGGATCTGCTTCATGCGAGAAGAAAAATACAGCTGGAGTCAGTACAATGCAGCACGAAAGTTATACAGATAGTGTCTGCTCAGTGCGACTGGACCATCGGGATTTCACAGCTGGTTCTTTCCCACTGGATTGTGTTTCTGTCGCGGGAGTTGTTTTCTCGTCTCCAAGGTACCTCAGACTTTCAAAGTTGTTGTTGGTGTTTGTTTTGTGTTGTAGTGCGCTGCTGGAGTACTGCAAACCGGGGCTCTTCCCCGACTGGAGGCAGCTGCGCAGATACGAGGGGTGAGTAGCGACTGGCGAGGCCCAGGCACGCGTAGTCTGATAGCGTCACCAAGACACCGCCTACCGTGGTTAAACTCCCGACTGTGAAAGATAGTGAAAGGCAATCGACATGGTTTTCCAAAGAAATGCATTCCTTCTTCCCCAAACTGCCATAAAAGTCTAAATTGCTCAATTTTACCGTCATGCGGAAACGTACAAGTCTGTTTCCGGCCGCTTTGCCAGTCCAAAGGTCAACAGAGTTTCCGTGGAGGATTTGTCCTTGTGAAGTTTACGAAACCTGCGTTTCAAGCAGCCGGAAGAAAAGGCCACTCGCGAGATATCTTAAGTGAGTGGATTTCGATTCCTGTGTCAACACGCGTTGTTTGCACATTAGTTTCACTGTGTGAGACGTTTTCTCCCGAAACGCCCGTCGGCTTTGCACACAATCGAAAAGACATTTGCATCGCTCTGGGTGAGGATTGTGTGCTCGTATGAGACAGGCTTGCTTCGCGCAGGGTGCGTCTCGCGTTGCATCCCTGTTCAAGTGGTTCTTTCTGCATCTTGAAAAAAAGATTCAGATCTCAACACAGCCCTTCACCCCACATTTCACGAAGAATCACCAAGTCGGAGTTTTTACTGCGTGCAAGTTCACCGGTGCATGCATGGATTGGACCGTAGACGCTGGGCATGACGCGTCTTGCGTGGAAGGTCTTGCGATACGCACGCAACAAATCGGATGTGAATTCATGCATTCATGTTTTGTTGCAAGATGTTTCAAATTTATGGTGGAAGTGGTCTTCATCGCGTGCGTGCCTTGGTTTGTGACAAAGTTACACTCGCCACACAAAACCCAAGGAGAAACGTGTTTTCACCGCAGATTTGTGACGTCCAAATATATGGGCAGAAGGAATGTGCGCAATCAACCCAAACCCAAACCCATTCCCAACAGCAAAGTTTTCCAGCAAGCAACACATGTTGGTGCAGTTGTTGTTTACTGTGAAAAGGCAGAGAGCTTCTTCCGAAATGCTGCTCGTTCGTTATCAAAAGGAGTTGACCCTTCCTGGGAAGCTGAGTCCCTCAGACCCAACGAGAAGGCGTTGTCTTCCGACCAGACTGAGCAGCGCGGGCCAGTGACGCGTCGACGTAGCAGGTCGTCGAATCCAGCGCCACAGGCCCTTGAGCCTCTCATATTCTTTTCCCCACACAGACTGAAAAGAGCAGAATGTCAACAGCACGCACACATCCAAACACACACGCACACTCAACTGCAGGTCTCATGCCTTCGGACTACAGAAGTTGAGCAACTGCACTTCTACCACGCTGCCGTCACATAGCCTCTCGTATGTGACCTCATTGTGGTAGAAGTGAGTTCACCCACTGCCAAAAAGGTTCCTGTTCAATCATACAACTTTTTTCTCAACCAAAGGTCTCAAAAAGTCGTTGTATGATTTCACAGGAACCATTTTTGCAGCGTGGGTGAGCCCTTACACACGCATAAACACACGCACGCACACACACACACACACTGACGATCACGAGTCTCGTCCTCCACAGACTGCAGAACTGTCGGCGCGCGATGGAGGCGGCGAAGGAGCACTTCGGGATCCCGCTGATCCTGACCCCGGAGAACCTGGCGTCCCCCGACCTCGACGAGCTCTCCGGCATGACCTACCTCTCCTACTTCATGAAGGTGGATTCGCCCGGCTACTGGGCCACCATGGGCTACACCAGGAAGATGCTGCCGCACAGAAGCATCAACAACTTCCAGGTACTTTTCTTCAATGGATACTTTGGGTCTGACGGCCTCAGGCCCTGGTTCCCCTGCCTCCCCTCCTCCAACAAACTCAGTTCCGCCAGATCAGTTTTCCCTATTCGTCGGACCATTTCGTCAAAGATGAAGCTGCCCGTGTTGGGTCGGCCTGGCCGTGGCCTTGTCCTGCACGGGATGGAGACATGACAAGCGAATGTGTGTTGTCTTGGTGCCTCATTAGCTGGTGGACTCCATATTGAATGAAGAGCTGTGGGCAAGTCGCAGACTCCCGTGTCCATTGAGATCCACAGTGATCAGCGCCTGAATTGAACTCACCCATTCTGACACAATGCTACGATTCATTTTGTAACAATGTTGGCTTCCACTTTTTCTCGGGTGATTCGCAGTATGGTCCGTCAAGATTTGAGAAGTGGTCAGAGGATCCCAGGCTCCCAGGTTCTTCACACAAACGTGTGCCACCCCCCGTGTGACCGAGCGTCGCTGTTTCTCCGCAGACGGACTGGAACGACGGCGTCATCTTCGCGGACCTGGCGACGGCGTGCGGCGCCAACGTGCCGGGGTGGCCGACGCCGCTGTCCTCCAGCCCGCCCGAGGTCATCATTCAGAAAAGTGCGTCCCTCACGCGACACGCACATACACAATTGCACACACAGCTGCACACACTGACACACACTTACACACATGCACACACATGCACGTCTTCCTCGCTGTCCATCAGTCTACACACTTGCATACATTTCGTCACGAGCTCGGACAAAAAGCACAACACACACACACACACACACACACACACACACACACACACACACACACACAGAGTCTCCATTCATGACACACAAGTCAAAAGCGTTGTGCGTGCAACACGGCCGATAACTTGTGAACCTGTGTTCGCTGCAGCGATCGACGCGTCGCGCGGCCTGGGCATCGAGCCGGTCATCAGCGCCAAGGAGATCGCCGACCCGGAGGTGGACCACCTGGGCGTCATGGCGTACGCCGCCTGGTTCCAGCGCGCAGGGGTGAGGCTGCGTCACAGGGCAGTGTGTGTGTGTGTGTGTGTGTGTGTGTTGCGTGTTCGTGTGTGTGTTCATGTACGTGTGGTGTGGTGCTGGGACGCAAAGTTCTTGTGAACCAAGGTGCATTTGTGCACCATTTTCAGACTGGAAGACACAAGGGTTACGCCCGTGGAAGTCAGTAGGAATGCTTGTTCAGAGTTGCAAACACTTGACATGTCAACCCAATGAGTCTGCAGTGAAAATGCGTTCAGTTGTGGCTGTGGTGGGCTGTGAGATCTGTCTGTGAAACGAATACCGCACTTTGCGCCGTAGAAACGAGAAAAGATTCAGTCAGAGGGGTGAGAAAGCACGGAATTTCCACCAACACGTCATCAAACATGACTGGTCGCGCGTGTTTCAGCCGAAGCTGCCCCCGACGCCTCGAGTGGAGCCTGCGCCGGTGGTGGTAGCGGAGCCGCCGCGGGCGCCGCGGCCCCCGTCCCCGGAGATCCGACCCATGCTCCCGCTCGAGGACCAGCTCAGCGTCCGTGTACACGGCACCGAGACCGTCCCCAACAACATCGTGAGTTTTGCTTTTCAGTCCCACAGCATCAACCCAATTCGTCCTGCCAAATTTGTAATGATCTTCAAAATTCCAAAGTACACGTATTGGTCAATCAATTTTTCGCCAGGTTCTTCTGGTTTCAGTGTCCAGTCGCTCAGACCTTTCTTCAGTGTGACCACGGACTCTGAAGAGCAACCTGCCAAAAAGATCATACTGAACACGCTTTCGGCTTGAACGCATCTGTTGCTGAACCCGTTGTTTTTCAGTCGACGTTCAACATCGAGTGTATGGAGGACGGGGTGGACAAGGGTCGGGTGACCGTGGAGGTGGTGGGCCCGACGAGCAAGCCTCCGGTGACGCTGTCGTGGCACGGCACCACGGCGCACGGGGACTTCACCCCCGTGGAGCCGGGCCCGCACCAGGTGAGGGGCGGGCGGAGAGGCGGAGTGGGGCGGGATGGGGCGGGCGAGGCACCAACCCACAGCTCACGGGAAATTTGCGGGGTCGGGGTCTGGGATGGGAAGGCGGGGCGGGGCGGGGTGGGGCGGGTGGGACGGAGTGAGGTGGGCTGCATTGAGCAGGGTGACTTAGGCGCTACGGCACGCGGGGACTCTCGATGAGACAGGGCAGCACAAGGTTGGGGGTGGGGTGAGGTGGAACGATGTGAGGTGGTGCAGGGTGGGTGGCGCAGAGCAAGAGGATTGGTGCGAGGTGGGTCAGAGAGCAAGGGCTATTTGCAAAACGTGATTCCGTCAATGGAAATTTTGCGTGGACCTGAGCCTGGGTCTCGGCTTGTCCCGGCAGCTGTACGTGTACAACGACGGGCGGCTCGTGCGGAACTGCCCGATCACGATCGACGTGCGCGGCGACTCCATCTCCGTTCAGCTCCTTTCCTCCCTCAACCGCAAGTTCTACAAGAACCAGCCCGTCCCCATACAGGTGCGTACCCAAGCCTTGTTTTTGCCTCAGCGTCGAGAAATTGTGCCGATTAAATGTGGTTTGTGTTGCAAGGATTAATCCAGAATCAGGTCACCATGAAGGAGGTTGGACCCTGGGTTGGTTCCCCCCAAGGTGGAGTTTCCTGGGTCAGATCCTCTCGGTCAGGAACTGGTGGGTTGGGTTCCTCTGGGTCAGTTAGGTTCTCTTTGGCCTGGTTCCTTTCAGTCCGGTTCCTTTCAGCCAGATTCCTCTGAGCTCACTCGTTTGGTTCCCCCTGAAGCCCTTTGATTCCCTTTGCTTGCTGAGACTTTCTTATGTCAAAATCAGTTCATTTCTGGACCAATTTCTGGATCTTGCCCGACTTCTGTGGTTGTTTCCCTGGTCACGTGGCCAACGTCGCCGCGCTCGCTCTGAACAGGAACGAGGAACCAGAGACGGTAGGTGTTTCGGGTCTATAGCGCCGCCTCCGGTGCTGATGGCTGCGCCGACCTTCCCTCATGCGCTCTTGTCTAACTGCAGTTTTATTGCTTTGGGACGTGGTTGTGCTACTCACTGGTTACACAAATGGTTTCCCAAGAACGGGAGCCGAAACTGCACTGCGTACATCATTGACTAGTTTGGTGATTAACCACAGAAGGATCAGTGTCTGGTCTAACGGCTGACATTGTGGGGTCTCAGATGAAACTTACTTTCTGCACTTTTGCGTCGTTGACGCAACACCTCTGGGAGGTGCGGTGGTCAAATCTCCACATGATTCACCAGCTCCGCTCGCGGTAACGCCTTGAGTCTGTCTCACACTGGATGTACCGTGCATTTCGTTTACAAGTGTGCTCTACGTTGCTGAAAACGTGTGCGACGCAACGCATGACGCACGCAGTGTGAGCCCAGGCTTCCCTGCGCTACGATTTAACATTGCTGTTGTTGGGTGTGGCTCCCAGTGCGAGGAGCTGGTGGAGGTGGCCGAGGTGGACAGCGTGGAGGAGCGCATCCTGCTGCGGTCCCCGGGGGCCGGGGACGCCGCCGCGGGGGTCAGCGCCGCCGCCGCCTCCGCGCGCTACGGGGACGACATCTTCATCTTCCCCCTGCTGGAGAAGCCACCGCCCGCCCCCAGCGCCCTCACCCCCGGAGCCACCGCTGCAGAGGAACCCGTGAGCGCTGACGTGACCCTGGGTCAAGGACGCCATCTCTTACCCACTGACGGTGCCTTCACTACCATCACGTACCCAGTGGCGCCGACAGCCTCACAGCCCCTGCGACTCCCAATGCTATCATTCGTAAGATCTCCATCTCTTTCAGCATGGTGTTCAGGGCATGGCAGCGGGAGGCAGCAAGTCACTTTGTGCCTTATTGAAACAACAGTGGTCCATTTCAGTGAGTCAGGTCAGGACGAAGTTTATGCTTGACGAGTCACTTCTTTCAGGGTTCTTGAAAACGGAACTCGTAGACCTGTTCAGCATTCAGTTTGGGTACTGGTGGCGGTTGTTCTTCACAGAGTTTGCACCGGGGAAGTCAGACGAGCATTCTCCTTTGGTAGGCTGAGTGCAGAACCAGACAGGTGCGACATCTGCATGTGAAACTTCGAGCGCAGTTTCCATAATAGGAGCAGAAAGTTTTTGCATGCCGGGTCTGAAGCCTGAGTTTGCACTCTCATTGGGTGTGAGTGTATGTGTGCACGACATGAAGTGTTGACATATGCAGTTAAATATTTACGAGCATGGGGTGCAGAACGGTTGAACCAGTCTGCTGTGGGCTCGTCCCACACAGGTTTGCTGCGAGTGTCGCACGGGTTGGAGTGGCCTCCAGAGAATTTGACATCTACTGGCCACATAGGCATTGAGATACTCAAGTCGGTCACGAGAGGCATCGCTTTCACAAACGACCAGTTTCACGAAATGGCCAGGGACCCAAAATCTGGAGGCACTGGTGAGGGTGGGCACCGGAAATGAGACAAGTCCAGGGTTTGACCAATGTTCCGAAAGTCTGTGGTCGAGCGCGCGGTGCGTGTGGCAGCACCAGCCTGGCAGTTTGTTTGAGCAGAATTCAATTGGTCCGTGGTAGTGAACTGACGTGCAGTTGGCACTGAAGTCAACAAGGTGAATGGACACATGTCAAAATTCCCTTTCGTCATGGGGCGTGTTTCACACCGGATGCATCACGTGTTGCGTGTGTGTGTCTTCTGCGTCAATGAGACAGAAATGCGTGACGCAGCTGGTGAAACAAGCCTCAAGCATCACCTTTCGAAGACGCGCAACAACGTTGCAATGTAGTGCTTTGAGTCAATCGAGTTCGTCCTCCTCTCTCGTCCTTTCCCCAGTTTCCTCCCGTTTGCACGATTTCGCCCGGGGCTCTGGCTGAGCCAATTTTTCCAAGCGAAGGGTTGATCCACCACTCCAACACAGTGAGTGCAGAGGAATTGGTCAGGGGCGCCGAGTGCAATGCAGCCCTTTGAACATTTTCTCACCAACGCGTCTGCAGTGACAAAGTTGGGAATGTATTTTCACAGGGCCAGCGGACTCGGGGTCCAGGCCCCTAGACTTGCCTCCCTCCTTCAATGCACCTCACCTTCCCTTTTTGCAGACGCCTTTGCGCAGCGTTGCCTCGGCCGTGTCAGAATGTAGATTTGGAAACGTTTTGAGAGAATTCGCTTTCTTTTTGTTCCTCCCCAAAGTTTGGTGGGAGTTATGGGCGGACGGTTAACCACCCTCATCCGACCACAGGAATTTGTAAAAGTGTGGTGAGATTGGTCCTCTCAGGAACCACCATAGAACCAAAAGGTTGGAGAAAGAAAAAGTGAAACAGTCCACGCGCCAAGGCTGTGGTCTCCGTGCCCCGGCACGCAGCTTGTTCTGCAGTTTGCAGTGTTTAGTAATTTACGAGTCGACCTGGAGTAGACGGAGCCGATCGATACTTATCGGCGTTTCTTTTCTCGATTGATTTTCCATTCCAATCTCGTACGCGGCTCCGCATTGGAAAACGAACCCGCCCGAAATCCCGATGACGCTCGGCAGCGAGGGAAAAGTGCCGACTGCTGTCCTGGGTTTGTTTTGTGCGGTGATGAACTTGACTTTGCGCTGATGCGGTTATTGTTGCTTTTGTTGCGCTGTCATCCTGTTGATGAAATGATTGGCCATCACGCAAATCATCCCCATTAAACATGCAAAATGCGCGTGTTGATTTGGCAACCGATTCGCATCAACCAGCCACAGTGATGCAGAAAATATTGACGGTCAATATGATTTCCCGTGGACTAAACAATCAATGACAAAAGGCCGGGAGGTTCACGTCGACCACGCCATGCGTGGCTCGGTGTTGGCTGGAGCACACACTGGCTTGTTCTGGGACGCAATCCGTGCCGCATGCAGTGTGGCCCTGACGTAAAACGTGGAGCTCTGAGCTGAAAAGCGACCTATCTGTCTGCGCTGTACCTGGCTGGGACGCGCACGCACAGTCATTGATGTTTGCGCCGAGCCCCAGTAGGTGAGGAGATCGATATACGTACACCAGGCGCACGCCGGATGCGTCCAGCGCAACGATCTTGCACACGTCAATGGGCGCTGCGTCGCAAATACGATGCATTGACTGGAGCACGAAGGCTTGCGTTTGACGCATGCAGTGTGAACAGGGCCTGATCGGTGCAGCTCTAGTTGAATGGAGCGGCGCGTGACGCGCGCGGGGGAGACGCGAGCGACAAGCAGTGAGAAAGACGGTGGAGCGCGCGGCAGGACGGAGGAATGTGTGTCAATACCGCGCATCGGAGACAATTAGGGAATCGGCTCTGATGATGCGAGGCGTATTCCCCTCCAGGTGCTCAGACTACTCACACACGCACAGTTCTCACTGGGTGGATTGACTGCAGTCACAATGTGAACCGGATTCGAGACATGTTGAAATGGAGACGACAGAAGACAACAACAACAAGCGTTAGACCCAAGCAACAACAGCAACAGCAGCAACAGCAACAACAGCAGTTGAGACGTGAACCTGATGTCGCTGCGCCTTCCGCCTCTCGATTGCATCACACAGCGGCGGCGTCAGCGGAGTCAGCGGCGGCGCCGCCCACAGAACACGTGGCTATCTACAGAATCCGGAACCACGTGACCCGAGCGAACCGGAAGTTGAGGATGCAGCGCGACGCGCAGGACTCGTTCGTGACGCTGCGTCCCCAGGTGATCACGTTCGACAGAATCAAAACGGTACGTCTGACACTGTGATCAGTTGGCTTTTGTTGTGTGTGAATCTGTTGCGGCGGTGTGTGTTTCCGCGTGGCTGGGGCATTGATCGTCCTGCTGTGTGAAGCCACAAAGAGAGGCGAACCAGCTGCGTCGAAAAGGCCTGTTTCACACTGTGTACTTCGGGCGTTGAGTCCTGTGCAAGTCTCGGGGCACTGCGTCGCCAGCCACGCGGCCTGCATGGACTTGCATGGAGAAACACGCCCTGCGTGAAACACGCCCCCCACCCCTTTAGAATTTGCATTGGGCCGACATTCTCCTGCTCTGTAGTGTGTGTGAAACTGAACCAAACCCACGTTCCCGTACAACTGTCTTCAGATCTGGATGCTGCTGAACTGGAGTAGTGACCAGGAGATGGAGCCTGTGGATTTACGTTTTGCATTTGAAAGCCGTTCGGTGAAAATGTTTCAAAGGAAAAACTCAAACCTGTGAGTGGCGTGAGAAATTTATGTGTTTGCTTTCAATTCACCTCCGCCTGTGTGAACTTCTCGAGTGTTTGAATTCCTCACCCACGATCATGGCCACTTGACTGTCTCGAGTCGCCACGTAAATTGAAGAAACTAGACTTGCAGAAAAGTGCTGTGAATTTTGATGAGATGCAAACGACACAGAGCAGAGGGAGGGCACAGGGTCTGAGACTTCGGCATGTCAGACAAACTTGGATCTTCTGTGCAAATGCAACAGTCAACTGTTTGCAGCATTGATTGCGCACACTTTGGTGAGACTGTTTTCCAAGGTTCAGCCGAAGACAAAAGCATTGCTGCTCTATTTTGGTCGTGTGTGCGGAAAAAACAGACGACAGATATATTGTGTCGTCGCAGCTCTTTGTCACTGCCAATCACGCAGCCAGGAGCCATGAAGGCGGAACGGACACTGAACCTTGTGGGCGTTGAAGGACCACAGGAGCCTTTGGGTTTGCCTCTGGTAAAAGTCCTGTTTTGCGCATTGAGGATCAGGGCGGGAGGAGGGGCGAACATGGTCTGGTCCTCTCGGGTCATTCGGAGCCTGGAAGAGAGTTTTGCTGGGCCATTGACTGTCGGAAACAAAACTCGTTCCAAGACGTGCAAAGGGGAGAAGCCAGTGCAAAAGTGTCAATCTCCGCAAATGGCAGTCTAAGGCCGCGAGCACCGGTGGAAAATTTCCCCGGGGTTCTTCCCCTCGAGGCCTGTGGTCCCCTGCAGCGCCTATTTTATGACATTGCCTCCTGCCGCCGCGCGTTCGATCGGCCTCTTTCCCGATTGGATCCCGTCGTTGTTTCTCCAATTAAATGACGGATCGGATTCCAAAATCATTTTGCCTGAAGGACTTTGATCCAGTTTCGAGCTTGAGTCGCGGTCGGAGAAATTCCTCGGGGGCAAAATGTTGCAACAAATTACCTTGGCGTTCTGCAGTGCGTAAGGTGGTACCAAAGCAAACCACGCTGAAATCGTGCGCGCACACGAGGGGGCACCAGTCTCGGGGAGACTCGCCCAGTATCGCTCCGCCGGGGACCAGTCCCCTTCCGCCGAGGAATGTGACCACGAAACTGACCCTGAGGTCATAGGGACGAAAAAACGAGAGTGATCGATGGACAAGACAACAAACACTCCAAATGTATACCGAAGACGTTCCTGGTTGTTTGCACATGCAAGAATCTTTACGGATTGTGGTCTCGTGTCGCAGACCAAATCTTGGTCTCCGTTTTGACGAAGGAACCTTTTGGGCAATGGATATAAAACCTGCTCTGTGGATCCAGGGTTGTACATCTATTGGTCCAGACGGCCCCTGATCCACAGGCGTGTGGGGTCTGATACCAACTACAGGTGCTGAAAGGAGAACACAGGTCTGACGACACGCAATGAAGGGAAACATTTTTCTGGACCAGGGCGCCTGAAACCTGGGTCTGCCGCTGCTCACCCCTCCAAGCACAAAAAGGGCAGAGAGTCAGAATAGCATTCTCTTGTTGTTTTTCCTTCGAGCGCCTGAAGTAATTTAGAGTCAGTGGAGTAGTGATAATCTACGTTGATTTATCGCTCAATTCCCATTCCCGTCACGTCAGCGGTGTTGCCTCGAACATGTGCGGAAAAGCACTTTTGAAATGTTTGAAAATTTAAATGGCTGCTGTGTTTGTTGGTTTCCCATTTCATTTTGTGAGTTTTGGCTGCACTGGGAAATTTTCTGGCAAAGTGAACAAAGAAACTGAGACAAAGGTAAATGTGAAACGGTCCGAGATCGGCTCGGGGCCCCATATCTGTGCAGTCTTTGTTTTCGAAACCAGACAAGTTTCCTACGTTCCTGCTTTGTTCGCAGGTGTGATGCAGTCTGACGAACCAAAACTCACAAATGCAAGTTTTGCAACCGATTCCCGAATTAAATTTGCCTTTTTGCTTTTTGTGAAAAAGCGCGGGTTTGCGTGCGCGCCGTGTGAGAAACATCGCGCGTCGCCTGAGCCCGAATTTCCCGGTGCGATTGATTCCGACGCTCCCGAAGCGATCGATGACCAGATGGTCCCGCTCAGGTTTGATCAGCGGCTCTTCCTCCCGCTCAGGCCGGGCTCCCGCTGGAGGCGTCTGCGCTGAGCCCTGTGCAAGTCAATCGGTACAACATCCCTGTGCAAGTCAATGGGCACTGCATCCCTGTGCAAGTCAATGGGTACAACATCTCTGTGCAAGTCAATGGGCACTGCATCCCTGTGCAAGTCAATGGGTACAACATCTCT
>JAAUXT010111621.1_pt1 | contig 14732 bp, 11 predicted proteins | sample 7278171 | NCBI WGS metagenome assembly JAAUXT01 (sample SAMN14350112, study PRJNA611818) | marine sediment metagenome | isolation source: surface marine sediment (1.8m) | place: French Polynesia: Moorea | collected 2018-08 | reverse complement strand
GGTGGGTTGGGGGGGGGTCTGGTGGTGGGTGGGGGGGGTCTGGTGGTGGGTGGGGGGGTCTGGTGGTGGGTGGGGGGTCTGGTGGTGGGTGGGGGGGTCTGGTGGTGGGTGGGGGGGGTCTGGTAGTGGTGGGGTGGGGGGGTCTGGTGGTGGGTGGGTGGGGTCCAGTGGTGGGTGGGAGGTTACATTCCAAAGTGTGGACAGACGCACACATGAATGCTAAGGGTTTTTAAGCCAACAGCGGGACCTAGATGGCCGCTACCGCTACCGCGACCATCAACAAATTGTGTCGCAATCATTCCGAAGGAAACACAGGTCTCCAAACAAAATGGGAAAGCTTTGGACAGCAGCTCCTCTCCAAACATTTCCAGTGTCACAAACAGTGAAGACGCAGTGGGAGGAGTCGCCTTCTTCACAAATACACACACACACACACACACACACACACACACACACACACACACACAGCTCCCTTAGGTGACACAGTGGAGTGTCAAAACGTGATGGTTTGGGTTCTTTTTCGTCGGCGACTGTCACTCGTACAGTCGTGATCATCATCGAGAGAGGAGGAAGACCAACAGAACCGTGAGGGCGTGGTACCCAGAACATCAGGCATTCCTGGTGCACCAACACAGGCAGCTCCTTTGGGACGCGTCTGTCCAAGAATCCTCAACAAGCGCTCAGAACAGCAGGTAAACAGCTGCAGTCTTGTGCTCACCTTTTGCACAACTTCAGATTTGCGTGCGTTTTCCTCTTTCCGCTTCAAATTTTCTCTCCGTCTCTCTTTCCGCGCCTGTCGAAAAACCAACAACAAAACTTGTTACATGGAACAAATTTGCACCGCCACTAAAGTGCAGTGGAGGGAAGAATGAATGCTCGTACTGCAACACGAAAACTACAAAGCATGTGTTTTCTCACCTCTTCTTCCTTGGCCTTGGTTTCCTTGAGTTCTTTTTCGAATGCTTTCATCAGCTGCTTCTCTCGTTTGACAGCCATTTTCTCAGACCACGAAGTTTTCAATTGCTTTTGGCGAAACAGGCTTCCAAAGCTGGGAAATAATTGTCAGAACATGAGGTGGCAGTTCACCCTGCAGATTCATAACCAAATGCCACTTTGCAGCAACACAGCCCTCTGCACACCAGCACTTGCTGGGGTCCACATAGTTTCTTGAGGACATGGCAAAACGTTTGAGTGTCACTGGATTAAATGTTCTCGACAAATCGACACGTGTCGCAGTGGATTCGCCTCACGTACCTTTGGTCCTTGACAGATTTCCACACTCGACCCGACTTGGGTCTCCCACGTGGAATTTCTCTGCTTTCAGCTGATGACATTTTCGCAAGATTGGAAAAAATAAATTGGTTGAAGGTCACTTCTATGCAGTCTTGAAGTTTATACCTTTGATTCTCTGACTACAAATGTTCGAATATCAATATTCGCAGGCTAATATCTGGTAAATTAGCAATTTTCATCTCCCACGAATTTAACCTGTGTTGTTGTGCTCAGGGAGCGGTTCAACAAAAAAAATTGGTGTGAAATTTAGCCCAGTTTGATGGCACCTTCGTGGACAAAAGTGTCATTCTATTTTCCCTGAAAAAACGTACAAATTTGTCACAATAAGCTAAATGGTGGCATGGTCTCAGTAACCAGCCTCAAGCTGTTGAACGAACTGACCTGCAGAGTCAAAAACCAGAGTTGCTCCCTTGTCGAAGTTTGTGAACCGGAAGTGAGAAGAACAAGGAAGACGATTGAAATAAGAATGCCGGTCAGTTTTCCACGATTTTTCTTCGCTTCTGGCAACAATTTACACCCTTTCTTGCAACATCGGTAGCTTACACGTCCGCTTTGCATTGGTAACTGCCATTAAGTGCGCAATATTGTGTTGGTATGGATCTACGAGAGTGACAGTTCCCATCGAAAAGTTCACCGGTGACTCCCTCAGTTTGTGCTCCAAAGTACAAACAGAAATTCTGGCCAGTGAATTGATATTTGATGCTTGGTTCAGAGTGTGTACGGTACAGGACGGAGAGAAAATGCAAATGTTTTGCGTCAAAAGGAAGTTGGCAGAGAAGAAAATAATTCACGGACTGAAGTCAGATCGTCACGATTTGCGATGGCAGAGCTCAGCGCTGTTTCTTTTTCAGGCCTACCATTCACAGTACGTGAATCCAGCCCAGGTGGTGGGAAACATGGCTTTGCTGCCACTGAGAACGCAATTCAAAGGACCTTCGCCGAAAACAGGTCAGACATTGGTTTTGGTGGTGTTGGTCAAAGTTGCCTGACAGAACGCGGCGAGAAACACCTCAAAGTGCATGGCATCAAACTGAGTCAAAACTTCAATTCCATGTGAAACTTCGTTTCGTTCTAGATGCTGAGGACATCATTGATGAAGCTATTTACTACTTCAAAGCGAACGTTTTCTTCAAGAACTACGAAATAAAGGTAACCAAACACACACACACAAAAGAGAACGTCTGTGGTGCAGACATCGCTCCAAGTTCGATGTTTGGTCCAAGAAAATGTGAAAACATTGTGTTTATTGCAGAGTGAAGCAGACAGAACACTGATCTACATCACACTTTACATCACAGAATGTTTGAAGAAACTGCAGAAGGTAAACCAAACTTCATCCCTGACCACATGCCTTCAAATCAGTGTTTTTCATGTCGTCTTTCCTTCATCTTTGTTGAAGTGTTGCCTGAATCAGTAGGTGCATGCTCTTGTTCTGAACTATTTCAAACGTTTTAACGGTGGCTGTTCATTCGAGTAAATCGTCGTCAATCTGTTTCAGTGTCAATCCAAGAACAGCGGTTTGAAGGAGATGCACACACTCGCCATACAACGCTTCTACCTTCCTGGTGAAAGTTCATTCCCGTTGAATGCCCTGTACGCGAGGCCGGGCAACAGACAAGAAGAAGGTGGGTGTACGTCTGTCAGATCAGCATTGGTTTGGTAGGGTGTTCACCGTCAGCAATTGCGACGCAGCGAAGGGCTTTCAGAATGGAAGTTTCTCAAAATGGACCGCAAGAGACGCGGCGTAAAGAACAACCATTTTGTGTGCAACTGTTCACATGTTCCGTCTGATTTCATTTCTTGTACTTGGCACGGTTCGTTACAGATACCATGAGGGCATACATCCAACAGATCCGTCAGGAAACGGGAGCCAGGATTTGCGAGAAAGTATACGACCCTGCGACCGACAAGCCAAGCAAGGTAAGACTTCGTGTTGAACCAGAAAGATGTCATTGATTGTCAGCCGCGAAGTGTGCTGATATTGTTTTTACCCTTCAGTAGTAAAGTCCCAATAAACAGAAATGTTTCACAGCCCTGGATGTCATCATGAAATTTCCTGATGACCCACAAACTTGGGCATTTCCTGATTTGGTGGCACGCAGGAAATTTCCTGACACCCCCTACACACACACACACACACACACACACACACACACACACACACATTTCAGAAAATCAAGATAGTTCCCTGTTTGGTGGCAATGTGAAAATTTGTTTGCCCTCCAACTGGGGAATTTACCAGTTATCTGATTTGGCATGCAGGTGATCAACTCAGCTCACGGCTGATATTCTGTCTCGGCAACTAATTCAGCCATCTATTGTTTTTCACGCCAACGCAGCGATTCACACTTTTCACCATTAGCATCCCGTTGACGTAACACACCCCGGGAGGTAGGGTCCACCGTCAAGCGACCAACTTTTTCAGGCGTACACCCCGGCCCTTCAAATTGACTTTGCCTCAGGTCCAGCCCCCTCGGTGCTGTGTCACTCACACACACACACACACACACACACACAGAGTGAGAGAGTGAGTGTGTGTGTGTGGGCGCATGTTCACAAGGAAGACATGTGCACGAACACCCGAGGCGCGTGTCTCCACTGAAAGCGTATTTGTGTTGTTCATTTCCAGTGGTGGATGTGCTTCGTGAAAAGAAAGTTCATGGACAAGAGCTTGTCTGGGCCAGGACAGTGAAAATTTCGCAGCTGAAACGTTTTTGTATGATTGTGATTCAGGTGCTTGAGCTGTCTAGAACAGTGAAATGTTTCCTATGAATCACTGCTCTTTCAGAATGTACATCTAAATATTTGCGAAAAGTTGTTTTGTTCGAGAAATCAAAATTGTGTGGATCGCAATGTTTTCTTTTCGACACCTGGACATCTGAGTCTCTTCAGGTGGGAATGCCGTTTGCACTCATTCCATTTCTTATCGCCAGATCATGAAAAAGCACGGATTGATTGTCAAAATAAAACTTGTGAATACCAGCCTTCAGCCCGCTTATTGCCTTGAAATTGACAGTCACTGTTGACCGTGTGAGAATCGTGCAAAATGTCGTGTCTTGGTATGCTAGTGTGAAAAACGTGCAAAATGTCGTGTCTTGGTATGCTAGTGTGAAAAACGTCCAGCAACTTTCAACCGTCTGCGGTGCGTTACGTGCGTCTGACTGTCCAATAGAGCCGGGCGCCAACTGATTCATTTCTGCGCATCCCCTTTTGTTGCCCTGTGTGAAGTAGTGTCCAGTCCGGTCAACGACGCTGGATCTGCTGTTGATTCGAAGCCACGAAACGCCATCTGTCGCACAGCCAACCAAATCTACCCTGGACCTTGTCAGCCAGAAATTCGCGCACAACTTGTCCGCCAAAACTGAACGAAACTTTCACATTGTTACAAGATTTTAATTTCAAGTGCACGTGTTAAGAATGTACAATCTTTTCGGGATTCATGCTTCTGTTACAAAACGTCACACCATACAGCTGCCCGTGGCACAAACCAAGCCGAGGTTTGTACGAAACACCGAAGAACAAACAGTTTGTAGAATTGCGTACGAAATGTAAAATGCAAAATATCACATGGTTGTTTCTTCGATCTTGATTCTTGCGACATCCCGCCCTGTGCAGCAAGTAAATTGAAAGCTATTTGGAATTTTGAACAAAGCAGAGTTCAATTGAAATTTCATTCTTCCCATTTTGGGGTTCTCCGTTGGCAAAAGCACAATTTGATGACCTTGAACGTGTCACATGTCCTCGTGATTTTCGGCGTTTCCCAAAAGGCCTGCGCCGACTTGACGCGAACAAAAGCTACTATGTACACAAAGAAAAGGGAAATGAGGAATCCGGTCGTACCTGATTTGAAACGCAGTGTTGCATCACCCTGACAGTACTCTCTCTAGAGTCTCAGTGCTCAAAACTGAGAGAACAGAAGCCTCAAACAACCGACACCTGCCAAGCCAGATTCTTCAGCAGTAGTGGGCATTTGACCAATGCTGACTGCCTGCAATTCCTTATGTTTTCGTCAACATGCATCAAGGCAAGTGCTCTCGCTTCGAGCACCACCAATTTGGCCGGGTGATCTCGTCCCGCGCCAGAAAGCTTTGGGCAAGTGTTGTGGGGTTGTCCTCCATTGGAAATGGAAACTTGGGTGTTTCTCTTCAATAGAAAGAATCCAGTTTGCAGCACAGAATGTCCAATACTGACAATCCAGTCACACAAAGCAACCGAGATGGTCACACGCGCACACATACCTGCATCCAAAACATTTCAAGTGACAATTGAAAGTCCTTTTGCACGCTTTCCGAAACATTTGCCACATTTCGTGTCAAGCAATAGAAATACAACTGCAACGCTTGAAACGTCGAAATGTTTCATGGTCCACCTGCAGGTTGAGTCAACTGACACGAACCACACACGCGCAAGTCTCACATAAAATCGCAAGTTGAAAGAACTGCCGATCTCGCGAAGAAGCAGAAGAGACTCTCCACAGAGTTAAAATTTTCCCGACATTTCAATGCATCAAAGATTTCCGACATTGCAACAAAGACAGAGACGTCTTTTTGTTCTGCTGCATTCGGTACGATCCGCAATTGTTGGTGAAACGCTCAAGTTGGACAGTACGCAAGAAGACAGTGGGTAAAAACTATCAACAAGTTGCGTAAAATTGGCCAGAGAAAACGAGTGTATAAAACAAAAGTGTCATAAAACAGTGAAAACATAAACATAAAACACTTGACAATCGTTCTTCAACTTTTCACCCGCCTGGCTCCCAAGTCTTAAAATAAATAGGCTTCGATATTTACAGCTGGGCGCCTCGCCCGGAAGGTTTCACTCGCAGGTCTCTTGGACGACACAGCCGAAAACACCGCACCCCACACACTGCAATTCAACACTGCAAACAAACTGGGTGATGCATCCCCAATCACACAACAGAAAACGTCGCGTTTGCTCCAGCAAACGTACAACTTTCGCACGTTGGGTCTCCCCAGTAGACGCCGAACGGTTTGGTCTCCGTGCCGTGTTGTCCAACAGACTTGCAATGTCATTGCAAATAGTACAAATTTTTGTGATTTCACAAATTCACCGTTATTTACAAATTGTCGTGATTTGTCTTTCGGACTTGACTGACATGCTGCCTCTCATTCCACCTGTCGACGCCATCGACGCCAGTTCATGGACACTTGCGAACGCGGTACTCGACGCCACGCGCCGAAACGTCCAACTCTGGACAACTGTTCCAACTCCGCAACACCTGTCTCCAATAATTTAATTTTGGTTTGTAATACTGACTGTCCGTCAAACCGAACTTCTGCTGTAAATTTCCTAAGTGTCCAACTGAGAGTGTGTACTAGGAACTGTGGCCTTTCCGCGGCGTTGTATTTTTCCTCGGCGAAGAGTTCTTGTGGGGTGAAAGGCTTTTCAATTGTCCCCTTGTCCTGATTATGGGGCTTTTCTGAGCACTTGTTCTTGGTCTTTTGGCAGCCAGTCGGGGACCGAGTTGGGAGGAAAGTTTCCGCTTGTGGTGGTGGCTGCTCACAGTTTTCCGCGGGGTGTTTTTCGGGTGCTCGATGTTTTCTGTGCTTTCGGAGTCCACAGTGCTGGAGCTGGGCAGGATGTTCTCGCCGTTGAAGGCGATGTCGACTTCGTTTCCCACTTCGAGGTTGCTCGGCCAGATGGGCGACAACAGCCCAGCTGCCGGAGATCCTTTGATGGAGTCGATTTTCATGGGAGATATCGGCGAAGTCGCTTCTTTGGGTTCAGCGAAGTTCAAGCCTGCGACCGTACTGTTGGTTCCCTTGTCAGCTGCGGAGTTGATGGCTGCGTCTGAAGCACCTTCTCTTTGTGCAGGAGCAGCAGGCGTGCATTCTGCCGCTGAAGCGCCGCTTGCACCACTGGCTGTGGACCCACTGATCAAAAGATTCTCACCGATCAGCCTCGGTGACTTGGGTCTCAGCGTGCGCTCTCCAGCCGGCAACAACGGGGAAGCCCCGTTGATATGAGTCAGCGGCACCGGAGATTTGAAACCCGGATCCATGAAGGAGGCATTGGTGCTGCTGTTGCCATTGACAACTGAAGACTGGCCTGGTACACGGGTCACAAGACGAGTGAACGGGCTGTTTTTACAGAATCCCCGGAACTGTCCGTTCGTGGTGTTCATGGCACATCCAGCAGGAGCACTCCCGGGCAGCGACACATTTCCTCTGGCAAAAGGTGACCGTCGCCTCGAGTTTATTTTCTTGCAGCTCGCAATTCTTCTCAGCCTGGGTTTCATCTCGCCATTTAGTAGCCTGCAGGGCGGAGTTCTTTCCAGCCCAACTCCTCCGAAACACGGCAGCAGTGGTGTGGCCGCCCCGCCGTTCTCGCACGTCTCCTTTCCCTCCTCTCCCTGCACCTCCATCACTTCTTCCAGGTCCTCCTCCAGGTCGGCGAAGTTGTCGCAGAGTTCCGAGTCGGACAGCTCGGACTCGGACGGCTCCGAGTCGCTGTCGGCGCCCGCGCGGCTGCTGCAGATGGAGACGGTGGAGGCGGAGCTGCCCGAACGTTTCCGCTGCTCCTCGGGCGTCGCGTCGATCAGCACCACGACGACGCTCGTGTTGTCCGCGCGAAGGTTGCGCGCGCCCCACCGCTCCAGCGCGCAGCGCACCATTGCGTTGGCAGGGCGGATCGACATCTCTCCGTTCTCCTGAAATACACGTCATTCACTCAGTCTGACCAGTGACAAAATTATCCGCAGATGCACAGACATTTGTCAGCAATTCCAACTGAAACGTGTTGGATTTTCCGTCCACTCAGACCTTGCAGAAGCTTTTGGTGTGACCTGAGCGTTCTGGTTTTGTACCAACCAACTGCTGGCGTGAACCAAACAACCGGGGTGGAGTCACACCGAGCAGGCGACTTCTCGCACCACATCAGCTGAGATCATCCAACACAACATGCGTGCGAACACTGCAACGCGACAGCTTATCCTTCTTTGAGCTGTTGTCGTTGGTAAAGAAGATCGACGAATCAACCTCAGTGATTTTTGTCCAAGGTTCACTCTGCACGGGACGTGAGCAAGGAACCAAATTCCGTCGCTCATCGCAATCACTGCAGTTGACAGCACGTCAAAGCTCTTGGGTCCCAGAGACACGAGAAAGTATCGCTCAACAAACGCACGCACCAGCTTTTCGTTGTTCTCGTCGACGCTGAGGACGATATCGATGCACTCCTGCGGTCGCACCATGTTCCACAGCCCGTCCGAAGCGAGCACGAGCGCCCTGTGGCGCGTCACGTCCAGATCGAACACGCACACATCCGGCTCGGGAGACACGACGAACACGTCCTGATTCGAGTTGTAGCTCCACAAGTCACCTGCCAAACGCGCACGAATTTACCATTGGGAAAAGTTCTCAACAAACAAATCACAACTGAACTGATGAACATCACGTCAGCATCCAATTTTTGTTCGACCGGTGCATGGGGCACAGACCTTGCGTCTTGCTCCGGTTCACATCCACCTGCTTCATGTTGCTCGGAAACTCACCGAGCGCCCTGGCGACGGCCAGGAAAGGGATATGGTCGACTTCGGTGCTGCGCAGCAGGGGTCCGTTGTGAGACAGCTTGGGTCGGTCCCACACGACCCGGTTCACTCCCGCCTTTGTCACCACGTCCCCGCCGCACGCCTTGATGCGCTTGTACTCCTTCGGGCTCTCAGGCTTGTGGTCCTGTGAAAGGAAATAGTCAAGTCAAAGTCGCAACACCACCACTGAATAAAGGTGACCCACAAAATTGCAAAATCCAGGACCAGAGAACACCAAGGTTTTCATGCAGAAATCCCACCCACCCACCCTGCCAACCCCCACCATCTAGCAAATTGAAAGCACGAACGATTTGCTCACTCACCACAGTCATGCAGTGCGCGGCGATGGCGCCGTTGGCCTTGCGGGGCTTGACGCCGAGCACAACGCCCGAGTCGCCGACGTGCGCGCAGTAGACCTTGCCGCGGCGGATGAACACGACGCTGGCCGTCGTGCCCGACGTGCTCGGAAGTCCACTCACAGTCTTCGGCCACGTCCCTGCAAACGGGGCAATTCGGGATTCACTTGATGGAGTAAACATGGATGGCTCATCGCGGGTTCACCAACCTTTGTGGACAAAATCAAGCGCAACGAAAAGTCTGCTCCATATTTTGACCTCCAGTGTGGAGGTCGGGCATCCTTTTCGTGTGCTGACGAAACTGAGCAAGGCACACAAGCCAGAACAAGTTTTTTTTCAAGGCGACATGCGCGAGTTCATGTCGTGGAGGCAAACGCAATTTGGCAAAACAAGGCATCCCACTTGAGAAAAGTCACACAAAGAGGAAATTTGGGAGGTCAGAGATGACTGCTGAGATAAAAAAAAATTTGCTGTTGCTGATACTCGTATCACAAGAGTTGACATGTTGACTTGTGTGGCACTGTGGTCAGCGAATGAAACTTGTTGAAACGTGTTTGCAGCAGAGAGCTTGTCCGACAGTGAATGGGTCCTTTCGTCCAGAGAAAAACTGTCTCCTGCTGTGCTGTTTTCAGAAGGATGTGCAGCTGTCGTGTCAGAACATCAGGACGATGCGGTCCTGTCGAGCGAGTTGCAAACCTGTGACACACCCCGTGACACACAGCGAAATTTCATGACTGCATCGTCCAAACCCGGAAAACAATCCACAGGATCGTTTGGTTGGTGTTCACAAGTTGAGCAGGCAATTGGAAAGAGGATTTGCAAAGACCTGTCTGCTTTTAGCTTTCAGAGATCCTTGTGGCAAAGTCTATTTGTAGCAACCAAACGTAAACAGATCAGAACGTGTAGCAGCCTGCCCAAGCAACCACCAATGGAGAATGCAAGCTCGGGCTGACATCACATTTCTCTGAGTCGGGATTGGCTGTTCCTCGTATCGATCTGTCTAGGATCCTGTTTGCATCTGACCTGCTTTTCACGGCGGCTTTCAAACAGGATAAAGAAAACAAGTTTGTCCGAAACGTGCCACATCAGCTTGAAGTTCCATTTCACTATCTGTCCAATGCTTTTCCCTCATCACAGCCGTTCGCAACTCGGTGAGAGAGAAGAGAAAAGCTCGCGCCCTCAACTGGCAATCACACTTCAAGCACACCGAAGCCACATTGTTTCGTCCTGCCTCATTTCCTCAAACTGCTCGCCCTTGTTTGAACAGCCCTCTGACAACACTTGTGTCAATTGAAATCAACGGAGTTACAGAAACTCTTGTAACAACCACTTAACTTCATCCTGCCAAGTAAAATCTGTTCAATTGCTGCTTTCAAGCAATCGACTGTTGAGATTGTTTTCTAGGTCATGACAGGCGCCAAAATTTGTCTATTGTTTCGATGAATGAAATTTGCGTACTCCACTTACCCACAGCCTTCCACATGAGACGATGACAACTTATGAATCCATCCTTGATTGCCTTCAGCACCAGATTATCATTTGTACTCCAGAAGTTCTTCTGTTTGGTGATTTCGTTCAACAAATGCTCCTTTGCGAATTGGGAAGCGTTTGGTCCTCCGTGACCGTCGTACACTGCGAAGAACGCGAACTCAAACTTGTTGTCTTTCTCCTCAAAATGAATGTGAACAACGTCCTCCATATACTTCCTTCCTCCCTGACATGAATCGTGTGAAATCCGAAGCTCTGCACCGTTTATGGAAGGCATTTTGAGTGCAAATAAAGCCAAGTCCTTTTCAAACCAAACCTTTCCACCTTCCTCCTGTTCAATTTCACGTGACGTCAGGCAGCCGCCACCCAATCAAAACATTCGTTTCAAAACACAACCTGCACTCTGGACGACCGGTTACGGTCGTGTCTAGTGCGAAGTCCCTTTGGTGGTGGTTGCGCTTTTGGCAAGGTGGCTTCAACCCCACGACCCCTTTCACCCTCACCTCATGACACATGGGTAAATACCAACACCCTCCAGCCAACACACCCTTGCCAAACAAAAAAAAATCTCTCTCTTGTTTTCCCCTCTTTGGGGGTGATTTGAACCATACCATATAATTATAACTCCATGGAGTAAGCGGTGACTCGAACCAGGGACCCGGGATTCTTGACGCACCCCACACCACCGTGCCAAATGGTGGGAACCAAAAAAAGAGCGTGTGCATTTCCAAAATTTTCAAACATGATCGATGGATCCACAAACAAACACCACCAAGGTAGTCATAATGAGTTTGCTGAACTACCACCAAAAGGAATTCACAATCTGTGAAAATATATTTTTCAATTTTTCTCAACCCATCAGTCCATCAAAATCCATTTTTCAGTCCATCTGAACCATTTTCAGAGGTCATCACACACCACATGGAATGCACTTGAGTCAAATGCACTCATTTATCCAATACCCCAACATGTACTCTTCAATTGTCATCCAACTTAACCAAAGTAATATACCTGTCATCATGCACCCTGACAATGTTTTTATTTTACAACACCTCAAAATGATCCTAATTTTCATCTGACCATGCCACATGCAATCCCAATTGTGTCGCTATGCCACATTGGAATTTCACAAACTTGGTATTTATCCAGAGCAAATTGCAGGCTTCATCAAATCATTCAAATACTGTATCACACTTAAATAACATTCAAACCATTATAATTTGCCCACATATGTACTGCAACCCCTCTTGAAAAAATTCAATTTTTTAACATTTTTCATATTCAACCTTATACACACATCACACATCATCTACCCCCAATGCCTTTCTAATATCTTCAAACCACTTGTGGCTGATAATACATTTTGTGCCTCTGAGAGCCCAAATCCCAAAAATCATACTCAGACAGCCATAACTCAACAATGGATTGCCCAATTCACATAAACTAAACAGCAAAATCTTCTTCTCATCATCCTTGTTACTCTACTAGACTCCAATGATGTCTAAAAAAAATCTCAAAATAATATTTGAAAATTTATTTTAAAAAAGTCCATTTTTTCACTTTTTTCAAACTTTTGACTTTGGACCCCAACAGTGCCCCTTATGGAAAAGGAACATTTTTCAATACCTCAGACATTATCTACCAACAATACCTTCCACCTTTACCATAATAAGAAAATTTTGATACTTTGTACAATTTTGCTGTGCAGCTGTCCAAAAAACCAAAAAATCATTTTTTGACTTTCAACCAACAAAAAGCCAGCAATGAACATTACCATAGCAACCAATCACCAATTCTAAAATGTAGCCCAAGCAATTGTCTACATTTTCTCAATATACTTCCTTCAGCAGATATCCACCATTTCTGAGCTCTAGCCATTTATACAGCCATACCCCAATTTCACCATGTCAGCCATATTGGTTTTTTTAGCTGTAAAAACATGTGAATTCAAAAATTTGTTCTTTTGACACTTCTTGCATCAACTACATCCCAAAAGTCAATGAAAAAAATAAACATGACTAAAATTGAACAAATAGAACACTTTCAAACTTGCATTCACCCATTTTGCATCTTGATGCCTGTAGGTGATTTTTCACCACCATACATTATACAATGTATGGTTCAAATCACCTAAAATCTCACTCAAAAACTGGAGGAAAATTTGGCTGAAGAAGTGGAAAAGTGCTGGGTTGAACCAAATAAAATATCTTTGGACAAATTCCTTGGACACAGTGAGAAAAAGGAAGTGGTTTCCTTCACAAGACACATGCTGGAAGAATTTTGTCTGTATTTCTCAAACACTGGCCTCATGTTTCAGGAAACTTTTCAGTGGTGTGGTCTGGCTCTTTGAAACACAGACGAAATGTAAAGCTTGCTATTGCTGTCAAGAAACCAAAAGGTATTTTGTCACTGTTTGCACATTGTTAACTTCTGCAAACACCCTTGATCTTTCTACCATAAGTGCTCAAGTGGATTCTTTCCTCAGGAAAGTATGAAGACACATTTGAAGGTTTTCTGAGGAGACACAAAGGCCAAGAAGAAGTAGAATTCCATGTGAAGAAGGTTGAAGGTGAGAGTAATCTGAAATTTGGCTGTGTGCTGGGAACATCATTTCACACAAATGATTCAAAGTGCACCAGTTGTGTATTTGGGGCAGCAAAACAAGAAATCTTTTCATTGACAGTCATTCCAAATGACATGAAATTTCTGGGTTTCTCCTGCCAAATTTATTTAATGTTGTAAAAGAAAGAAAAAAGAAAAGCAGGAATGCTGTTGTCTTGTAGACACTGCAATGCTTAAATTTTTCATTTGCTCAGGTCTCTCTTGCAGTGAAGGTTGAGTTAGATACTGTTATGCTGTGAGACTTTCTGGGTGAAGTGGTTGTGATGAGAAAATTCAACCACCCCAATGTGATGAAACTGTTAGGAGTGACAGTCCATGAAGACAAACCCTGTATCATCCTGCCTCTCATGAAGATGGATCTCAAGCAATCCCTCAAACAAAACAAACTGGTATGTTTTTGCAGGATCCAAATATTTTTGCAACAGAAAAACATCATTGATGACTCACATTACAATATCTTCTTGCAGAAGTGTTATTTATATACAATCTTTCTCAGTGGGAGCTGCTCATGGTATGGAATATCTGGCTGATTTGAAGATAATTCATTGTGATTTGGCTGCCAGAAACTGCATGCAAGTACTATTTTGTTGTTCTAATGCTTTCAGTAATCAGCCACCCAAAACAACTGAGTCTTCCTTGTGTTTTAGGCTGAACAAAAACATGGTGCTGAAAATTTCTGATTTTGGCTTGTCAAGAGACATGCAAACCAAAGAATATTACAAGGTGGAAAACACTTCAATGGAGTTACCTGTTAGGTGGATGAGTCCTGAATCCCTCACAAACTGGACTTTTACAATCAAAAGTGATGTAGTGAGGAATGTACATATTTCTCAAGTTTCACAAGAGCACAATGATGCTTCTCTGTTTCACTGGCATTCTGACAGAGGGAAACATTTCTGGCTTCCTTTTGATGAAGACATTTTGCAAAATAACATTTCTTGATGATTGTTCTGTTTTGTTCACCAGAAATAAACATCATTGATAACTCAACAAAATCTTCTTGCAGAAGTGTTTAGAATGTTATTGTCAATCCTTTGTACTGGGAGCTGCTCATGGTAAGGAATATCTGGCTGATGTAAATATAGTTCATCATGATTTGGCTGCCAGAAACTGCATGCAAGTAATATTTCATTGTTTATCTGCATTCAGTAATCAGCATCCCTGAACAATGGTGTGGTGTATTTTTGTGACAACATCATTGTGTTTCAGGCTGAATAAAAACTTAGTGCTGAAAGTTTCTGATTTTGGCTTATCAAGAGATGTTCAATCCAAGGAATATTACAAAGTTGAAAACACTTCAGTGGAGTTACCAGTGTGGTGGATGAGTCCTGAGTCCCTCACAAACTGGACTTTTACAACCAAAAGTGATGTGGTAAGGAACATACTGATCTCAAGTTTTATGAGAGCATGATGAAGCATTTCTGTGT
>JAAUXT010053029.1_pt1 | contig 14733 bp, 21 predicted proteins | sample 7278171 | NCBI WGS metagenome assembly JAAUXT01 (sample SAMN14350112, study PRJNA611818) | marine sediment metagenome | isolation source: surface marine sediment (1.8m) | place: French Polynesia: Moorea | collected 2018-08 | reverse complement strand
TTTGTTTGTTTGTCCGGATGTCTCCAACAAATGTTGTCAGGCTTAAGGCTTTTGAACCAGCCATCACAGCTCAATGCCCTTCACACCATAGCCCTCTAGAGTACTTCTGACGGCACTGACCAAAAATGGCATATCTAGGTCACATGGGTGGCCGCCATCTTGGATTTTGGTGAAAAACACGTTTTGGGCCATCCTGACCTCATTTCTTCATGAAAGTTAACCATCTTGGAGTATGTTGTAGGGGATGAAAAGCCCTTCAACATATATGCTGTTTTTAGCCAAGCAACCTAATTAACATATTCAAAATGGCCGCCGAAAATTTAGCCATTTACCACTCAGCAAGGAATGCTTTGATTTCAACCAAATTTTCAGGGATGATTTCTGTGGTCATTCTGAGTCATTTTGAATTGTCAGAAAGTAGGTCACATGATTTGGTGGCCATCTTGGATTTCTTTCTAAAAATGCCACTTCTAGCCACTTTGAAGGGCTGTGGCTTATTGCTGTTGCATTTCTTGCAACTGTATGTGCCCTTGGAATACTGTATGCCCTTGGAACACTCCTTTCTGCCATAGGAAACACTTCAATCGGCCTATGTTGAGTTGCGAGCAACATCTAGTTTTCTTTTGTATTTTTTTTTCTGGAAAACCGTCCATCACGAAACACAGAAAAAGGAAAGGTGTTGAGTGATCCGAACAAGACATGTACGTTTCAAATTGGAAGAACCCTTCAAACCAAACGGATCTTTTCGGCTCTCCCACGACCAGAACACGTTCCTGATGCTGCGAACTGCCTGAAAAAAATCACAACAATCAGGGGAATGGAAGAAATCGCATCAAGAACTTTGTAAGCCTATTTGATGTTATTTTCTGTTTGCGCATGGGAAGCTGAGATAAGCTGCCCGAGTCATGATTCAAGCTTCAGGTTCCAAATGAACAGTGAACCTCGAGTTTCAGGTTTACCACTGCAATATGTCAAGACCTTTGGGAGACAACGTTTCGACTTCACCGGAGTGAAGAGGCAGCCATGTTGATTTCGAACACAAACTTTTGAGGGAAGCAACACAACTCATAGTTGAAATGACAATGATTCTTCTAGTCGGAATTCGACTCGCCTTCAAATGAAAAACAAGCAGACACTCAAAAGGAAGAGGATGCTCCCCTCCCCCGACGGATAAAACCGCTGACAAGTGTACGGAGAAGCAGGCGCGAACATAGTCACCACGTTTCCTTATTCATTCGGGTCGGACCCTGCTTAGGATGGGGTCGGGTCAACAGTTCGAGATCCACTGGAGGTTGCTTTTGGTTACAACACTTCCAGAAAAGCTTTCTCGTCCTTTGCTTGTCATTGTCAACAGCTCTCATTCGCTTTTGTACTTTTGTTGTTTGTCGTTGCGAAGTTTGTCAGCAAGTGACAAAAACACTTTGTTTTCGCCACAACATCCCTGGATTAATTGCATATTTCATAAGTTTTACCTGAACCAGAGCGCAGCTTCAGGTGCGCCAGCCTCAGAACCACAAAAGAGACAGATTAGATTGGATTTGGCGTGTACAAGAACTTCCTCTCTGTTCACGGGGACAGTTTCATGGCGTCCTCGCCTTTCCTTCCTTCCTTCTTCCTCACAAAGTCGTCTTTGTACAAAGCCCCAGTGTGAAGAAGACGACTTTCTTGCAAAACTTACACAAGTTTGCACTGTTCAGCGACTTTCGTTTTCTGGCAAGTAAAACATAATTGTCAGAATTCTTATTGAAACCTTGCACATTTTCCTCTTTGTCTCTTCTTTCGTGAGAAAGAGTGAACTTCTCACAGACCCAAATCAGACTGAGAGCAGGCTTCGGGCCGATCCCTCTTGACCACTCAATACCTCGCACCAATCAGTTGCCAGATGAGAGTTCTGTACTCTACTCCATGATGATCTCAGCAGATCGTGTACGCAATCCGACCCACGTGTCAAATTTATAAAGCCTGATTCTGTCCAAGCCTTTTTCCTCTACGAAATGTTGAATGGTGGACCTGTCTCCTTTGGTCTGTTGAGTAATGAGCAGAACTCCATCGCGCTGACAAGGTTGGTTGCGGGCGGCTTTTCTTATTTGTCCGCAGGAAAAGTTGAGGTCAGGTTCTCTGTCAAGCCCTGCAAAAAAGTCAGCAGTGAATTGCACCGTTCCACACACGACCCTCTCGTCCACAACAAGGCCCTTGACAGACACAGAAACAAAGAAGTGACCGTTGTAAGCAATCTTTGTGTCAAGTCCGGGTGCATAAATCTGCTGCCATTCGTGTGTACGTAGGTGGCCACAGGGCAAAGTTTGTGCTGAAATATTCATGCGTCCCAATTTGGAAATTCCTCTCATCAGTAAACATAGTCACCAACCCCAAGGTACTGTTTGTGAGGCAATAAAGCACAAGCAGACGCAGGTCTACATTGAGTGATTCATTTCGAACAGCTCTTAGTGGGGTACTTATCCTTTTGGTGACTCCAATCGGATTTTCTTTCCGAGGATTCGGGATACTTTGGGGAAGAATTTGACTCCTTTGAGACCCCGACATGAGCTACTTGCGTGTATCTGAAGCTTGCGATGCATTTTTGTTGAGAGCATGTCTTCCTCTTCGTGCGTGTACGCCAACTTTTTCTCAAAGACTCAAACTGTGGAGCTGCATATGCACCGGCCCCGTTGTGTCCGTTTTCATTGACGCTGGACTCAGGCCATTCAGTGATGGATGTGTCAAACTGAAGGCAAGACATGCAGAAAACAGACGTCAGCCGTCTGACCGCACTATATTTAGCTAATTGTGCAGCTGTTTCAGAGACATGACCTTTCACTAACCGACTTGATGCCATCGAATTTTGTTCCACCAAATGTTTCCCTGCAAACCTTTTGTTGCAGTTGATTCAATAAATGCGGCAACAGTTTGACATTCAGATGAAGCCTTGGATGTATCCAGGACGGAGGTCAGGGAGCCCAAAACATTGGGGTGTCCCCGCATTCCAACCTGGAAAAAAGGGACATGTAGGAGGTAAATTTTGTCTTCATTTTTGTTGGGGTGAACCGCACTTATTGGTCGACATTGTGGGGACCGGCCCTTTGGGCCCAGGGACCCTTGATGGGGAAAATCAAGAGAGAGTGGTGTTGGCTCTGACAGGGCCGACCTTTTGTTTCGTACCATTCGAAACCAAAACTGAAATATTTGCTCGTTTTTACCGCGTGAGTGTTTGAATTACCAAAAGAAAAACAAAAAAAAACCAACACCTTTGCCTGTTGTCCATGGACACTTTGCACACAAGCCGAAAGAAAAACAGGAACGAAAACTTCGTTGTGAGAGGAAACGTTTCTGTTTGACCTCACATAGCCACAAAGATTAAGACTGAGGGAGCTGTGGATCTTGATCACTGATGGCGAAAGAAAGATCAGATTAAAACCTGCCTTACTGGGTCGCCATTGTGCAAACTCCGCATGGTTTCCCCGCCCACTCAAGTCTCGTCTGCGCAGCGATGTGAAAGATTGAGCAGAATGAAGATCAAACGAATCCTGAGTGACGCTAATCTGGATGTTTAGGATGGAGAGCGGGTCCCCACATTCACCTGGAGAAAAAGTAAGCGTGTGACCTGTGCGCTGGGACGGTCGCACAATTCCATGATCTTGAGTCGGTCACGCAGTCTTCGTGTAGCTTTCTGTCAGTCTGTGTGTTTCTTTGGCATAAACAGGCTGGGAAAGATCCGAAATTCGGTTTTCTGCTTTTCGCTGTCGGTGTTCAGTGCCATTTTTCTTGAAAAATGGAAAGAACTGTAAAAAGAAGGGTGCATTGAATCATCTGTCTTTTTTTTGCTGGCACACTTCACATCGGTTGAAAAATTCCTGTAACTGTACTCGTTCGTATTTTTATTCGTGATATCCTGTGCTGCTGAAACGCGTGATGAAATCAGGATACTTTTGCTGTGAATGACTTCTTCCCAATTGTCGTGCGAAAACCGAGACTGGAAGGATAATTAAATGAATCTCAAAGTAACTTGACTCTGATGTGTCGAACAGTGTCGCAGCGGTTTCAAAATGAATGCACTAAATCAACCAAATCTGCTTCAATTAACTTTTCAGAGTTTCTACCATGCAGACGCAGGCCTCATCTGTCTGATCACTACGTACATGCAGTCAGTGTGGGGGAGAGGAGGAGAAAGACTGAGAGAGAGAGAGAGAGAGAGAGAGAGAGAGAGAGAGAGGGGGGGAGGGAAGGAGGTTTAGCACGCCTTAAATTTCATACGTACGGTGCCCCAATTGCCAGATCGGCGACACTGATACCAAACCAGGTTTCCAAAGACACCCTGAGAGCCAATGACAAGTGACCAAGTGATATCTGTGTCACCGATCTGGCAATTGGGGCACGTCGGAAATGGAGCGGACGTGTTTGCTGAATCTCAGCAGTGAGTGAGTGAGTGAGTGAGTGAGTGAGTGAGTTAGTGAGTGAGTGAGTGAGCGATTGAGTGTGTGTGTATATGTGTGTGTGTGTGTGTTCTTGTGTGTGTAAACCTGGTCCCATTCGCCTGAATAATTCGAGGGAGCATGGTGACGCGTGGGGCCTGAGTGAAGAGTGACAGAAACAGGCTTCATCTGAGTCACCAAACGCGGATCCAGAGACTCAGGGTCAGGAAAACCCTCACCCCCAAATCCATTCACCTTGAGCACCATCAAGTGCCCAGTGGTAGCATTTCTCGTGTTGAATTTCAAAGCCAGAAATCCTTTTCATCCGCACCCCGAGAGACCGACCTCAAACGAGGGCATGGTTGCTCTTTCCCCTGACAAGCCAGTTTCTGGGTCCGTGTAACACCCTTGGAAATGAAAACTGACCGAGATCTCAGCCTGCTGAGCTTGCAACGCCACGAGCGCTTGGAACTTCAGCAACTTTAGGCCTGAGTGCTGCATTCACAACTCAAGCTCACTGCATGGTTTTGTATTTGCTGATCGCCCCGTCAAGAGTCATCGAGATGGCTTACGATATGCAAGATTCTCTGCGGAAGGTCCGCTGCTGGCTGAAGGATGACTCTCCTGCATCAGTCGTTTATTAGATACTTAGATACCAGTGATATGCAATTGCCAAACATCATCACAAAGCACCGGAAATGCAGAACATGTGAAACCAGTGCTCGGAACCAAGCATTTTGACAAATTGAACTCAACCTGTAGTGCTTGTTGCGGAATGGGTACTTGAGTCCTGAACTTTGAGGGGTAACCAATGAGAGAACCTTGCATGAAAGCTGCAATGGGGAAACGACGAGACACCAGGCCCTCGGGCCACCACTCCAAAGCACAACCTGAAGCAAATCTACCTTTGTCCCAGGAGATTTCATGCAGAGTAAACCGGAACGGGGCCACTGGGAGTCGAAGGCGCAGAAGCATATGGGCAGTCCAACTGACACCTCGAGAAACAGAGATTTCTCTGCATGTTCAGACAAAAAGCCAGACCACGTTGCAAAAAAGTCTCAGCTGCTGTGGCCAGTGTTTTACAAAGAAGAACAATATCAAGTTTCGCAAACAAACGCAGACCGTGGGTGGTTTGTTTCCTTCATGAAAGGTCGTCTTCTTTGTCTGCGGACCCGAAGTAAGTGTGGAAAATCTCATGTCCTCTGAATGTGGCTTTCCCGTCATACACAAAAGCGTTTTACCTCGTTTTTCAAAGGTACATTTTCCTTGTGAGGCTTAACACTCGGCGACACAGACGTGCGTCATCACATACCTGTTGGGAAGTACAGGTAGACTCAGGCAGTTTTTCTGGTGCGGAAGCCACCTGCAAAAAAGCGTGGCCAATCTTCTTGGGGCCAACCCACATTGCAGGTGACATCCATCTCAAAAATACCAAATGCTGCTGCAAATGTTATGGGTAGAGCATGTGTTTGTTCTGATGTCAACATTTTCTTTGTGCAAAACCCTGTTCTTGCGCTTCAGGCCATGCACAGGGGAGTTGTTCCAGTCGTCTTCGCTCCAAATGTGTTCCAAAAAAGTGCAATCACTTGAAATCGGGGCACACTTGTACTCGTGCTGCAGGCTTTACTTGTGCGGGAAAACTCGTCAAATAACTGCCACTTGCAGCTGTACGAAACTTGTGAACTTCCGCCAGAAACTCGCGCTTTCTTGGAAAACAGATTGGCACCTGTGTCGTGTGCGGGTGTGGTCACGGTTTCACGACGCACAATTGCAGGCGGGTCAGTTCCCACCTCAATGCCACGGGTCACTTGGGGCCAACTGCCACACTCTCCGTCCGAAAACGGAAACGGAAACGTTACAAGCGACGCCAAATACGTTATGTTTTTGAAACGTTACCAGGAAATGTTACCTCAGGTGCACTAACGCATTTGTCTGACATGATTTATTGCCTGAATACCATGCACCTGCATGACATCAAATTGGACCACACGGGATTGGAAAAAATCCAAATGTAAATGTTCAGTTCACAATCAGCATTTTACTTTCTTCCTCCTACAATGACTGACAAAAATTGACCCACTCACACGGATATAAAACTTCCACACATGTGCATGCATGTAACTAAAACTCATAACTACACATTGCAGTGCACAGGTTTCACAGTTTTTCGCTTGGGTATACATCTGTCAAGCATACTTTGTATCCACCACTCAACTCTATGCTGACACTGCAAGCTTTGTTTGTATATTTCATTGTTGAGTACAAAATCTTCCCTTATTTTTGTGCAGAGTGGAACCTGGCTCAGGGCTTTTTTGACAGGTCCAGAAGCTGTTCTTTGAGCTGCTTCATGGCTGTAAGCCTAAAGCTGCTCTGGAAAGTACTCAGCCACCGGCGGATGCTGAAAAATTGCGTACTGCATACTCGAGTGCGTATTCTTCTGCACGACTGTGTCTCCTATTTCAGTTGTCGACCAAGTGAACTTCAGTCAAAATCCCTGTTCTGTACGACACCCGGGAAACGGGTGGTGCTGTTGTTGTGGCGCGTGCCAGTCTCCCCTGCAGTGCACCAAAGTCTGATTTTCATTACCTTGCTTGTGTAAATTGCACTTTGCTGCAGGGAATTTTCTCGCGCTTTTTTCCCGACACTTATGAAAGGTTTTTGTTGAAGTTTTTGTGACCAATTAGCCTCAACATGCTGTCTCATGCACGTGTGAGGATTGCTTTTTTGGAGATCGTCTGCAACTCTTTATTGCAGTCGAGATGGTTCCAAATTTTTCATCTTGAAAATCCAAAAGTGGACATTTTCTTTTTGTCGAAATTGAGAAAAGCATTTGTCAGCAAAACGTAGAGAGTGGTCTGCATGAATGATGTTGTCAAGAATCTTGAATGTCAAGAATTCATGTTGCAAGGAGACTTACGCTGAACCTTTCAATTTGATCACGAACTTGCAAGTGTGTTTCTGAGTTGGACACCACAATGGCATTTTCCACACCTGTGAAGAGGCAGACATCATTTCAGTCCAGAAAAGACTTGTGTCGTGAACAATCGCACTTCGTACAACTGTGCGAGTTATCGGACAGAATCCGCAAAGGAAAGTTCCCTGACAACTGCTTCATCTTGAGAAGGTCGTGGTAGATTGTGGGACCACTTGAAATGATTCAGAAATTGAGGCATTTTACGAGAACTATCTGTTGCACCAGGCAGAGTTGTGTCTCAATGATTCTGGTTCTTTTCAAAAGGAGCCTGAGTGATTTCTCCAGTGAAACGAAAAGGGCGCATCAAATGAAAAGTCAGTGTCAACTTGAGGTGAAATCCATGCTTTCCAAACAAACGAAACAGACGGGTGGTGTTACGTTTCGACACGAAGCTTTTCAGCGACATCATCTGCCACGCGAGATTTTTAACAAGAGGATCTGGTGCCAGCAATTACAATTTTCGCTGAAACCTTTCCATGTTTTCAGTGACAGACTGCGTGTTCACTCCCAGCGGATGGACTCCTTCACAGAGACAGAGAACAGCAGTTCCGTTCTTCTGGACATTTATCTGCTGTACCGAACTGCAGCTTGCTTGCCATTTTCAGGGCGACATTTCCAGGCTTTGGTGTGAACCGCAGACAACAAACACAATCCCCAAGTTTACAATTTATTGACGAACAATTCTCGACAAATCAGTTGTTGACTTCAAGTCTATACTGTAGGTGAAGGCTTTCCAGGTTTCACAAGCAAATTATGCAAACGAGTACGAGAAAACGACGATGAATCAACTTGTCCGCGTCTGCAAAGTCTTGCATGAGAACAATCTGTCTCCGGGGGACGCTTGCTGAGAAAATCCACACACTCGCTGACTTGAATGCGAACTGCAACAGAACACCACCAAATGCGGACTTTTCTCGTACTGCTTCAGGAACAGAGCTGCTGCATTACGTCCTCCGCAAGAGAATAAGTCCTGTCCGGAATAAACGAAAACAAGCAAGTTGATTTGAGTGTTTCGTCGTCATTCCATCTTGGACAACACCGTGGTTGGTCTGCAAGCCCGTTGGTTCCGTCGTGGAAGGAACAACAGTAAGCTCCTTTGGTCAGAAAAGTTGTAGGTACTGCATCTCACACAGTATGCCGGCCAATGTGACTGCGGAGAACTCGAAAACACACAAAACAGTCAGTCTGACCCGCCCAAAATCAAAATTGGTCAACAGGCAGGCTCCTCAACTGCGAACAACGGGCGACCAAAAGTGAGCTTTTTGTCCTTTGTTTGTGACTGGTAGATCCCACATTCCAATTTTTTTCAACCGCGTGGCACACTGTTCGTGTTTGACAATGCCCAAATCAAGACTTAACAAACTAACAGCAGGCAGATGAAAAATGCCACTCAGCACTGGTACCAAAACACGTGATCTGTTGCAATGTCTCAGATGGTCTTCAAAAGCAAGGACCACAAAATTGCGTGTTCGGGTTGCTCTTTTGAGCGTGGGTTTCTGCCTTGTACTGTGTCCTTCTTTTTATGTTTGGTCAATGAGAATAGTATCATCATAACAGTGGGGCTTGACATTGGGCCTGTCAGGTTCTGTGAGTATTTTGCTCACATGATGAATTTTTACTGGTTTCCAGGTGGCTGAAAATGAAAGCTGGGGGAGGGGGTGGTATAAAAAGTATTGTGGGCGATATCACTCGTAAATAACCAGTTCAAAGAAGACCAAAATTGCGTCAGTGGCAAAACTTGACACCAAAACATTCTAAAATTTGTTCACGTTGCCGGTGTAGAACAAATTGAGCTTTTTGTTCAAACATCCTCTGATAGAGACTTGAAACAATGAAACTCGGGAAACAGAAGGCATTGCTCTACTGTGGGGTCATTTCGTGTCCAGACATTGCTCTGAAACTCTTGGCCACGGGCCTTGCTGTGATTTGCAAATGTCATTCGGGTCACTCGTTCGGGTTCCTTGTTCAGGTTGCTTCACATCAAAATGGAATCTGCACCCCCACCAAAATCCCACCTCTTGAAACTCTTTTGACCCATGAAGTATACCAGCAACCCTTTCAGCACAACTTCTACTGAAGAACAAAGCAGATTTTCTGACCAAAATCCAACCCCAACAGGTCTGTGTCTGGTTTGCAAAACAAAATGCAAACACGCTTTGCACTTGGACTCAACGATTTGCCAACGTTGTGCACTCCCATCTGCACACAAGACACAAAAATATACAAAAAAGTGACTACGTTGAATACAGATGAGTGTTTACCCCTTCGTGCGCACAACTTTGCTGGTGACAACAGTTGACTTAGACCATCATGACAAGAAACAATATGCCTCCGTTGGCGTAATTAGATATCGATCAGTCAGCACAAGTTTATGAATCCAGATTGTCACCGTCACTGTTGCGACCAAACCAGCTGGACTCAAGTGCCATAAAAAGAGTGGCAAAAATGCTTGTTTTCAGACTCAAACCGTTGTCTCTGCTTCAAAGGCAAACGAAGTTTTGTTCACATCCAACCGATTTCTCCTCTGAATGAAGAAAATCGCGTTCGGCGCCTGGCTTGAAAATTCCCGAAGTCCAGTTTGACAGATGCCAGACAAGAAAACTTGTTCCTGTTATCACCGTTCACCGACTGTTTCTGTGGCCGTTCGTGACAACCGGCGGCGCCAGGAGGCGCTCCCTCACGGCTGCCAAGCTGGTGGCGTTGTTGGCGGCGCTGTTGTTGCTGACGCCGAGCTTGTTGATGCTGACGCAGCTGTTGCTGTTTGAAATGGTGTAAGTGCTGAGGCGCGGCAGGCTGAGGCGACTGCCGTGCAGATTGGACACAGACCCACCGGCGAAGTTGGCGAGACTCGTCATGAGCGTAACCTGCTGCAGTCCATTGGTGGACAGTGAGCTGAGACGGTACTTTCGCGACTGACGGTCGCGGCACAGCAGACAGAGCACGAGGAAGGTGCGGAAACGCTTTCTGAAGAAGTAATAGACGAGGAAATTGGTCGAGCTGTTGATGGTAATGAGCATGTTGGAGACGGCCGTGTAGTTCTGGAAGGCGCTGTAGCAGCCGGTCTCCTTGGGCATCCAAAAGGACTTGATACCCTGCAGGATGCGATCCGGGGTGTGGCAGATGAGGAAGATGACGATGATGATGACCATGACCAGAGTGATGTTCTGGTCCCGCGGGGCCGGCGTCGCCGACATGGAGTTGCGGCGCTGTCGCATGTTCTTCAGTTCGATGGCGAGACGCGTGTTGAGGTACGCGAGGAACACGAGCGGCAGCAAGAGAACCAGGAAACTGTAGATAGCATTCGTGTAGATGATCCCAAACAGCGAACGTTCACCGATGGAGGTCACTTTGTAGCTGGTGTAAGTCTCAATTTCCCCGTCGCGATCTCTCGTTTTCTTTACAATTTCAAACTGGAAAAAGCGTGGGAAGTTGAAGAGCACTGAAAAAGCCACAACGGCGATGACTTGATACCTTGCTTTCCTTATGGTGCACAAGGTGGTGGCGTGAAACGGTCGACAAACGGCGATGAAGCGGTTTATCGCCAACAAAACGGTCATCCAAATCGTTAGAGTCTGGGCCATGTACGCCAAGGGATGCACAAACTTTAGAATGTACGGGAGGATGTGCCTTGTCGCTTGAGTGCCAGAAGTGTAAGGGATTATTCCGTAGATGAGGGATAGAAAAATAAACGACATGACAAGAACCAGGTTGTCCGCCACCGCTAAAACCTGAAGCAGGAAACTTGCCACCACGTTACTTTTGTCCTTCTGCAGAACGAAGATGGACAAAGTGTTTCCAGATATTCCAAGCAAGCAGGACAATCCGAGGATCACCCCGTACACGATGAGGTTGAACGTTTCACACTGTGAGCTCTTCTGCCCCGTCGTTCTGTTCTGCTGTTGCGTTGCAGAAAGAGCTCCATGCTCGTCGCCGTAGCTCAGGTTACTCAAGTCTAATGTTAAGTTCGTGTTCATATTTATGTATGATATGTTGTTCTGAACGGGGAACTCCAAATCTTCGTTCCCCAGGAAAGGCATGTCCAGCTGCGGGTCGAGGTACCCGGATGGCGACTGGATGTCGAACAGCAGGGTGCTCATCGTCACGAGTTGAGCCGACGGCTGCTCCACTGGCGTCATTTCCAACCCGACATAACAGGCCCGCAGATGTCCGAACTGTTCCTTCCTCCCTTCTTACTTTGCCCAAAGCTGTCTACTTTGAGCCGAATTCTTTGGTCTCACATGTGATTTCCGCGCTCCTGGTGTTCTGCTGTCGAGAAAGGTCACTCTGTCCCTGAGCGTCTGAGGTTTGATGTTGAAGAACGTCAAAGTCCGAAAGTCTGGAGATTATATTCTTTTTGCAGAAATGTTCAACGTTGTTGTGAGTCAACCAGACCCAAACTCGTACAGGGCAAAGCGAAGTTCTTCTCTCCGTGTGTCGTGTCTTCGGGTCAGCACGATTTCTGATGTCATACAGAAATGAACATTCCACACTCTCCTGTCAGGTGTTTTTTACGCAAAAATCCACACATTTTTTCATATTAATTTAAAATATCCAAATTGCCAGTTTCTTTTGCACAAGCACACAATCGGAGTGGTTGCCACTGCAGTCCAATGAGAATCAAAAGCTCATGTTGGAGTTATTTCAACGAGCGCTCCATTTCAGTTGAGACTTGATCGTGTTCTTGAATGAGAAGCAACAGCTTCGCAGCAGTCACGCGGATTGTAGGTGGTCCGGTGCAACCTCCTTGTCATTCGTCATGCGTTAAAACTATTGTGCGACGAGCATTACAAATTTGCTCACCCGTATCCATGAAGCGATCTCTCTGCCTGGGGTGCGGTGATGTGTGTAAATATTTCGCGACAACAGCTTTCCCACTGACACATTGGTTTCCTGCGAGTCGAGGCAGCTTTCTGCGTCACACAAACTTGCCGGCGTCAAGTGTTTTGAAAGCTGCTTCAAACTGATGGACCATTCGTCAGGCACAAAGCAGAATTAGCTCTAAAGTCTCAGAGAAAAAAAAAACATTGTTTACATTTTGCCTTCATGTTTCAACGCTTTCGACATGTTTGCATGACCATGGCACAATGTCATTGCTGGTGCATGGTACCGTGTGTGATTTGGTAAAGGCATGTTATGTTGCTAAGGACGGACTGGCTTGGACTGAAGCAAGCCTTTGTTGCTGAAAAACAAAAGTGCGATTCAACTGAAGGGCAATGTGAACATACGGACAAGAAACAACGCGTGACAGTACATTTATATCCTCAAAAAATCCGTAGATATATGAAACTTATGCAGACAAAATACACTTACTAGGAATACAAAAACAAACACTTACCAATTTAAAATGAACAATCAAACACAACTTTCTGCTTTGGTTACAATGTTGTGATTCATCAAAGAATATAGACACTCTATCTTTTCATTTTTTATGTTTTTTGTGTTTTTAATTTTACTATTGATTTAATTTTGATTTTGCCACGCTTGTAATCTCTGACAAAAATTGTTTTCTTTCAATAGGAATTGCCTAAGAAGACGTTGAGCAAGAAAGTTTCTTGTTCATTTTGGTGCATATACGTTAGATAATTGGTCATACATTTTGAAAAGACTAAAATTTCGAACAAGTCTGCACGAAGAAAATACACACAACAAACAATTGTCAGAATAATGCAAAAATACTTACAACCAACAAATTACAAGAATCAGTGTGCGGGCCATGAATTAACCAGAAAGCCTTTCTTCGTCAATGATAAATAAATTTCAAAACAAACAACAGTCAGGCTCAAATCCAAACCACCTGACTGTCAGTATCCAAGCGCCGAGGGACGGGACGGCCATTCGGTCTGCAAAGGCTTTCATGAAAAGACGAACCGTAACTGATTTACAATAAACAGATTTCGGCGCACAACACACATCACACAATACACACGAGCGTGTATACCTGCAAACACACCTTTTATGTGTCCTCTGAGAAGAACAAAATGTTCTCTCAAAGGGATCTGAATCGGTGCCTCACGACTGCAGCTCAGGTTTGCGAAAACTAAAGCGTGCAGTGCCTTTGTGGGGCGTCGATCGGGCTTCAAAAACGGCTGTGAAACAAAGCGAGAAAGACGAATCTCCCAGGCGGCACGCTGGATGCTCGCACACCGAGAGAACAGGAAATGACTTTTGGTGAATGGCGCTCGGAAACTGTTTCTGCCTAATGACGTCAGAAATACGGGATGTGTTCACTAAATTCTCGTCTACTGCAGGGACGATGTGAATGTGACAAAATTGGCCTTTTGTAGTGCCTTCAGGCTCGTCTTTCATCAAGTTCAGTCCATTTTCTCGTTTGTTTTCGACAAGATATTGCAGGGGAACACTGAACAAAAACAAGTCTTCGTCAACACCTCGCTTGTGTGCGATCTGGTGACGTGGATTTTCCGCAAAACCTCTGAATTTGTCTGCATTGTGTTTCTTGGGATGGACCCAAAGTTGCCTCTGGTTCCGTTCAATCAAAGAACCTGTTGCTTCGCAAGGCGAAGTAGTGATGGAGACAAAAAGGCGAAGGTTGCATGCTCAAGTTATGGTTTGCCTTCGCTCTTAGCGAGACCAAACAACGAGATGTTGAACCTGATAACCGGAGTCTCCCGACTGAACTCAGTGAAAGGCACCATACTGAGAGCGCGGATAACCATAATGTTACCACACTTTGCTTGACAAAGATGTTCCTTGCCATGTGTGAGGCTTTTGAGACTGAACACAGGACAAACGTTACTTGAACACGTAGCAAAGCGCTTGAAAATTTGATTTTCTATGAGCTTCAACATTTGCCTCTGCTCAAAGAAGCTTTGCCAGCAGGGGAGAGATCTCCTGTCTTTCCGAACGGTTTTTACTGCCCGCGTGCCCTGGCGAAGGTTGAGCCTTTTCACTGTGGCAGATGACACTCTGTCCCTCTTTGTTGCAGGCATCAAAGATTTATACTTCGCGAAATGTCACAGAGAAGCTGGGCGCGAGTCGCGGCCCCCGGGGTCCGCAGTGACGTCGACGCGCGCACACGCAGGTGTGTTGAAAACACCCGAGGCGACCACAAAACGAGCGCATTCCCTTTCTTGTGAACTGCGTAGGTTTTCATCATCAAGCTGTGAGGCCAGCTTTGCCTCTGTGTGTTTTACGTGCCCGTGCAGTTGTTGACTTTTTCACAATATGCAAAAGCGAGTGTGGTTTGTTTCGCAAAACCGCAAGTGTTCCCAACGTCGTTTCTCACTTTATTCACACACCCCAATCTCTGGCGAGGGCGCCGCCCCCCCCCCCCCCCCACCCCCCCCCACCCCGCCCCCTGCTATTGCGGGCCAGCAGGCGCGGGGGGAGTGG